>JAEEGL010870357.1_pt1 | contig 21988 bp, 5 predicted proteins | sample 9134231 | NCBI WGS metagenome assembly JAEEGL01 (sample SAMN16246548, study PRJNA631951) | gut metagenome | biome: gut microbiome; feature: rumen; material: fiber-attached | host: Bos | place: Iran: Karaj | collected 2018-10 | reverse complement strand
GAAAATGAATTTGAATTTAAATTATATAGAAATGTTTTATGTAATGATGGAAATGGATTTTTAAGAACATTTATTTTTGCTTATTTTGAGAATTTAATTTTTAATAAAAATCTAAAAAAATTTGTAAATTTATCATATTTTTTATTAATGAAAATTAATAACAAATTTTTGTACGGAAATAATGTATTTGAAATAGAAGATATTAAAATTTTTTTAAAAATAATTTATGATTATTTAAAAGAAAATAATATTGAATTAGCTTATTTATCATTTTTTAATGCGTTTATTCAAAATAGTAATTTTGAATTTGGATTGATTAAATTTTTTAAAATTATGATTAGTAATTTTATAAAAACAAATTATAAATTTTTTAATATCGAAAATATTAAAAATTTAGTTCATAAAAAATACATTTTTAATAATAAAATTTTAGATGTTAATAATTATTTAGCTGAAATTATTGAAATTATGGATTTTGAAGGAGATTATTTAATTTTTTATATTTTACCTTTAATTTTTGATGTTAATATTAATTTTTATGTTAAAAATAATCATAATAATAAATATAAAAAATTTACTTTTTATAATACAATTTCTAATAATAAAAATATTAATGAAATTAATTTATTATTTTCATTCAGTTTTTATAAAATTTTGTATTCAAACGATTTTTATAAAAAAAACTTTAATTTTTTGCCTTTTATTGAAAATTTCAATATCGAAAATGAAGAAAATAAAATGTTAAAATTAAATAATGATTCAAAAAAATTATGTGAAAATTGTAAAAAAATTCCAGAATTTTATTATAAAATTCATAAAAAAATTGATTCAATTTGTGAAAATTGTTTAAAAAATCAAATAAAAAATTGTTTAAAAAAAAGAATAAAATATTTTAAAGAAGATCAATTTTATAATCAAGAATTTTATTGTAGTGAAATTCCATTAACAAACGCAACAGAAAATAATATTTATTTATATAATAAAAATATAACTTTAATATTAAATAATAATAACGGAATAAGTGAATTTATTAGAAATGAAATCGCAACTGAATTTAAATGTTGTTTATGTAAAAATGATTTTTATAATTTTTTTAATTCAAATATTAAAAATAATAATGAAAATAATGAAAATAAAATTAATTTAAATGATATTAATTTCAGCACAAAATTAGCAATAACTTTTCAATGTGGTTGTATTTTTTGTTCTGATTGTGTTCGAAATTTAATTTTAGAACAATCAAAAAATCGAATTATTTTAAATAAATTCGAAGAAAAAAATGAACCAATTAATTTTATTTGTAAAAATTGTAAAAAAGAAAAATTAAATTTAAATAACGAAATTAAAAATTTATTTAATATTAAAAAATTAAAAAATTTGCTCAATGAAAGATTAATTAATTTAATGAATAAAAATTGCTGTTTTTGTGGAAAAAATAAAAATTTTGAATGTAATTTTAACATAAAAGAAAAAAAACATAATTTATGCGCAGAATGTAAAAATAATTTAGATAAACAATTAAAATTCAATGCAAAAAGAAGCTATCAAACGACTTTTCATTGTGTTTTTTGTGATGAAGAACATATTTATAATAATTTATTTAATAATAATAATAATAATGAAAATAATAAAGAAAATAATAAAGAAAATAATAATAATGAAAATAATAATAATAATAATAAAATTATTAATAAAGATAAAAATATTAAATGTTGTTTGATTTTTTAATTTTTTGTAAAAAAAAAAATTTTTTTTTATTAAATATAAATAAAATTTATTTTTATATAATTAATTTTTATTTAATATATTAAAAAAAATTAAATATTATTATTATTATTATTGTTATGAGAAAAATATTTTTCTAATAAATAATTAGCAATTTCTGAATTTTTTTGCGAATTTTTTGATAAAGAAATTTTTTCTAACAAATAATTTATATTCAAAGTTTCAAAAGTATTTTCTAATAAATTAACTTTAATAACATTATTATTATCATTTAAAGTATTATTATTAAATTCATCACCATAATTTAATAATTTTCCAATTCCTTTCAAAGTTAATTCAATAATTAAATTCGTTTTAGAAGATTCATTAATTTTTAAACATTCAACATAAAATTCAGGTAAATTTCCCATTACTAATTCAGTTATTAATTTTTTATTATTAATTTCAAAAATATTATCAAAAATTTCTAATAAATTCAATCTTTGATTTAAATTTCCAGTTTTATTAATAATATTAATCAAATAATTAAAACAATCAGTTTTTCTCACAAACGGATTTATATATTTATACTTAACAGTAAAATTATTAATAAAATCTAAAATATTCATTATTAATTTTTTATATTCATTTAAAGATTCTTTAGAATTAATATTATATAATAATTTTTCTATATTTTCACAAATATTATAATCAATCATTTTTAACATACTTTTATTTGATAAATATGAAATAAATACTAAAATATTAATAATATTCGTTTGTTCTCGAATTTTAGAATTATTCAAATTTGGAATTAAATTTTCAATAAATTCACATGATTTAAAAGTTTTTTTAAATTTTTTAAATAAATTATCATTTTCATTAATAATTTTTAATTGATTATCATTAATTTCGTTAATAATAAAACAAATTGTGTCTAATGAATCATAATATAAATTATCATATATGTTATTTTTACAAAATTGAGAAATTATTTTAATATGTTTTAAACATTTATTTTCATCTTCAATTAAATTTTTTATTTTATAATATTTATTATTATAAAAAATTCCATAAATCCAAATTTTAATATCTATTAAATCAATATTCGCATTAGTCACTTGAAAATTATTTAAATTTTCTAATTTCTCAATTGAATTTATAATAAATAAATAAAAATTTTGTAAAGAATCAAGAAATTTATTTAATTCATCATTTACTAATTGATTTGTAATTAAGCCCAAAATCCAAATTAATTTTTTAATTAAAATTGGGTCATTAAATTTTTGACTTAAATCGAAAATTTTTTGAGAATTATTAATAAAAATATTCAAATCAAAAACTTCTAAATAAATTAATAATATTATTATATAACTTAATTCATATATCATTTGTTTATCATTAAGATTTTCATATAATAATTTAAAAAAAAAATTAATCGCATCATTTGTAATAATTTTATTTAAATTTAAAATTTTCGCCCGCTTTACATCAAAATCATCTAAAATATTTCTAATATGAAAAATAGAAAATTTTAATAAATTAATGTCATTTTGAATAAGTAAATTAAAAAGAATGTTTAATTTTTCAATTTCATTTGAAGATGAATTAAATTTAATTATATTTTCATTATTATTTAAATTTAATTTATTTAAATTAATTTGATAAAAAGATTCTTCATAAGTAACATTTTTTAATGATTTTAAACGAGATGATAATCTTGATTTTGTCATTATTTGTTTCCTTAATGAAATTTTCTGCGCTGAAATTAAATTAACTAAATTTAAATTTTCTTTTTCGGAATTTTTATTTTGTGTAAAAAAACAATTTTCCATTTTTTAATTAAAATATTTTTAAACTTAAATTTTAAATTTAAATTTTATATTTAAATTTTATTATTATAAATTAAATAATTAACCATAAAATATTAAATTATTATTATTATTATTATATTAAATATTATTATATTAAATATTATATCAAATAAAATCGATATAAAAATTTTAATATTATTATTACTATTATTATAAAATTATTATTAATTTTCAATTAAAATTTGTTTAATATTTTTTTCTCCACAAATTTTAAAACTATTTATTCTTTTTTTACATTTTTTTATAAATTTTATCTCAAATTCACTTTTAATTTCTTGCTTTAAATTAAAATCAGGCAAATCAAAAATTGCCACTATTTTATTGTCATAAAAGCAAATTAAATTTTCTTCTAAAAAATGATTTTTAAATAAAATCGGACATTTTAAATTTGAAATTTTAAATTTCGCAAATATTTTATTTTTATTTATTGGAAAAGACATTAAATATTCATTATCATAACAAATAATTGAAGGAATTGGATTTGAAATTAAACATGCGAAAACAATTTTTTTTTTTGTTTCAATTTTTTGAGATTTTACTAACTTATATTTTGAATATGTGTAAATGTTAATAAAATTATCTTTTGAACTTGTGCATAAAAGATTTAAATCGTAATTAAATTTAATAAAAGAAATTTCTTTTGTATGATTTTTCAATGTTCTCATATATCTTAAGTTTCTAAACAAACCTTCTTTCATATTTATTGTATTAAAATTTTGTTGTAGTTCATTTTCAATTTTAAATATATTAATATTTCCTTCTGAATTTCCTATTAATAAATATTTTAAATTTTCAGAAAATTTAATTATTTCCCATGTTGTAATTTTTCCATAATTTTTATAAAATTCATAATAATAGTCATTAAATTCATTATTAAATAAAATATTTATTCTAAACCAATCAGGCAAATCTTTATATATACTTGTTTTAGTAAGAATTAATAAATTATTGGGAATTGTATTATAATTATTAATAAATTTAATACTTTTTTTATTTTCAAATTTTTTTATAGATTCAGTTAATATTTGTTTAGCACATAAACCAAATTCCACACCTTGCAATAAAATTTCCTCTGTATATTCATCTTTGTAATAATTTTTATTACTTTTATCAAGTATTTCATGATTATTTAAATATGATTCAGGACGATAAGAATTTTTATTTTTATCAATATTTCCTTGAAATAATTGATTTTTACCGAAAATTAAATCAACCCAACCAAAAATTTCTTTTGAGATTTTGTGACTTTCTAAAATACGAGATAAATTTAATACATATGCAAAATAATTATTTTCTGATTCGAAATTTATTATGTTTTTTTTCTCTTTATTTATATTACAGTTATTAATGATTATTATATTATTATTATTATTATTTTCATTATTGTTTTCATTATTATTTTCATTATTATTTTCATTATTATTTTCATTATTATTTTCATTATTATTATTAATATTATTATTTTCATTATTATTTTCATTAATATTATTATTATTATTAACATTATTATTTTCATTATGATTTTCACTATTATTAATAATATTATTATTTTCATCATTATTATTAATATTATTATTTTCATTATTATTATTATTAATATTATTATTTTCATTATTATTTTCATCATTATTATTATTATTATTTATTTGATTGTTATTATCATTAATATTATTACAATTATTTTTATTTTTCTTATTACAAATATTATAAAACAATTCATTAATCATATTAACTTCAACATTATCAACAACTTTTATATTTTTTTTAGAATCTTTTTCTTCAAAGTTTATTTTATTAATATTTTCAAATATTTCAGGCAAAAAATAAAACTCAGGAATCAATTCTCTCACATCACTTTTTTGAGTAAGCGCATTTTTACAAGATATTTCAATATTAGTAAATATTCTATTAGGTGTATCAAAAAAAGTTCCTTGCAACTGAAGTCCAATAAAACAAAAAGGAACATGTCTAATTAAATAATATGATGTATAAACAGGATTTGAATAATTAGTAGAATAATAATATGCTCTACATATATGTTCATTTTCAATAAACAAATCATTTAAATATTCTTCTTTTATTAATTCATATGAATCTTCAAAAGTTTTTAATCTTGAAATATTATTTTCTTTAAATTTTGAATTAAAATATAATAAATTTTGGCCCATTGGTTTAAATAAATCTCTTAAATAAATTTCGTTTTTATTGTATTTAAATATTATCCAAGGAAAAACTGGATACTGATATAAATCAGAAAAACTTCGATTTGAAAAAATATTTAAAAACATTAAAAATGTATAATTAGACATCATATTAATTTTCCAATTATAAAAAAATTCCTCTAAATAAATATTTTTTTTATAGAATAATAATGTATTTTTTGTTATATCAAAAATCGTTTCAAAAACTGGTTTATAAACATAACCTAAAAATTCATCATTTCTTTTGGTTTTTATTTTATAATAATCTTCGTTTATTTCAAAATATTCAAATAAATCATTATAATTTTCCTTTCTAAAATTAAAATAATAATTTTTCCCTGAAATTGTATAAATTTCAATTCCTGTTTTTCTATAATAATAAATTCTAGGTAAAATTAATTTAATTTCTGATAAAGGAATTTTAATTATTTTATTAAAATCTTTTTCTTTACATTTAATAATACTTCCATAACATTTTGAATGTATTTTTTTTGAGTTTGTAAAAAGATCAATACAACATGAAATTGTATCAAATAATTGCTTTGGATAAGAAATAAAATTAAATTCATTTTCTGTTTTTAAAAACATTCCTTTTATATGATAACTTTGTTTTACAAAGCAACATTCTTTTAAAAAACATTTTTCATGTTTATTTGTGATTTTTTTAAAAATAAATAAAACAATTTTTTCACATTCTAATTTTGTTATATTTAAATTCATTATTTTATTTATTAAATTATTTATTTCTTTTTCAAATAAATATTCAATATTGTCATTTTGAATATCAAAAATTTCATCGAAAATTTTTTTCTCATTTATATTTTTTAATTTTGTTTCTAATTCTTCAATATAATAATTTTGAATAGATAATAAAGGAAATAATAAAGGTTTTTTTAAATCGTTTGTTATATAATTTAATATTTTATAATGAAACTTATTTGTGTTTTGCCAAAATCCATTTAATAAAAATAATCTTTTTTTTAAAATCGTTCTTTTTTTTTGAAATTTTTTTATATCGTAAATAATTTGTATTTTTTTTTCATCTGATAAATTATTTAAATCAAAAATATTATAAAAATCAGTGAATAAAATTGAACTTCTAATTTTTAAATTATTTTTTATAAAATCTAAAAATTCTTTAAATTTAATGTTATCATCATTTTTTATTTCATCTGGAAAAGTCAAAAATTCAATTATTATAGAACAAATTAAATAAATTAAATCACTAATTTGAACTTTTATTTTATTAATATTATTAACATCATTAATATTACTAATATTATAAATTGATTGATTAACAAAAGTATAATCAATATTATTTAGTTCTTTTGAATTATTTTCATTATTATTATATTTTATTAAGAAAAAAATAATATCAAATAATTTGTTAAAAAAGTATATTTTTTTTTCATTATTTAATTCACTTAAATTAATAATTTCAAAAAAAGGAAAAAAAACACTCACTCCTCCAATTTCATTTATATTTTTATAATGCTCTTTATAAATATGTAATTTATTTTTATTATGAGTAAATATGCTAAAATTTTTATTATATTTCATTTCAAAAATATTATAATCTTCATCATTTTTTTCAATTGTAAATTCATCATTGAAAAAAAAAATATTATTTTTATATTTTTCAACTTTTTTTAAATTTTCTTCAAATAAAATAAAATCATTTTCATTAATATCATTAAATCCATAATAACCATTAATATAATAAACTTCGCCTATGAAATTTTGAAATAAATATAATTCATTAATTATAAAATTATCATTTTTAATGCTAATTTTTATAGTTTCTTTATTATTAATTAATATTTTTAATTCATTTTTTTTTATAATTATTGTTAATTTTATTATTTCAAAATCTTTAAAATCAAAAATTTTCGATTCTTTTATTTTATTTGAATGAGCAAAATTATAAATTAAACTATTATTATTTGTTAATAATGTTAATGTGTTATTATTTAAAAAATTTACATTAAATAAAATAATATCATTTTTTACTATTTGTTTAAATGATAATGAAACAATAAAAATTTTTTCTTCTTTTTTTTTCTTTTTGTTTTTTTTATCATTTAAATTAAATAAATTATTTTCTTTTATTTCTAACATTAATTTTCCCTCAAAAATTGAAAAGTAACTATTATTATTATAATCAAAAATTATATATTTTAAACCATAAATGTAATCTAAATAATGAAAAATTATATTTAAATTTTTTTCTGTGACATTTTTTATATTATTATATAAAAAACAAGAAATTTTTTGAAAAAAAAATTTTATTGTTTCTCGATCGATGTTTAAATTTTGAGAAAAAAAAATAAATAATTTTAAATTATTTATATCTGAAATATTATCAAATAATTTAAAATTTTCACATAAATCTTTTAATGTTTCTATTTCATCATTTTTATATAAAATATTTAAATAATTATAAATAATTCTATCATTTATAAATTTTTCATTTATTTTTACAACACAATTATTATTATAACCAATAATATTTAAAATTTCAGTATTTAAAATTTCTTCATATTCTTGATTATTATTATTTTTATTATTTAAATCTTTCAAATGTTCTAAAATTATTAAATTATTTCCAATTCCTTTAAATATTTCGTTCATATAAAAATATTATTAATTTTTATATTAAAAATAATTAACTAATAAATTTTAATTATTAAATAAATACTAATTTATAAAAATAATTATAAAATATTAATTTTTATTCATTTATTGCACCGGCCATACTATTATAATTTATTTTATAATTTTTATCTTCATTATTATTCTCATCCAAAAAACTAATAGTATTTATTTTATTAATAATATTATCTTTATTTTTTGTTATTTGAAGGCCAACTAAAATAAAAATAATAACTATAATAATAATAATAACTAAAATAATAAAAATTCTAAAAAATTTATTTTTTTTTTTAGAATTTTCTTTATTCTCTTCAGTTATTGGCTCACCTTTATTTTTATAAGGATTATATGTATTAAAAGTAATTATTTCATTATCTTCAGTTTCGCCAGTTAAAACTAAATAAAAATTTCTATTATTTTTTACATTTTTTATATTAATTTCTTTAATTGAATAATTAGAATAATCATTACTATTTATTTCATATTTAAAAAAATAAATTGGTTCTTCATTAGAAAATTCTAATGAAGTAGAATAATTATCATATATTTTTATATAATAATTAATATTTAATTTAATTTGAAGATTATTATTATTATTAAATATTGTTTTTTTTATTATTGGAAGAGCAATAGTTAATTTTTTTTTATTGCTATTATAATAATATTGAAATTTTCCTTGTTCATTTAAATAATAAGAATAATTACTAAAATATTCACCTTTATTTGTTAAATATTTAAATGAATAAGATAAATAATTATTATTATTATTATTAAAAACACTAAAAACATAATTTTTATTCGGATCATTAATTAAATCAATAATATAATTTCCACCAAATTCATATGAATTACATTGAACACCTTTTATCATATAATCTTCATTTGTTTTATCTTTATCATAAACATTTATTGCCCAATTAATATCATTTTTATTTGAAGGAATAAAAATGATTCTAATTGCTGAATCATTATTATTTTTCATTGTTATTCCATAAGTATTTGGAATATTTTTATTATTATATAAGTTACTATTTATATATTTATTTGAAGGAATTGAAAAAGAAGGATTATTATTAGGAATAATAATAATTTCATTTTGAAATAAATTATTATTTATAATTTTATTAGAAGTATTAATAATAACATATAAATAATTTTGTTTATTTTTTGTAATATATTTTTTAATTTCTTCTTTAGTAATTATTAATTTAAATGATTGTATTGTAAATTCATAAAAACCTTTGAATTTAAATAAATTATTTAAAACATTATTATTATTATTTTTAATTTCATTTAATTCATCTTCATTTATAATATAACCTTCAATAGTGAATTTATTTAAATCTAAATCATATTTTTTAATATTTTTAAACTTTGAATTAAAATTAATATCATAATTATCATTTATTTTTACATAATAATAAAAAGGAAAATTTTTATATTCATTTATTAAAGAAGAAGTTCCAAAATCAATTTCATTTATATTATTAATATTATTATTATATTTATACCAAACATAAAAATAAAAATATTTACCATTACAAACAATATTTAATCTATTTTTATTTTTTAATTCACTAATAAACATTTCATGTTCACCAGAAATTAAAACTTTATTTTCTTCTTCTAAATAAACATAACCTTCTCCTTCAATTGCGGTTAAATATAAAACATTATAAATATTATTATTATTATTAAAAATAGGAAAATCTATATTTAATATATCTTTATTTTTTAATTTAAATACTGTTTTTGTTTGAGGATTTATAATCGCTTGTTTAATATATGTTTTAAAAGATGTCATTAAAGTAACTAAAGTTTGAATAGGGTTATATACACCTATTAAAATATACTTATTAGTTTTTAATGAACTAAAATTAATATATAAATAATTTTTATTGAAATTTCTATAAGAAACAAATTCTGAATTTTTATTAGGTAAAAATTTATATAAATTTTCATTAGACGATTCAAATCGAATTATATCAACTAAAGAAGCATAAATTTCTATTTCTTCATTTAAATCTTTTGATTCAGCATAAATAATTAAATCACTAATTTTATCATAAAAACTTAAAGGAATTATAAAATAACAAATATTATTTATATAATTAATGCAATATGTTTGCATGTCACTGTCTGCATAAATAAGTTGAGGTAATTTAATATTAGTTGATTGAAAACGTAAAAGATATAATTCAATGTTATTATTTTTTGAACCTACTGCAATAACTATTCTATATCCTTTAAAATTATTAGGAACTGTTTTATATATTTCATTTGTTATGTTATAAAATATTTTATTATTATTTGAATCTATTGAAATTGTTTTGGTTTGATAAGATGGTTTTTTTATTTTATCTGTTTGCTTTTGTATTAAAATATATAAAAAAGAAAATGAACTTTGGAATTCCATAATTAAATGATGAGTATCTATATTAATATCAATACTATAATAATCATACTTATTATTATTAGATAAACCACCATTTATATATTCACCTAAAGGAACAGAAACAATATCATTATTATCATCTTCATTAAAATTTCTTATAAAAATTGAATAATCTTCAACAAAAATATCTTGATAATTTTTTCCATAATAATCTCTTGATTGAACACCTATTAATAAATAACATCCATTATTACCACATTTTTCTGTATCTTTTTTTGTATAATGAACTTCATTCATAAATTCATCAAAATTTAATAAATCTTTACTTTTAATATTATTTACATGATCATTAAAAGGCAATTCATATAAATTCCAATTTGCATTTTTTTCTTTAGTTTTTATATTTTTTTCAACAATTCTTACCATTAATTCACCAGAACCTCTTTTAAAATTCAAACTTATTTCACCTTCTTCATTTGGGCCTAATTCAGTAATATAATATTGTTGATAAAAACAATTAATAAAATCTTGTTTAATTAAATTTTTTTTAATAAAAGTTGGAATTTTTTCAGAAGTTTTTGTTAATATTTCAATAATATTATAATCTTCTTTAAAACTATCTTTTTCTAAAGATATATCAACTAACACATAACATATATTTCCATCATTGCAACCTCTATCAACATTTCCTTGACTCAATTCGATTTCTTTCGTTTTAGCAAAAGTATGAATTTCACTTTCTTCACTTCCTGCATAAACTTTGGTATTTAATAATATTTCTTGTTCAAAATTAACTCGAACATAAATCGAATTTTTTTGATTCGAAACTGGAACTAAAATTTTATAATTATTTTGACTTTTAATTAAACTTAAATAAAAAGAAATTTGTTGAGGAAGAACAAAATTATTATTATTATTTAATTCCTCACTATAAGTATAAAACATACATTTTTGGTCTTTAAAAGAATTTGTTCCATCAAAAGATTCAAAATTTATTTTATATATCATAATATCATTTTTATATTCTATCATTTCAGGAGTAAAAATATATTTAATAATTTTATTTTGTTTACTATATTTTACTAATTTATCATCTTCTTCAAAAGATGTTTTAATATTACAATTTATAGGTATAAAAGATGTTATATATGCTATATTTAAACTTGAGAATCTATGCCAAAATTTTATAATTTTAGATTTACTATTTTCTATATAATCTATGTAAATTATATTTGATTCATAAATAGTTAAATCAAAATTATCATTTATATTTTGTAAAGAAAGAGAATAAATTGATGAAGGTGTTATTGATGTAATAGATATATCAATATTTTTATTTGGAGAGAGACATTCATTATTTTTAGGAATTTCAATTGTTTGAATATTTCCTAAATTTATTTTTTTTATATTACAATTATTATTTAACCCATTTAATTTTATTTCACTTTCTCCTGAAAACTTCATTAAACTTATAATAATACTCTCCCCTTTTATATCATTATATTTTAATATATATTTATCTTCTTCACTTTTTTCTATATATTTACTCACTGGATTTTGTTCATTAAATTCCATAACAAAATCTTTTTCATTCATACTAATTTCCCAAGAACATAAAATAGATTTGCAAACAGTAATTAAAACAAAATCACCTTGTTTTCTATAATAATTTTTATCATATAAAATTTCATGTCTATAAGTAAAAAATCTTTGAATATCATAAATACTAGTAAAATTAATATTTTCTGATTCCGATTTTTTTTTATATGAAATTATTTCCATATTATATGAACATTTTGGATAGTTTTCACAATAATCAAAATAAACTTCCATTAAACTTGTCGGGTCTTTTAATATATTAAAATTTAAAATATATTTTTTATCTATTTTGTTTAAATTAATATTTCCTAGTTTAAAAAAACGAATTGTATTATTATAAGATGAATGTTTATATTTTTTATTATAATTTAAAGGAGAAATTATTGTTTTTGAATAAGAAGATTGTTCATTTGAAATATCTAATAATTGAAACATAAAAACAATTTCATTATTATTTGAAACTTTATTAATACATATTTTATTTATAGTTTCATTAAAAATTCTTCCTAGATTTGTAACATTACCAGATGAATAAATTTTATTATCAATTTCATAAGTAACATTAACATAGTCATTTGAAATAAAATTTAAATAACTAATTTTTTGAAAATTTATTTTAAAACATTCAAATTCTTTAGATAATATTCCATAAATAGGAACTGTATTTGAACTTACACTTTTTATACTATAAGCATCTTCTTCATATCTTGTTGAAAATAATATACTATCTCCTTCAATAACATCTAAATTAACTTCATATTTATTTGAATTATCATTATCAATTTTCATATATGAAATTGATAAATCTTGATTGAATTTTGCTATTGTATTTTTATAATTCATTTTATTTATTTTATTTAAAGAACTTTTTGCAATCACATTTATGTTATTATTATTATTATTATTTATAATATTAATTTTAATATTTGTCATATCTTTTGAAATTATAGGTATTTCAAAAGATTCACCTATGTTAATATCATCTATAGTATCAGATAAATATAAATCAATATTAAATTCACATAAATTATTATTACAAACAAAAATTGCTAAAATATTTTTATTGTTATAAATATTTTTATTAATTAAAGCCAAATTCATTCCATAATTTTTTGTAGTTAAAAACGGTTTATTATTATTAATATTATATTCATCACAATAATATAATTTAAATGCTATATAATTATTATTATTATTAGGAGTGGTTTTAATTATAAGATATTTTTTATTAAAATCTAGAACTTTAAATATTATTCTATCACTTGTTATTTTATTTGAAAATTTATCTTTAATTTCAATAATATTTTTCGGATCAAAAGGTTCTTCATTAGAAGGATTAAAATTATTGTAAGATAATATTTCATCTTTAGAAGATATATAATTAATTGATATATATTTTTGATAATTTTGATTTTTTACAAAAGGTATATCAATACTTTCATATTCATTTTTATTAAAATTACTATAATAAAAAACATTCTCAAGTTCATCTTCATTTAAAGCTATACTATTATTAATAAAATCATTATTTTTATTTTTATATATCTTAACTATATATTTCCCATCATCAATGACATAATTATCATTTTGTTTTATCATAATAACAGGTATAATTATATTAACAAATAATTTTTCATTTTTCATAACTAAATTATAATTTAGTTCTCCACCTTTTCTATCTGATGTCATATAATTTTGATATTCATTAGTTCCTTCACTAGTTGAATATCTTATTATATAACCTAATTTATTTTTATTAGAACTTGCCTTATGCATTTCATTATTAGGAAAAATACTTATTAATATAGCTTTAATTCCGTTTAAATTAAAATCGATAATATTTTTACCTAAATAATATTTTTCTTCTTTTATTTTTATGTTTGTATCATTTTTAAAATAATCAATATTATCATTAATGTTATTTAGATCATAAGTGTTATATGTATATGTTATTTCATTTGATGTTGTTGCAATTTCAAGTCTTAAAATTGTATCTTTTTCAGATTTTTTCATTAATAAATAAAAGTTATTTTCTATTCTATTTGGAATTAATACATCTGTTATATATATATTATTTGGAATAGATATATCTTTATTATCATTAAAATGAAAAGAAATTTGGGTTATAATATGTGAAAAATCTTTTACATCATTATTTTGTGAAATTTCAATAAATAAATAATTATTATTATTATTTTTATATAATTCTTTATTGAAATTAATTTTTCCTATTTGTAATCCTGGATCATATTTCCCATAAATTTTACTTTTTCCAACTCTATAATTTGGAATAGTTTTAATACCATTTATATCTTCTGCACTCACTACATAACCATATATATCAAAATTTATATCATATATTTTATCATTATATTTCATAATTCTACAATTAAAAGTAATATCATTATCGCTCATTTCATTTTCAATTTTCATATAAAAACTAATTGGAAAAGTAGTATATAAATCAAATAATGAATATCTACTATTACTTTCAACTTCATCTATATTTTTAACAACACCTCTTAATTTATATCTAACTTTAAAAACAAAAATTTCATTTTCATTTCCTTTAACATTAATATATGTATCATTTTTCTCACTATTAAAACTAACACTATCATATTCTCCTTTTAAATAAAAATTATTTTCATTTAATTTCACATACCCACTTCCAACGATTGTTTCTATAGTAATAGTAAAATTATAATAATCATCATTTGTTATTTTTATATTAACTTCTTCATTTTTTTTTAAATAATAAATAGTATTTGCTAATGGATTTGGTGAGAATTGAGAAACTAAAGGTGTAAATGAAGTTAATAAAGATATTATTGTTTTAATAGGAGAGGCAACAGTAATTAAAATATATTTATTTTTATCAATATTATCATGAAATATTCTCATATAATTTGAATTTAATGTGTTTTCTGATGTGAAATTATAATTTGATTTATTCGGAAGAATTTTTTTAATATTTTCTATAGACAAAAAATCAAATTTTATTTTATCTATATCATTTGTGTAAATAGAAAGAAGTTCATTTTTATTATTCGATGAAGCATAAATTAAAAGAGAAGAAAAATCATTGTAATTAGATAGATCAATAATATAATTACAATAATAAAAATTATCTTCATTATTAATTTTTTCTAATTCACATAAATTAGGCAAATCTGAATCTGCATTTATTAAATTTAAATCACTATTAAAATAACCTAATTTAAATAAATAATTTGTAACATTCGTATTTAAAATCTCAGATGAAATAGCAATACATAATCTATAACCACTTAAATCATTTATATTTTTTATTATATTAAAATCTTTATTTAAGTTATATATTTTTTTATCATTTGATTTTATATAAAAATCATTATCTGTTTTTGAAGGTTTTTTTAATTTAACTTTTGGTTTAAAAAGTTTAAAATAATAATTCACATTTTCACTTTGAAAAGTAAACATTAAAAAACCATTATGACTTATATCAAATGAATAATAATCATATAATTCAATACCATCTAAACCACCTGGAACATATTCACCAAGAGGAACATCAATAATTGTGTCTTTTTTATTACGAATAAAAATAGAAAATTCATTAAAAAAATAATCTTTAAATTTTTCAATAAATACATCTTTTGAACGAATTCCTATAAATAAATAACATCCATTTGAACATTTATTTGTATCATTTTTTGAATAATGAACTTCTTGTAAATAATCATCAAATTCTAATAATTTTTTTTTCTCGTTTTCATTTTCCCAATAAGGTAATATATATTTATTCCAATCTAATTTACCACTTTTTTCATATTTATTCATCTCTACTATCTTAGCCATAATTTCTCCTGAACCTCTTTTGAAATTAATATCTACTTCTCCCTCTTCATTTTCTCCTATTTCACTCATATAATATTGCACACTTCCTGCTTTAACAAAATCCTGTTTTAAAACACCTTTTTTTAAATATTGTGGAATTTTATTTCGACTTTTTGCAATAATTTCTAATAAAATAGGTCTATCATAAATATTATTATTAATTACTGTTATATCAACTATAATATAACAAATATTATCATCTAAACAAGCATTGTTGATGTAAATATCTTCTATTTCAATTTCTCTTGTTTTTGAAAAAGATAATGTTTCTGATTTAGTATTTCCTATATGATGTGTAACGTTTATAGGAATTGGAGTATCAAAATTATATCTAAAAGAAGTTCCACCTGTGTTTGCTGCTTTTGGAAAAAAAAGTTTTATATAGTTATTTTTTTTCTTAGGAAAAATAGTTAAATAATATGGAACTTGTTCTGAAAGAATAGTTGTTGTTAAATTTGATATTTCTTCTGAATAAGTATAAAAATAACATTTTTTTGAATTATAAAATTTATCATTTTCAATAAAAGATATGAATTTAATTTGATATGTAAATTCAGTTTCATTAACATCTTCTTCATTAGATATTATATGTTGAAATAAATTCGTATTAATTTCTTTCATTGTCCCTGTTGTTTCTGAAATTACTTCAATTTCACAATTAATAGGATAAAAAGATGCAACAAAACTCATTCCTTCATTTTTATATTTTCTTTCATATTTAATTCTAATAGGTTTATCCTCTTCAACATATTCAATATTTACCAGTCCTTCTCCTAATTTTATAATATTATCATTATTATTAATTTCTTGAACATATAAACTAAACGCACTATCTGAAATTCCAACTACGTTTATTTCATTTGGTAAACATCCTTTTGGAAATTCATATCTTTCAATATGACCAAAAGTAAAATTGTTATAACATTTATTGTTATTAGATGTAATATTTAAATAAATATCACCACTTAATTTAACTAAATTTAATTTTAAAATATCATAATCTTTTCCAATCACATTAACTGAAAATTCTTGAATTTCATCTTTTTTAATAAATCTACTTATAGGTTCATTATTATTAATAACATATTTTTTTTCTTCATTGCTTATACTAAAACTAAACTCACACATTTCAACAGAATTTTTTTCACATTCAACTATCAAAATAGAAGGATAAATAGGATTTAGATTATAATTTAAATCTTCAACTAAAATTCTATAGCTAAAACTACCATAAACATCATAAATAGAATGAAATTTTTTTATACCTTCTTTTTCTTTTAATTTATATAAACTTTCACTAGTATAATAACATTTAGGATATAATAGACATATGTCATTATAAACATTAATTATACCCGAAGTTCTTTTTACATTATAATAATAATAATTATTATTATATTTATTATTATTAGTAATTTGACCTTGAAGATAAAAACGCACTTCTCCTGGTTTTAAAACATCAATGTACTTTGTATTTAATAATAATGGTTCAATTTGATATGTAGATGTTATTTGATTATTATTAGGTAATATTTGTAACATATATGTAGTATATTTTTCGTTTGAAGAATATTTCATACAGATTTTTTTTATATTATCATTGCTATTTAAATTAAAGTTCTCTAATTTATTAATAATATAATTTTTTTTATCTTCTTTTCCTTCTATGTTAAAATAAATTTCCATTTCAATTGTAAAAGCAGATAAAATATTTAATAGATATTTATTGTTTTTTTCTAAAGAAAAACATTCAATAGGGTTATTTTCAGAAACATAACCATAAAAAGCGGGTGTATTTTCATTTATATTATTATATATCATATTTTCAGAATTAAATAATCTAACTGAAAACATAATAAAATCTTCATTTTCTAAACTTTCAATATCAATATTATTATTATTATTTTTAATTTCATTAATATCAGAAATATAAACAACAGATTTAAATAAATCTGAAATTTCTGCATTTTTATATTGTTTAAATGAAAGTAAATTTTTACTACTTTTAGCAAACAAAATAATTTTATCATTATCATTATTATTTATATCAATATTAAATGTTATTTTTTTATAAAAATAATTATTTAAATAAACAAAAACATTTTCTCCAATTTTAATAGGAATAGAATCTCTTAATTCTAAAAATAAATTAAAATCACATTTTTCATCAGAACATTCAAAATTAATTTCCCATTCTTTATTTTTAACATAAATTTCTTTTGGAATTGTAATTATATTTTTATAATATGCTTTTTTAGAATAATAAAATAAATTTTCTTCATTTTTTACTTTCGCTGAAATTATAGCAAAATCTTTTTTATTATTTGTTTCAGTTGAAATATATAAAAATTTTGAATCTCCATTTTTTATTATTAAATTAGTTGAAATATAAATATCATCTGATGTTAAATGTTGAGAATAAGATTTTTTATCAATTGAAATTTCAATTGTTTCAATTTGAAAAGAAGAAGAAATTAAAAAAAATATTATTATTATTAAATAAAAAATAATATTTTTTGACATTTTAATTATTGAATAAATATTTTTTTCTTATTGTTTTTAATATATTTAATTTCTTCTTTTATTAAATAATAAATAAATAAAAAAAAATCAATTTAAATTAAAAATTTAAAAATAAATATTTTTTTAATAAATAAAATGGATTATTACCAATCAGACGGAAAATCTCAATCTCATCGTCAAAAAGAAAAACCAATAAACACAAAAAAATTTATTTATTTAGGTGACCTCCCTCCAAACACAGATCAATATCAAATAGACAAACTTATTCATTCATTAGGTCCATATCAAATAGAATCAATAAATGTAAAATCAGGCAAAGAAAATAAATCATACGCATTTATTAAATTCCATTCAACATTAGATGCAACAAAAGTCATTGAATTACTTAATATGAAAGAATATAACAATCACATAATTAAAGCAAAACCTTTCAGTCCTTATAATACAAATGAAACAAAAAATAATTCAAATGCGAATTTATTTGTTAAAAATTTACCTAATAATATTAATGAAATAGAACTTTTGGATTTATTTAAAGAATTTGGAAAAATCAATTCCATTAATTTAAAAACTAATTCAAAAGGAGAAAGTTTGGGCTATGGTTATGTTTTATTTGACAATGAAGAAAATGCAAAGAACGCAATGGAAAATTTAAATAATAAAGAATTTAAAGGAAAAAATTTACAAGTTGAAATTTTTATGAATCGTGAAAAAAGAAATGAAAATAAAGAAGAAAATGGTAATTCAATGTTAGTAATAAAAAATATATCAGAAAATAAAATAGATAACGAAAAAACATTATTAAATTATTTCGAAATTTATGGTCAAATTCTCATATGCGGAATTTTAATTCCAAATGAAATAAATAAACTTGACAGTCGTTCAGGTGTGATTTTATTTAATTCTCAAAAAGAAGCTGATTCAGCTTACAATGAATTAAAAAACGAATTTGAAATTGAAAAACGTCCGATTGATGATTTTTTAATAGAACAAGTAAAAAGACAACAAAATGAAAATCGAAAAGAAAAATATTCAGGTTGTAATCTCGTAATTAAAAATTTACCTAAAGAAATTGGAGACAAAGAATTATTAGATTTATTTAAACAATTTGGAAAAATTTCTAGCGCAAGAGTTGCAACTGAAAATGTATGGAAAGAAAAAAAAAATGAAAATGGAGATGTTATAGATAAATTCTGTGTTTATGAAAGTAAAGGTTTGGGATTTGTTTTATTTAAATCAGAAAATGATGCAATTAAAGCAAAAGAAACGTTAAATGAAAAAAATTATCAATATTTGGGACATAATTTAAAATTAATTATTGAAGATTATGATTATAATAAAGGAGAAAAAAAACATTTTCAAAATCTGTCACATAATATGGGTTATGATAATAATAATTTCAGAGGTGGAAGAGGAAAAAGAGGAAAAAGATTTTATCATAATAATAATAATAATAATAATAATTTTCATAATAATTTTAATAATAATAATAATAATATGAATAATAGAATGTTTAATAATTATAATAATTTCAATAATAATAATAATAATATGAATTTTCAAAATAATTTTCAATTTAATAATAATAATAATAATAATATGAATGATATAAATAATTTAAATGCTCAAATGAATTTATTAATGAATCAAAATAATAATAATAATAATACAAAAATAACAGTTGAAAATTATAATTTAGTTGAAAAAGTTAAAAAAAATTTAGAAATTGAAGATCCTGAACAAAGAACTGAAGCTTTAGGTGAAACTATTTTCTTTTTTTTATTAAAATTTATTCCTGCTTATGGTTTAAATATTACTAATGGAAAAATTAATGATTCTGATATTTCTTCAAAATTAACTGGAATTTTAATTAAAACTGATACAAATAATTTATTTGAAATTATAAGTAAAAATGATAGATTAGTTCATTCTTTAAAAGATGTTATTTTAAAATTAATTCATACTAAAAGTTTAGAGAGTTAATAAAATTAAATTATTATTTAATAAAATATAAAAGAAAATAAAATTATGTAAAAATTTTTTCTAAATTAAAATTATAAATATTTATTTAAAAATAATTTCTTATGTTTTTATTATAATTTTCATTATTTATTTAAATATTTTATTTATATTTTTATTAAATTATTTTATTATTAGTAATTATTTTTATACTATTATTTTAATAAATAAATAAATATTATTAAATTAAAATAATTTTTTATTAAGAAGTAAAAATATAAATAATTGAATACATATACATTAATAATGATGAAATATAAATTATTTTTTTAGCTTTTTTTATTGATTGTTGTATTTCTTCATATCTTTGTAAATAAGGATGAGCAGATTCCATATTTTCAACTTCTTTACTTTTAAAATATATTTTTTCATTTAAATTTTTACTTTTTTTAGTTTTTTTACTATTATCTGTTTCTATAATATCATTCAAACTTTCTAATTTATTTGTATTTGAATTGAAATTATTAATATAATCATTTTTATTATTTAAAATATTATTATATTTATTAATTAAATTTTTAATTTCTTGATTTCCTAAATTATTAAAATTTTCATTTTTATCAATAAATTTATTAAATTTTTCATTATCAATTTCATTTATCATATTAAAAATAATATTACTATTAATTTGTTCATTATTTTTTAATATAGCAACGAAATAAAAAATAAAATCTTTATTTAATTTATAATAAATATTATATTTTTCATTTTCTTTATCTATTAATTCTTCATCAACTTCATTTGTTAAATTCATTAGTTCATCGCCTTTACTTTTAATCTCATTTATTAAATCAAATGTTCCTCCTTGTTCTGTGTCAAAAAAAGAAAAAATTGTATGTAATTTTTTTTTATTTCCAATAAATAAATAAAAAATCGTCATTTTTTAATATTCAAATAATAGATTAAATAAAAAAATTAATTAAATTATTTTATATTTAAATACAAAAAATATTAAATAATTAAACTATTAACATTATTAATAAAAAAAATGTTTTTTTTTAATTGGGGATTGGGGATTGGGGATTGGGGATTGGGGATTGGGGATTGGGCCCAATCCCCAATCCCCAAACATTTTTTTTATTAATAATGTTAATAGTTTAATTATTTAATATTTTTTGTATTTAAATATAAAATAATTTAAT
>JAEEGL011560391.1_pt1 | contig 21989 bp, 16 predicted proteins | sample 9134231 | NCBI WGS metagenome assembly JAEEGL01 (sample SAMN16246548, study PRJNA631951) | gut metagenome | biome: gut microbiome; feature: rumen; material: fiber-attached | host: Bos | place: Iran: Karaj | collected 2018-10 | reverse complement strand
AATGGCAAGGCCAGGGCCGAGATCATCCTTCCCGACATCAAGAGCACCATTACCCAGAAGACCGAGAAGCTTTTCTCCTATGGCTATGTGTGTATCTTTATCGGCATCATGCTCAGCGTCTTCCAGCAGATTGTCGGTATCAATGCAGTACTCTATTATGCTCCGCGCATCTTTGACGAGATGGGCATGAGCAATCCCATGGTCAACACCGTGGTGATGGGTGTTATCAACATCCTGTTCACGCTGCTGGCTGTGTTCACGGTCGAGAAGTTGGGCCGCAAGCCGCTGCTCGTTACCGGTTCGCTGGGTATGGCTCTGGGTGCCTTCGGTGTGGCTTTGGCGTTTGACAATCCCAACCTGGGCATGTTGTGCATGATTTCGCTCATGCTCTACAGCGCGTGCTTCATGTTCAGCTGGGGACCCATCTGCTGGGTGCTCATCGCCGAGATTTTCCCCAATACCATACGTGGTAAGGCCGTTGCCATTGCCGTTGCCTTCCAGTGGATTTTCAACTGGATCGTCAGCACGTCGTTTGTGCCCATGTTCAACTTTGAGTTCCATGAGGGCGACCAGATGGGCCACTTACTCACCTACGGCCTATATGGCATCTTGTGTGTCGTGGCTGCCATCTTCGTCTGGAAACTCGTTCCCGAGACTAAGGGCAAGACCCTCGAGGACATGAGCCGCATTTGGCGCAAGAAATGACTTGTAGATAGAAACGTCAATAGGCGTAATATTGAGGACCGACTGCACTAGGCCAGCCGGTCCTCAGTTTCTATTGGAGGTGGGGGTATAAAAGACGAAAAACCCGGAGCCAATGTCCGGGTTATCGTTCTGTAAAACAAACCATTACTAAGCACTTAAAGTCTCGCGCGACTTCACAGCCAGCGATAAACAATTTTACATTCCATAGTCTATGAATTTGCTTGAGTGCACAAAGGTAAACACATTTTTTGGATTTACAAAACAAAATGATAAAATTTTCAAAAAAAAATTATTTTCTTTTGTAAACGGGAGATTTTGATGACTTCGCTGCCTATGTTAACATACACGGGGCATGAAATCATCTGATGGCAAGGAAGAACTTATTGCAGGTGGGATGTTCTTGTCGCAACCCTACTGAAAACAGTAAAATTAAAAACAAAATGACAATAAAATTACTAAATTGTTTGCAAATTAGAATTTTTGTACCTTATTTTGCAACAGTCTATAGGGGTGCCTTTGGATGTAAAATATGAGGTATCCCCATTTCCCGAAACTGGGGACAGGGTCGGTGAAATGAATGAGACGGATGATATACCTAATTATTAATGATCTAAACATCGACATCATGAAAGGGCAATTGAATCATCAATGTTGCTGCTGGAGGCTATTTAGCTGTTTCCAGTGGTTTTTTGTTGTGTATCCACACCTGACGATTCATAGAAAATCGAAAAGCTCAGCAGCTTTTCTCAAGTGCTAAATAATTTTTTCATAAGCGAGGTTTTGGAGATGCGTCATTGTAGGGCGTATAAGGACGCATCTCTTTTCTTTGAAACTTAATCAATGGCACACAGCGCACTGCCAGGTAATAGATGATATAATATAATGATGATTGAAATAAACTCGTCTGTGTGCCATTGTTAACATATAACCTATAGGTCCTGCAGCGGCAGGCCATGGAGAAAAAAAAGACCGATTGGGCAAAGTGTAAAAAAATTAGACGCCAAAGTGTAAAAAAAATAGACAATCGGCGCTTTTTAGGATAAAAAGTTTGATGTGTCCTGGCCACACATTATAATTTTGCTACAGCGAGACGGTGATGTTTTCCCTGTTTCAAAAACGAAATTGAATATGCTAACATTAAGAATAACGTAAAGAAATGAGAAGCTTTATTTGTGGTTAATTTTGGGAGGTGCGTCTCGGGGACGCGAGTTACCGGGAAGCGCCTCCCAGTTTTAATGGCAAAAAGCAACATGCGAGATTGACCCAATTATTTATCATCAAAACATTATTTATTATGAGAAACGTATTATTAACTTTAGTCGCTCTGTTCATGGCAAGCACTGCTATGGCAGACAGTTTCCTGTATGTTGAGGACTTCTCGGTTCTCAATACTCAGAGAACGGTTACCGTTCCGGTGAAGGCAAGTTTTAATGGTCGCGTGAGCGGATTCCAGCTGGATGTGACCTATCCCGAGGGCTTGACTCCCGTATCCATTCAGAAAGGTTCGGACTTGACCGTAAATTATCTGAATATCGATGGAGAAGAAGTGGGCCAGGAAGCCACGATGTTCCAGAATAACGAAGCGATGACGCGCATCATCGGCGCTTTCACGATTCCCGGATACTGGGATCCTGATGGTGACGGTGATTATCAGTCCTACGGTGTCGTCAAGTGGGAAGCCGGTGACTATGATGAGATGTTCTATCTCACCATGAGCATCGGCGATGGCTTTGAAGGCGGCGTCATTGAACTGAATACCGAGGTCGGCTCGGGTAAGGATACCCGCGGCGGCACTGTCGTTGACCTGGGAGAGAACCAGCATGTTTTCACCCAGATTTGCAACGTCACTATCGAGGAGAACCTGCGTGACCTGATGGGTGAAGTCGTCTTCGGTGATCTTGACACCGGCGTTGGGCGACTCAGCATCACTTACACTGGTGATGAGATTGTGACACTTACCGTGACCCTCAATGGCGAGGTTGTCGAACTTGACAGTAGAGGTTACCTCCAGTTGCCGAGCCATGGCGCATGGCACATCGATGTGCTGGTCGAGGCTGCAGGCTGTCGCCCCTTGATGGCTAGCCATGATGTGGAATTCAAGTATGAGACTCCTGCCCCCGTCATTACCAGCACGATGACCGATACCGAGGTCCTCGTAGCCATCGAGTGGCCCCAGAGTGACGGAGAACAGATTTATAACGGCCAGTACGCCTATGAGCGTACCGATGTGGACCAGACCTACGAAGTTGAGGCCTATACGACCGATGGTGACATGCACTATGAGAGTGTACATGCCCACGCCAGCATCGATGTTCCCGCTCGCACGGTAACGCCTCCCACTCCTCCCACCGATGAATATGCGTTGACAATTGCCGACGCCGAGATACTGCACGGCAAGACCGTCGTCATCCCCGTCTCGATGACCAATGCCGGTCCTGTTACCGCGTTCCAGACCGACTTGTATCTGCCCGAGGGCTTTGAGCTGCAGAATGTCGAGCTGACTGACCGCAAGGGAGACCACGTGCTGATCAATAATGTCATGGGAGATGGTAGCGTTCGCCTGTTGTGCTACTCGCCCTCGCTGCTGCCGTTCAACGATAATGAAGGCGTGCTGTTCAACCTCACCGTCAAGGTGCCTGAAAGCGCTGCCGGAGATTATCCCCTGTATCTGAAGAAGAACTACTTGACCACCCCGGCTATGGTGGACGGTGCGATGACTTATGTCGAGGTTCGTTGTGGCGACGCAACCAGCAACTTGAACGTATGGTCCTATCTGCCCGGTGACGCCAATGGTGATGGTGTCGTGGATGTGACCGACGTTGTGGTGACTGCCCAGTATATCCTTGGTCTGAATCCCAACCCGTTCGTCTTTGAGGCTGCCGACATGAGTGGTGACCAGGAGATCACCGTGACCGATGCTGTGCGCATCACCAACTTGATTCTCAATCCTTCCTTGATTGACTTGATGCGTGCTCCCAAGCCTGTCCGCGACAATCACGACATGATGAGCGGTGAGGACTTGCAGCTGCCGACTGGTGAGACCCGCACCGTGGCCATCGCCCTTGACAATGACCTGGACTACACTGCCTTCCAGCTCGATATTGACCTGCCCGATGGCTTGACCGCCGACAACTTCCGCCTGACCGACCGCGCCGGTAGCCATGCCCTGGATGCCAATATGCTTGACAACGGCAAACTGCGTGTGATGTGCTACTCGCCGATGCTGGCCATTATCGATGGCAATGAAGGCGCCCTGCTTACCTTTGACGTGACTGCAACGGGTGGTGCCAGCGGAGAGATTATGGTCGATGGTATCGAGATGGTGACCGGCGCTTGCCAGACCGTTTACCTTGATGGCTTTGCCATGATGGTGAACAATGGACTCACTGTTGCCAAGGAGATTGCCGGTGACCTGCGCATCTACGCCGAAGGCCAGAACATCATCGTTGAGAGCCCGATTGCTCAGCGCGTCATGATCACCGATATTACAGGCCGTGCCTACAGTGTTGATGTAGCCGAGGGCCGCACCGAGATTCCCGCCCGCTCCAGTGGCGTGGTCATTGTCAAGGCTGGCGACAAGGTTGCTAAGCTCATGATTAAGTAATTGATAAACGGTTAGGATGATGATACCTAAGAGTTTATTATCTATTCTGATGGTCGTTGCGGCAACATTTTCGGTTGCCGCAACCGACCACCTTTTCATTGAGGACTTCACTATCCAGCCTGGGCAGACGGCCCAGGTAGAAGTCCTGTTGGAGAACGAGGCACAGTACACCGCTTTCCAGACCGACCTGTATATGCCCGAAGGACTCACCATCGACGTGCAGTCTCTGGCATTGACTTCCCGCAAGGCATCGGATCACATGCTTGCCCATTGCGTCCTGATCAACGGCGCCGTCCGCGTGATGTCCTACTCCATGCATGTGCAACCCTATAGTGGCACCAGTGGTGCGATACTCACCTTCAACGTGACAGCCAGTGAGACCTTTGCGGGTCCTGCTGACGTTGTCCTCAAGAATATCCGTCTCACCAATGTGGCTGGAACTGACATGGCACTGGACAATACGAGCTGTACAGTCAGCTCGGGCAAGCTTGGCGACGTGAACGGTGACAGTAACTTGACCATTACCGACGTGACCTCCCTTATCAACTACTTGTTGAACGGGGATGTCTCATCGATCAGTGTTGACCTTGCCGACGTGAACAATGACGGTAATGTGACCATCACCGATGTGACCTCACTCATCAATGGCCTGCTCAATGGCCCTGCTAATTGAATGAATCTGATATGACAATCAATACCTATAGCTCATGAAACGATTGAATAACATGCTTCGGGCAATGTGCTTATTGCTGCTGTTGCCCCTTGCTCACAACATACAGGCCCAGAGCCAGTATTGGGTGGGTGGTATCCGCTACCAAGTTAATGGTAATTCTGTCCAGGTCGTTGCATCCAATAACGGCGCCTATAGCGGCCAGATTACTATCCCGGAGACCGTCATGATCGAGGCCTACAGCATGTATGATGGCAATTATCAAAAGCCCTACCAGGTCACTGGCATCGGCAGTGGCGCTTTCCGTGACTGCACGGGATTGACGAGCATAGAGTTGCCTAACTCCATCAAGACCATAGAGAGTAATGCTTTCTATGGCTGCACAGGCTTGACAAGCGTCAACATCCCGAAAGGTGTGAACACGATTGGAACATCGGCGTTCAGCTACTGTACCAGCCTGACCAGTATTGTCTTGCCCAACTCGGTCATGAGCATGGGCGACAATGTCTTCTATGGTTGCTCATCGCTGACGAGTGTCCAACTTCCCGGGAATGTGGGCAAACTCACCGGCACTTTCCATAGTTGTACCAGCTTGACCACGATCGACATCCCTGCCATGGTGAAAGAACTCGATGGTACCTTCAACGGGTGCACAAGCCTGCATGAGGTGAACTTGCCCAAATCGCTCACACGCATCTGTGACAACACCTTCGACGGTTGTGCCGCCCTGCAGTACATCTATCTACCTGACCAGGTGAGCCACATTGGTGCGAGAGCTTTTGCCGGGACGGGTCTGACCAGCCTGGAATTGCCGGCTGCGGTTGTCACGTTGTCAACCGATGCTTTCTATGGTTGTGACCAGTTGACATCTGTTACCGTCCGCAATACCAATCCGCCTTATATGATGAATCGCGGGGTGTTCTCGGATGAGACCTATGCAGCGGCTTTGCTCTATGTCCCTGAGATTGGTGTTAATCACTATCAAGGGAGCTCATGGTGGTGTGACTTCACCCATCTCGTGCCTCGCCAGGAATTGAACAATCATTACGACTTTGAGTTGGACGGTATCTACTACTTGATTACCAGTCCCAGCACAGTCGATGTGACCTACAAGGATAAGAATTATAACACCTATAGCGGTGCGGTTAACGTTCCTGCTACAGTTACTCGCGATGGCATTGCCTACAGCGTGGCAGGTGTGGGTAACTATGCTTTCTATGGCTGCCCTGGCTTGACGGGTGTGGCATTGCCCTCCAGCGTTACTGTCATTGGCGGTCATGCTTTTGAAGGCTGTAACGGCCTCACTGGTATAGACATTCCCGAGTCTGTTGTGACCATCGGTGACAACGCCTTCTACGGATGCACGGGCTTGACACAATTGACTATTCCCGTCAATGTGGCGACCCTGGGTACAAATGCTCTGGCGAATATACCAGTACAGTCTCTTACCTGGAACGCCCGTGAGTGTTGGACCAATGGTGACATGACAGCCCATGACATTAACCAGGTGACCATCGGTAATCAAGTGACTGTGTTGCCCTACGATTTTGTCAGCGGTTCATCCATATCATCGGTTGTGTTGCCTGTCTCGCTCAAGACGATTTGCGGTGATGCCTTCTACAACTGCGCGAATCTCACGAGCCTGACGGTACCTGTCAATGTTACCGACATCGGCACAAATGCCTTCAGGAACACTGGCATCACATCGCTCACCTGGAATGCCCGCAAGTGCTGGAGCAACGGTCACCAGCGATACTACTATTGGGAGGGCTCATACTGGATTATCAGCGAGCTGACCATCGGCGATGAGGTAGAAGTTCTGCCTAATAATTTCGTTTCAAATGCCACCATTACCTCACTCGACATTCCAGCTTCGGTCAAGCAAATCGGAGCATACGCCTTCAGAGAATGTAAAGGGCTGACGTCTATCGTGATACCAGATAATATCATTATCATTGCTGACTATGCCTTCTCGGCTTGTTCATCCGCCACATCCTTAACTGTCGGAAAGAATGTTGCCCAGATCGCAGAAAGCGCCTTTGCGGGTCTAGCTTCTTCCCTTGATTTCATTTGGAATGCACGTCATTGCGAAAACACAGGTCTGGGTCATAGCAGTAATAACGTCAAGCATTTGACCATCGGCGATGAAGTGGAATATCTCCCGAAGTATTTCTGCTACAACACAAGTATTGAGTCATTGGAGATTCCGGCTTCGGTCAGGACAATTGATGACGGTGCGTTCTCGTATAGTTACTCATTGACGGGTGTCACGATTCCTGACGGAGTTACTACCATCGGCAATTATGCTTTTCAAGGTTGTACCAATCTAGAGACCGCGACGATTGGTAACTCGGTAGCCGCCATGGGCTACGACGTATTCAGTAATTGTAATGCCTTGAGAAGCCTTACCCTCAAGGAGGGCGTGTCAGACATCGGCAATTATTGTTTCCAAGGCTGTTATGCATTGTTGGACCTCTATATTCCGGCTTCGGTTACCTCAATAGGTCAAAATGCCTTCAAGAATTGTACTGGTCTGGAATCCATCGCGGTGGCTACTGCCAACACATACTATGACTCACGAGACAACTGTAACGCTGTCCTGCAGACATCTAACGACAGCATTATCGTGACTTGTAAAAACACGGTGCTTCCCAATACGCTGACCGCCATCCCGGATTATGCATTCTGCAACAACACCGAGTTGACCCACATGGACATACCCGCATCGGTAAAGAGTATCGGCAAATACGCGTTCTATGGCTGTACTAACCTGCAGGACATCACAATTCCTGCTGCAGTGACGACAATCGGTGAATGCGCTTTTGCCAGTTGTCCGTCCATGGAATCGATGGTGGTGGAGAGCGGCAATACCGTCTTTGATTCCCGGGATAACTGCAACGCCATCATTCAGACGGCTACCGATGAATTGATTTCGGGATGCAAGAACAGTGTCATCCCAGGTTCAGTCACTACTATCGGCTCTCGAGCATTTTATCGTTCTGCTTTGGCCTCCGTCAATATTCCTGAATCGGTGACTACGATAGACCTTGATGCGTTCAGGGAGTGTGCGGCATTAACAACCGTCTCGATGGGCAAACATGTCACTAAGATTGGCACCAATGCTTTCTTCTCCTGCAAGGCATTGACCGACATCACATTACCGACAACTCTGACATCTATCGGCTACTGTGCATTCTATCAATGCAATAAATTGAATAGCATTGCGATTCCGGGATCGGTAAAGACAATCGGTGATAAGGCGTTCTATGGCTGCTCGGGTTTGACCTCTCTGTCCATCAATAATGGAGTTGAAACCATTGGCTCATGGACTTTTGCCAATTGCTCTGGCTTGACAAGCCTGGTGATACCTGCTTCAGTAAAAATGATTGACCTTTATGCGTTTTATCATTGCTCTGGCTTGACCAGCGTGGTAATCCCTGCTTCGGTGACGTCTATCTGTGATGACGCGTTCTACAACTGCACCAGTTTGGCAACCCTGACTTGCTTAGCCCAGACGCCGCCTACCATCAGTAGCTGGACATTCAGCCCCGAATATCGTACTGCAACCTTGCGAGTGCCTGAGGCATCCCTTGAGGCCTACAAGACAGCAGACTACTGGAAATCGTTTGTCCACATTGAGGGCTTGACTGGTGTCGGTCCAGGTGACTTGAACGGTGACGGCAGGCTTAGCATCAACGATGTCACTACGCTGATCGATGCCATCCTGAACGGTGACGAGGCGGCCTTGAGCAACCCCTATGCCGATGTAAATGGTGATGGCAAGGTGAGCATTACCGATATCAGCGATCTGATCTATATGCTCCTCAACAACGATTGAGGGACGAGAAACGGATGATGTGACCTAATTGATAAAAAATCTAGATGAAAAGAGAAATGAAAAAGTATCTATTAATATCCATTGCAATAGCGTTCATGGCTGTGAACGCTATTGCAATGCCCATCGACGAAGCGGCAGCACGTGAAGCGGCCTGGCTCTTTATCGAGAAGCAGGCCTCCAGCCATCAGATGAGGCTCGTGCCGTCGGGTGGCGATATGCAACTGGTCTATACCGAGATGAGTTCGGTGATCAATAACCAGCCTGCCTATTACATCTATAATATGCAAGGAGGTTTCCTTGTCGTTGCCGGGGATGACAGTGTCAATGGTAGCGTCCTTGTCTATGGTGATGCTCCGCTAGACCTGAGTGACATGCCCTGCGGCCTGCAGTGCCTGTTGGACCAGTACAAACAAGAAATTGACAACCTGTTCTCTCACAACCATGGCGAGGTGATGATGTCTTCTCCTCGAGTTACTGCAGGTGCCGCAACCAGTGTGGAGCCACTGTTGACGGCATTATGGAATCAGAGAGAGCCCTATAACAATGATTGCCCCTTCTATCATGGTGAGAAGTGTCTCACGGGATGCTGCTGCACCTCCCTGTCACAGGTGATGTATTACTGGAAGTACTCTGACATCACTTCTGCCCTGGGCCGTTATACGACCCGCTCGCTGGGTATTACTCTCCCAGCGCTCGATCCCACCGACTTTGATTGGGACAATATGCTGGATGAATACGGGCCCGGTTGTTATACCGAGGAGCAAGGCGCTGCAGTGGCGTTGTTGATGCGCTACGTCGGTCAGGCCGAGTATATGGATTATTCTCCTGAAGGCAGTGGTGCCAGTGAAAACAATATTGTCAATGCTGTGTTGAAGTTTGGCTATGATCAGGGAGTTGAGTGTTTAGAGAAGAAAAACTATTCCGCTTCTCAGTGGCGTGCTTTGATGTTGGCGGAGTTGTATGCCCAGCGTCCCATTGTTTATTCGGCTAATGATAAGTCGGCTGTTGGCCATTCCTTCAATGTTGATGGCTATGATGCCGAAAACGGTCTCTATCACATTAACTTCGGATGGGGAGGGAATGGCAATGCCTATTGTGCCCTTGATGATTTCACGGGCGAAGGTTACACCTTCAACAATATGCAATCAATGATTATCGGCATTCAGCCTCCTGGCATTGTTCTGCCGACCCTGACGGTATCGACTACAGCGTTGTCTTTCAACACCCAGGTAGGCAAACCAGTGACTAAGGCTATCAGTGTAAAAGGCAAATCGCTGCCAGGAGCCCTGACGGTAGAACTCAATGACAGCAAGGGAGCGTATTCAATCGACAAGACCAGCATCTCGGCTGCCGAGGCTGCCGAAGACGCTATAGTCAGTGTGACCTTCAACCCCGCCATGGCAGGTATGAGCATGGCGAGCGTAACGATTAGCGGCGATGGCGTGGAGCCTCAGACTATCAGCCTGACAGGAGTGGCCATCAAGCCCGTCATCACTGTGAATCCTGATGTGCTGGAGTTCAATACTCTGGTCGGCGAAGCGGCTACTGCGACATTCACAGTCCGTGGTACTAACCTCATCGGTGCGTTGACCTTGACGCTTGAAGATGCCAGCGGTAACTTTGCTATCGACAAGACCAGCATGACCGTCAATGAAGCAAGTGCCGGCGCTACGGTGACGGTGACTTGCAACTCGGTCGTGGCAGGTATGAGCAGTGCCAGCATCATTGTTGCCGGTGAAGGTGCCGAACCGCAGACCGTCGGCCTGACATGTGTTGCCGAGGAACCAGCGCCTGCCGAGCCATCGATCACTACCAGCGTCACCTCTCTGGATTTCGGTGATTGCTATAACGGTTATAATGAGCAGAGGTCACTGGTCATCACGGGCGTGAGCCTTACTCACGATATCAGCCTGAGCATCGAGGGACCAAGGTCTAATGATTTTACCATCTGTGCCCATCCTGATATCACACCCGAACTGGCTGCTCAAGGCGTCGAGATAACCGTTAATTCGTTCCCGTACACAACAGGAAGATATTCACGCCTATACCTTGTCATCTCATGCCCTGATGTCCCTGATGTGAAAATTCCGATCACCGGCTATGGCATCAAGACGGGTGCCTTTATCTATCCGAGTGAATCGTCAATGACATTCTCCACCCAGGTGGGTCAGTCTGTTTGCAAGGTTCTCGGTGTGAAGGTGACTGAGTTTAGTGGTTGGTTGGCCTCTTATGGCGGCACTACTGACCCCGATGGTCTGATCAATCCGCCGTTAACGCTGTTGCCGATTCACTATTCCATCGAGGGCGATGACAGCTTCGGGGTATTATCCTGTGCCTTTGCCAGGTCGGAGTTTGGAGGCGACAGTGTCAACATTGTGGTAATCTATAAACCTCTGACAGAGGGCACCCATAGCGCACAACTCACGCTGATGACGACGAGCGCCACCAATCAGGCTCATCCCGTTGTTGTGGAACTCACGGGCGTCGCCGAGTCTCTGGGTTACCTGCCTGGTGATATTGACGGTGACGGAGAGTTGACCGAGAACGACATCAACATGTTGAACGATGCCTTGACCAACGAGATTGCCGACATTCTTGCTAATCCCGCTGCCGACGTCAACCGTGACGGCATCGTGAACCTGCAAGATGCCATCGACCTGGTCGATAAGGTGCTTTATCCTGATGATGCACAATTCTTCATTGATCCGATCAAGCCGTTTGTTCCTGATCCCCATGTGAGATAACTCATTGGATGTTAAGCATCTATGCTTAACGGCTGCAAGGGCGCGCCACCGACATTGTGGCGTGCCCTTTTTGGTGCGCGGGGTAGAGTCCTTCCCATTGTCATCTGGTTTAATGCAGTGAGACACGATTAGATGCGTTTGTCAAATAATTAGACAGAATTGTGTATAAAATTTTGACAATCGGCAATTTATGGCAAAAATAATTTGCTCTGGGTTGTTGCCGTGAAGTAATTTTGTAACAGCAAAGAGAACATTATTTATTATCTAAACATTTACAATTATGAAAACGAATCATTTTTTCAATCAATTGCGCCAGATGTTGCTGGCGATCGTGTGCCTCGCAGTGTTTGCCCCCCTTGCCTCGTGTGTCAACGATGATGAGCCCACCACCAGTGTTGAATACTACCTGCAGTTGGAGCCCCGGAATATGCTTGGAACAGTTAACGGCATCTCACCGTCTCCCAAGGACGACTTGCTGGGTCACCTCACCGAGGAGATGAGGAGCAGAATCCGTGATGTGTATCCTGTGCCTGACCCCGTCGGTGCCGACACTCAAGTCCTGTTAGCCTGTGACGAGGTCTATAGGCAGTACCTGAGCTATGATGACATGAAGTCTGATTGTGACTGTGTGGCTACGCTGTACCGTGTCAGGACCAGTTCGGGCATCGTTAAGCAGAGCGTGAAGCTGAAGAGTTACCGGTTCTGACACTGGCTCGGTCCTTTATAGCAATTAGTAAATCATCCGTTCCTACGCTGGGCCCTCATGGGAGAAATGGGGGGCCAGCGTTGTTTGTGAATTCCAGTTTCAGGACGCAGCGATTGGGTGGTATTGCACTGTGTGGCACTGACAGGAAACGACTTAGAACAACATGGAAATTAGGAAAAAAGCAAAAAAAGTGTTGTAAATGTGTTGTGTAGTCCAAAAAATGTATCTATCTTTGCAGCCGATTTCGCGGCACATGTCTTGCTGGCTATGATGCTCATGCGTTAGTCAAGTCAAGAGTGTGACACTTGATCGTTGAAACTTCGATGTCAAGGCTATGATGCTAAGTGCCTGGCAGTCAAGCGTAGGACGATATTAAAACGAGCGAGACACCTAACTGTTGTTCAACCCCCTTGATGCCGGTGGGCTTCTCACACCGGTGGGGATGAGCGCCCTCTCCACGTTGGGATGTCCACACCCGTATATTGTGCTGCGCCTGTGTTTTTATGTGTACAGGCAAGCATGTAGCGCGCGAGTCAAAGCGACAAGAATGTAAAACAAGAACAATAACTAAACAAAAATTAGAAACTATGTCTAAAGTTTGTCAAATCACTGGAAAGAAGGCGATCACGGGCAACAACGTATCGCACTCAAAGCGCAGGACGAAACGCAAATTCAACGTTAACGTCTTCAACCGCAAGTTCTTCTGGCCCGAGCAGGGACAGTGGATCCGCTTGACCGTATCGGCTTCAGGCTTGCGCAACATTAACAAGATGGGTCTTGACGCCGCCCTGAAGAAGGCAGCCGAGGAAGGCCACCTCACTGAAATCCAAGTTATCAACAAGTAAGAAAGGAACTGAATTATGGCAAAGAAAGCTAAAGGCGACCGCATCCAAGTCATCCTCGAGTGCACCGAGCAGAAGGGCACCGGCGTTCCCGGCATCAGCCGTTACATCACGACCAAGAACCGCAAGAACACTACCGAGCGTTTGGAGCTCAAGAAATACAATCCTTATCTGAAACGCATGACCGTTCACAAGGAGATTAAGTAATCCACAGTACAACCACTATTTAACGACTATATATAAGTTATGGCAAAGAAAGTAGTTGCAACCCTTCAGACTGGTGAAGGACGCTCATGGAGCAAGTGCATTAAGATGGTTCGCTCCGAGAAGACTGGCGCTTACGTGTTTGAGGAGCGCATGGTCCCCAATGACAAGGTACAGGACTGGCTCAAGTAATTGAGGCCCACCCGATGATATCGCCTGCCCGCATGCAAAATCCGCATGCGGGCAGGTTTCGTTTGATAAAAGGTCTCCATCGCGTCAGCGGATTGAAGGATTTTCATTATCTTTGTGGCTTGGAACACCTATGGAATGATGATGAATCAGGACAAATACATCTTCACGCTCGAAATCGCTGTGCGTGACTATGAACTCGACAGCGAGGGCATCGTCAACAATGCCATCTATCTCCATTATCTGGAGCACACCCGCCATGCCTTCGTCAAGCAGGAGGGAATACCCTTCGGCAGTTTGACCCGTGAGGGCCTGATACCGGTCGTGCGCCGCATGGAAATCGACTACCACACGCCGTTGCGCAGTGGTGATGTGATGCTCAGCCGGCTGTGGATAGAGCGCAAGGGACCACGATTCATCTTCTACCAGGACATCTTCAGGAAGCAGGATGCCGCGGCAGTGGTAAAGGCTGTTGTCACTATCGTCTGCCTGGACGCTGACGGGCGCATCGACCGTGGCGATGAGTTGGCGGCGCGCATCTCACATTATCTCGAGTGACCATGGACGAGAAACAGTACACCCCGTTGACCTACCGCATCGCCTTTGCCAGCCTGCAGGGCATGGGTGTGGACCTGGCGCGCAAACTGCTCGATGTCGTGGGCAGCGAGCGGCAGTTCTTTGCGATGGGTGAGAAGGAACTGCGTGAACTCACACGAGGCCGCAGCAAAATTTACCGTGACGACTACCGCAGCGAGTGCCTGCAACGGGCCCAGCGTGAGGAGTCGTTCGTCAGAGAGCACGGCATCGTTGCCACCTACTTCAATGAGGAACACTACCCCCACCGTCTTGTCGAGGCGCCCGATGCGCCTGCGATGATCTACACCCTGGGCCATTGTGACCTGGAGAGTTCCCACATGATCAGTGTCGTGGGCACGAGGCATGCCACACAGTACGGAATCCGTTTCTGTGACACGCTCATCGGTGAGTTGGCGCAACGCTTGCCTGACCTCGTCGTGGTGAGCGGGCTCGCCTATGGTATCGACATCGCGGCCCATCGTGCCGCCCTCAAGCATGGCGTGCCCACCGTGGCGGTCCTGCCGCGGGGTCTCAACCGCATCTATCCGGCCATGCACCGCAACGATGCCGTCGCTATCGCCAGGCAGGGGGGCATGTTGCTGACCGACTACACCAGCCAGGACGATGTGCAGAAGAGCAATTTCCTGGCCCGTAACCGCATTGTGGCTGCCTTGAGCGACTGCACGGTAGTCGTCGAGTCGGCAGGGTCGGGTGGCGCGCTGGTCACGGCGTCATTGGCCATGAGTTATAACCGTGACGTGATGGCTGTGCCTGGCCGTTGCGGTGACGAGTTCTCGGCGGGCTGCAACAAACTCATCGCCACCAACAAGGCTGCCCTCATTACCGGTGCCGACGACCTGATGGCTGCCATGCGGTGGGAAAGCACCGCAAGAACTCCTCAGCAACTCGACCTGTTTGTCCAGTTGACCAAGGAAGAGCAAGCCGTTGTGGACGTCATCCGCGATAGGGGCGAAATACACCTCAACGCCCTTGCCGATGTGTTGCGCCAGCCCGTGTATAAACTCATGAGCACCCTGGTCGAACTCGACTGCAAGAATGTCATCACCACGCTGCCTGGTTGCCGCTACACGCTCACGTAAGGTGTTTTTAAACATTTTTAAGGTGTTAGGCTTTGACGAATCGAAATCTTGCCGTAACTTTGACTTTTCATTTTATAGAAAAAAGGAACTTTAAATTACACAACAAAATATGAATACAAACAGAATCCCCGACTCCGAATTTATCATCAACGATGATGGCTCCGCATTCCACATCCATGTGAAACCCGAGCAGTTAACCGACAACATCATCGTGTGTGGCGACCCTGGCCGCGTGACCATGATCGCATCCTACTTCGATACCCGTGACTGGGAAACCTCCAGCCGCGAGTTCCATGCCATCGGCGGCACCTATAACGGCAAGCCTATCATGGCATTGTCACACGGTATCGGCCCCGACAACATCGACATCGTGATGACCGAACTTGACGGCCTCGCCAACATCGACTTCGCTACCCGCACCCCCAAGGCCGAGCACCGCACGCTCAACATCGTGCGCATCGGCACATCGGGCGGTCTGCAGCCTTATGTCCCCGTAGGCACACCCGTCATCGCTTCCAAGGCCATCGGCTTTGATGGCGTCATCAACTATTACGCTGACCGCAACAAAGTCGCCGACCTCGACTTCGAGAACAAGTTCTGTGACTTTGTGAAGTGGAACAAGTTGTGGGCAAGGCCTTATGTGGTGGATGCAGACCCCTGGCTGGTGGAGAAAATCGGTCGTGACGACATGGTGCGCGGTTTCACCATCTCGGCGATAGGCTTCTATGGCCCTCAGGGCCGCAAGGTGCGTTTGGAACTGGCCGAGCCCGAACTCAACAGCCGCATCGAGCAGTTTGAGTACAATGGCGGCCACATCACCAACTACGAGATGGAGAGCAGCCCCCTTCAGGGAATGGCGGCCATGTTGGGCCACCGCGCGATGACTGTTTGCTCGATTATCGCCAACCGTGTGGCTACCGATGTCAATCCCAACTACAAAACCGCTGTTGAGGATCTGGTGCGCACCGTTATCCGGCGCTTGACCGAGTGATGTAGCCCGCCTCTGGCGCGGTTAAAGAACAGTAGTCCTGCCACCTACCAATATCGGTGGCGGGGCTTTTTATCTATCATGCCAGGAATGGTTTTGGTAACAGAAAAAGAAAAAAAATCTTAAAATGGCATTAGCATATAATATTGCCATACAGTGGTGCGTTATAAAGTTGTAAATATTTTAATCAGGATTGCCTATGCACAAAATGACTACTTCTACTGACAAACAGAACGACGTTAAGACATCAGTAAGAGGCCCCAAGAAGGCAACGGTTGAGTTCCTCAAGCAGTTTGCAAGGGCCTATCAGTACAACGTCGAGTTGCCGAGAGGATTAGAGTCGATGATTTTGAACTAAAGATATCGTCCCCTCTCCCAAGGTAAAGAAGCCTTCCCGCCAGACATAGCGGGGAGGCTTCCTTGTTTTGCGGGACGGGACTGCCTGCGGGCCACTATGGCAAGCCGTCTTTTTTTGTTATCGAGGTGAAGGCGCTATTGCCCATGTCATGATAATTTTGTACATTTGCACCCAATAAGGAGATAACCAATGGTAAACTTTATCAAACGCATCTTGACAGGTGCAATATATATCGCACTGATTATAGCGGCCATCCTGCTGCTTGACAACTCGCCGGTGATGTATCTGCTGGTGTTCCCGCTGCTGATTGTGTTGGGAATAAGCGAATTAATCACTATGGCTAAGGATGACGGGACCCAGTCGTGGCTGGTGAACATCATCGACATGTTGGGCGGCATTGGACTGTTCTTGGCTTTCTATATGCATTTCAATGGCGAGACTATGGGCTCCCGGGCCATGTGGCTCTTGCCCATCGCTGCCTATCTGCTGTTGCGGACAATTGTCCAACTTTACCGTCCCCGGCAGAATGCCGTCCACAGCCTTGAGCGCTCGTTTATGGCTTTGGGCTATGTCGCGTTGCCCGTGTCGATGCTTAACTGTATCATGAGCATTACCGCCCCGCGCATGTTGCTGGGCATCTTCCTGTTTATCTGGCTCTATGACACAGGTGCCTATTGCGTGGGTGTGCTGCTGGGACGTCACCGCCTGTTTGAGCGCATCTCGCCCAAGAAATCCTGGGAAGGCGTTATCGGAGGTGTGGCATTAAGTGTGGCAGGCGCCTACGTCTCCTACTATTGGTTCAATGAATTATTCCAGGTGCCCGACCTCAAGGTTTGGGTGGGCCTGAGCATTGTGGTGGCTGTGTTTGCCACCTTTGGTGATCTGGTCGAGTCGCTGATCAAGCGCACCGTCGGTGTCAAGGATTCAGGTAATATCATGCCGGGTCACGGCGGTATTCTGGACCGTATCGACAGCCTGCTGCTCGTGGCTCCAGCCGTGCTTATTTATCTGCAACTCATCGTCCTTCCCATCATCCAACGTTAATCCATGCGTGGCATTATTCCATCGCTCATCCTCCTTCTGATCTTGTCGCTGGCATTGTCATGTGGCGGCAAGAAAGAGAAGGCCGAGGTGCGGCATCTCTTGCCCGACACGCTCAATGTGGGAACGCTGTATAGCCCCACGGGATTCTTCATTCTCAAGGGTGACACCATGGGATATGACTACGACCGCATCTGTGACTTCGCTAGGTCCCACGGAATAGCGCTGCGTTTCAAGGTGGCTCGCAGCATGCCTGACCTGCTCAAGATGCTCGACAAGCGACAGGTCGACGTGTTGGCGTGTGAGATTCCCGTCACAGCCGAGTATAAGTCGCGTGTGCTGCACTGCGGCGCTGTCAACGAGACCTATCAGGTGCTGGTCCAGCATAGCGGCAAGGAGGCCATCTATGACGTGACTCAACTGATCGGATGTGATGTCTATGTGGAGAAAGGCTCAAAATACGAGTCACGCCTGCGCAACCTTGACAACGAGGTGGGCGGCGGTATCTCCATCCACACCGTGGAGGGTGAGGAGGCAGTACCCACCAAACTCATCGCCAAAGTCTCGCGCCATGAGATACCGTTTACTATCGTGGACAGCGATATCGCGCAGATGAACCTGTCTTATTATGACAGCATCAATATCAGTTTGAAGGTGGGTTTCGCGCAGCACTCCTCGTGGGCGGTTTCCAAGAAGGACCAGTGGCTCGCCGACAGCATCAACATGTGGGCGGCCAGCAGCAACGCGCAGGAGTATTCCAAGCAGGCGCTCAAGCACTATTTCGAGATGAACCGCGGGCCCAAGCCCGACTCTGTCAAGGTGGACACGCTGGCAGTGACGCCGCCGGGAGGCATTTCGCCCTATGACCATGTCTTCAAACAGTACGCCCAGCAACTGGGATGGGACTGGAGACTGCTCGCCGCCATTGCCTATTCCGAGTCAGGCTTCGACCCCAATGCGACATCGTGGATGGGGGCCAGGGGCATCATGCAGGTGATGCCGCACACCGCAAAGCATTTCGGTGTCAACGAGGAGGACTTGGGCAATCCTGAGGTCAGCATCCGTGTGGCGACACAGATTCTAAAGGAACTGGAGGGCATCATGCGGAGCCGTACAGGACCAGAAGACCGTATCAAGTTTGTGCTGGCGGCCTATAATGCGGGTTCCGGCCATGTGACCGATGCCATAGCCCTCGCACGTAAGTACGAACTTGACCCGCGCGTGTGGGCCGAGAATGTGGAGCAGGCCATGCTATGGAAGATGGATCCCGAGTATTACAACGACTCGGTGTGCTCCAACGGTTATTGCCGTGGCACCGAACCTGTCGACTATGTGGTCAAGGTGCTCAATTGCTATGAAGATTATAAGAAGAATTATAAGAAATAATAGTAACCAACTTAAAGGCAAAACGTTATGAAAAAGAAATCATTAATTATCGCTACCGTTGTGGCGCTTTCGGCTTCAATGATGATGCAGTCATGCATTGGCAGTTTCGCTTTGTTTAACAAGGTGAAGACTTGGAACGAGCATGTGGGTGACAAGTTTGTGAATGAACTCGTCTTCGTCGCCATGTGGATCCTGCCGGTTTACGAGTTGAGTTTTGTGGCTGACTTGTTCATCCTCAACACCATCGAGTTCTGGTCGGGCAGCAATCCCGCACTGGCCGCCGCCGAGACCAAGGTCATTGACGGCAAGGACGCCCAGTATCTCGTTGCCCGTGATGCCACTGGCTATGAGATCACTAACATGACCACCAAGCAGGTGACCCGCTTCAACTTCAACGCCGAGGACAACTCATGGTCCATCGAGAATAATGGCCAGGAGGTGAAGTTGTTCTCGTTTGTTGACGACACCCATGTCAATGTCCTGCTGCGTGACGGCAGTTACACCACCATCGAACTGTCCCAGGCTGGCGTGCTGGCTTATCAGGACCTCGTCGGTGTAGATGCTTTCGCCATGCGCTGAACTGGTAGATAACACCATCTGAAAACAGGCAAGTCCCGGATTTAGGGACTTGCCTGTTTTTTATCTCTTTATCACTCTCGCTGGTTATTGCAGCAGATTGGCTGAATAGATTTTGACAATACCGTCGAGAAAAGCATTCAGTTCATACTCGCAGAAGTCGCCTGTCCCGTCGATGCGTCCCGTCTCGTAGTAACCCCGGGCACGGCAGGCGCCGCCGCAGATGTATCGGATGGCGCAGTCCCTGCACTTCTCGATATGGTCCACATCCAGGCTGGCGCAATGCCGCAGGGCAGGGGAGTCGTGGTAGATGTCCCGGATGCTGCGCTCGTGCACGTTGCCTGCCAGGAACTGGTCGAGATGCAACAGTTGGCAGGGATAAACGTCGCCCGTGGGCGAGATGCTGATTTCGTTGTCGCCGATGGCGCATTTGCGGGTCTGGATGCACTTCGACACGTCCAGCGACGACTCGCAGTAGCCAAGCGGGTTTACCCCAAAGGCACTTGACAGCGCGTCGTAGTATTGTCGGCCTGTGATGGACAGTTCGTCCTCGGCAAGGTCCGAGACGGGAAACAGCGGGGCGTAATTCAGCCGTCCCCCAAACCGTTTTGCCATCGCTTCCACCTGGTCGATGTTCAGGCGGGTGACGGTCATCGACAGCGTGTAGTCGATGCCGTGGCGCTCCAGCAGGTCCACGGCACGCATGACCTGGTCGTAGTTGTCGCCGCGTGTCAGGCGGTGGGTCTCGCGCGTGGGGCCGTCGATACTCAGGGTCACCAGTTCGAAGGTGTCCTTGATGAACTGGACATTCTTTTCATTGATGAGCGTGCCGTTGGTCAGCAGCAGCACGGTGCACCCCTTGGCCTTGCCGTAGGCCGATATGGGCTGCCACAGCGGGTTGAGCAACGGCTCGCCCCCCGTGATGGTGACGCTCAGGTGGCTGGACAGGTCACACAGACCGTCTATTACCTGCTTGTACTCGTCGAGCGTGAGCGGGGCGAAGTGGCTCTCGACGCGCTCGGCGGCATAGCAGTACTTGCAGCGCAGGTTGCAAGCGCTCGACATTGACAGGTGCACGCAATGCAGCCCGGCATCGCGGGGCCGCTGCGTGTGGGGAGTGGTCTCAAAGATGGAGGAATCGGCGACGTGCCGGCAGAAGGCGGTGATCTCGCCACGCTTGCCCTCGCCCAGGATTTGGCAGGTGGCATCCACGATATCGTCGATGGTGTTGTTGCCGTCGAATTGCGACATGATGAGCCGGCCCAACTCGTTGGTGACGATCCAGGCAGGCAGCAGCGGGTTGATGAAGACATACTTGTCGCCCCGCTGGAACATCTGTACCTGTTCAGGCAGTTGATACTTGACCATGGGATAAGTTTATCGGGACTGTCCGGGACACTGGTAAGCCGAGCCGCACTTGCCGCCACCGCCTGCACACTCGTAGGAGGCACCGCACTTGCCCTGGCCGTTGGCGCCCTGTCCGGCGCAACTGTAGGCCGAGCCGCACTTGCCACCACCGCCAGCGCACTCATAGGAGGAGCCGCACTTGCCCTGGCCCTGGGCACCCTGTCCGGCGCAACTGTAGGCCGAGCCGCACTTGCCACCGCCACCGGCGCACTCATAGGAGGAGCCGCACTTGCCCTGGCCCTGGGCACCTTGTCCTGTGCAGTTGTAGGCCGAGCCGCACTTGCCGTTGCCGCCTGCACACTCATAGGAGGAGCCGCACTTACCCTGGCCCTCGGCACCCTGTCCAGAACAATTGTAAGCCGAGCCGCACTTGCCGCCGCCACCGGCGCACTCGTAGGAGGAGCCGCATTTGCCTTGGCCATTGGTACCTTGCCCGCTGCAGTTATAGGCCGAGCCGCACTTGCCGTTGCCGCCGGCACACTCATAGGATGACGAGCAGTTGCCTTTGCCTGACGGATCCCCGGCGGGTGTCCCGCTTGCCTTGGCGCCGAAGAACACCGACGGCGACACCACACCTGCCGCTACCAGCGCGGCCAGTTTCTTGATAAAATCCCTGCGTGACTGATTATCCATCTTTTTTTCCTGTTTTTCGTTCTTATTTTATGGTATGATAATTCGACAGTAAAAAAGCGCGTAGCCGTTTTTATTAGTTATTTGAAAAACTTGCTGTTACGGATGAAGAAATATACGATAGCCATCAATACCACCGAAATAGCGATAGCAAACGGGAACCCCATCCATTTTGTTTCCAATCCGTTGGGCACGTTCATGCCATAGTAGCCGGCAATGACCGTGGGTATCATCAGCAGGATGGTTACAACGGTGAGCGTTTTCATGATGCGGTTCAGGTTGTTACCGATGACCGACGAATAGGTCTCTTGCTGGCGTTCAAGGATGTTGCTGTAGATGCTGGCGGTGTCCAGCGCCTGCTGGGTCTCAATTTCCACATCCTCGAGCAGGTCCTCGTCATGGGGTAAGAAACGCAACCGTTTCTT
>JAEEGL015530277.1_pt1 | contig 21990 bp, 22 predicted proteins | sample 9134231 | NCBI WGS metagenome assembly JAEEGL01 (sample SAMN16246548, study PRJNA631951) | gut metagenome | biome: gut microbiome; feature: rumen; material: fiber-attached | host: Bos | place: Iran: Karaj | collected 2018-10 | reverse complement strand
GTAAAACACGATAGATATCAAAGTTACAACCACAGTGCTGCCATTGGTGTCTTTCGCGTCAGAGACCGACGGCAATGCAATTAATGACATTATAAAAGTAAGCGCAAGAGCCAAACAGCTAGCTAGACAAACTTTTGCTATTGCCGCGATAGTAGTACGAATAAAAAAATTATGATTTGTCTGCAAAACTACTTCGTCTTTTTGTGACATTTTTTTGGTATAGGTCTCTCTCAACATAAGAACTCCAATAATATTTTATGTATTTATAGCACGCGCTAAAGACGGAAGTCAATAGAGCATAATAATTCATTTAAACTAATCTCTAGGTAGATACAATTCTGGGTTCATTGGATTGTTCTTTAAATATTCTATAAGTATATCCTTTGGTAAAATCCCGATGGTGTCTAAGTATTTTCCTTCTTCAATACGCATCCCATCAAACATCCATCGTGGCATAAAATCAAAATCTGCATAATCATAAAGATTGTTTTTATCCTTTATGATTTCATTTCGTGACTGCAACCACCTCACCTGGTCGTCAAATCCATAAAGGTTGGAAAGAAGTACGTCACCCTCGGTAGTCAAAAAGCCATTAGCAAAAATATTATAAAACTCAGTTGAAACCACATGATAATATTTGGCAGTCTTTTCGACTTTAGAAATATTAGTTACTTCTACCGCTTTTAACTTTTGGTCTTCACCAAGCTTATAAATGCGCGTCCCGACATGGAACTCTTTTTCGTTATGAATATTGACGAAGCGATTGAAATCAACATTAAACACACCGTGATCAATTACGGTCTCAAGCTTTGTTTCATCACTAAATTCGCTCACTTGATAAGACGCGGTAACGGCTTCCTTTTCAATCCAAATCGGCTGCCTCGCTACGGTTTTACCCTCGGCGTAGCTCCAAACCAACAGATAATCATGATATGTAATTTGTTCAATCGGCTTTTCTGTTCCGTCAGCCATTCTTACCATTGTGCCCTCTATCAAACAGTCGCCAGCAGTTGGGGTAGAAGATTCAATAAGTTTAGACATTATACTCCTTTCGTATCAATTGTATCATGGATTAGTAACATAAGTATTAAATCGTGCTCGTCAATAATAAAACTAAAACATTTTTATAAAAAGGTTGCCCTGGCAACCTATTGGTCGCCAGGGCGTCGCTAGAGGAAAGTGGAAAAATGCAGTAAAATGACCAAAACCCCTGCAAGCTTCCTAGAGAGTTCCATGACGAAAAGCGTCACTCCGCATATCCGGCAAGCGTTTAATGTACTCTATGCGCGGCATGTCAGTATCGTAGCAGACGTAGCAGAATGTTTAGCGAAGCGGACGTGATGAAAGGACGTTCAGGAAGGAGCACGCTCTTTTGCACAAGGTTGTCGGAGGTCCGGGGCGCACAATCCCGGTCTTGCCAAAAACACGCGCAACGCTTTCCGCCAATGGAAACTCATATTATAAACAGCGAGCACTAATATTTAGAGGAGACCGCAGCTGTTACAGCTATAGAAACCCCTAGCATATATTTTAGTTCTCGCATGTTCAACGAATTTTCCTACTTAAGGTACTTAGATTAATCTAGGTTCCCTTATAATAACATCTAAGATCTCAAAAATCAATAGATTATTAGCCTAACTGCTCTTCAATTTGTTCGCGCGTGATATTTACACTAGATCCAGCTGCGATCTCGCCGCTAAGAACAGCCCTAGCCACCAGATTTTCCACTGTTTTTTGTACAATGCGGCGCATTGGTCTAGCCCCAAGTCTTGGATCAAAGCCACGCTCTACCAAAAGTTCCTTTGCGTCATCCGCCAAGCTTACGCTAATTTTACGTGGCGCAAGCTCTTTATTTACTGAATTGATAATTAGCCCGATTACCTGCAGTAAATCATCCTTAGACAAAGGCTTAAACAAACAAACCTCATCGAAACGGTTTAAGAACTCTGGTTTAAATTGCCCAGAATTTATCAAATTGTCCGTAAATTGATCTTTGAAATCGGCTAAGTTTTGCCCACTTTCGATATAACGGCGAATTAGATCTGCGCCTGCGTTACTGGTGGCGATTACGATCGTATCTCTAAAGCTCACCTCACGGTTCTTCTCGTCGCGCAAAATTCCTTCATCAAGCAACTGCAATAAAGTGGTAAGCACTTGCGGGTGCGCCTTTTCAATCTCGTCAAGCAACACTACTGAAAATGGCTTTTTCATCACCTGTGCCGTAAGACTAAGAGCGTCTTTAGCGCCATCGGCAATTAATCGATTAACGTCTGATTCGGACACAAACTCATTCAGATCTAAGCGCACGATCTGGCTCTCGCCGTTAAAATAAACTTCACTTAACGCTTTGGCTAACTCGGTTTTACCTACGCCAGTTGGTCCTAGGAATAAGAATGTACCAATCGGACGATTCGTATTACGCACTCCAGCCGCCGCTCGGCGCAGGGCATCACTTACGGTCTTGACTGCCTCAACTTGGTCAATCATCCTTTGATGAATTAACTCTTCCAGGTTTAACAACCTCTGCGTGTCTGCCTCGTTGCTCGCCACCTGCACCTTAACGCCTTCAGTTTTTTCAATTGCTTTTTGCACTGAAGTCTCGGTCACCAGGCCTCCTTCAGCATAGCTTGCCGCTGATTCCAACAAAATTTTAGCTTTGCCCGGCATCTCTACATCGTGAATATACCTATCACTCATGCGATAAGCCTCGGTTAGGGAATGATAAGTATAAGTTACACGATGTTGATACTCCAAAACCGGAATTTGATCCTGCAAAATTTTCAAGGTCTCTTCTTCGTTTGCCGGCTCCACCATGATTTTGTTTAGGGCATTTGCCAGCGCACTATTTTTAGCTGAAATCTCCAAAAACTTTTGTTGATCCATCTCCAAAATAATACGAGTTTTACCTGCTTCAAGAATTGGTAAGAGTACATTCGAAATATCTGCCGATCCAGTACCATCTTCAAAGAAAAGATGTGCGTTATCAAGACATATGATAATATTCTTTGCTGCATAGGCCTCATTAAATAACTTTACAACTAGAGTTTCCAAATCCCCGCGTTCCTTAGCTGAACTAATCAATGCCGTGGCGTCTAGCGCAAACACTTGACGAAACTTTAGATTAGAAGGAATATTACTATCGGCATCAAGCAGGATCTCGGCAAAGGCATTTACAATGGTGGTGCGCCCACTGCCATATGGGCCAACCAAAGCAATATTCTGGCGACCTTCTTTCGAAAAAGTCTCCACCATTTTATTAATAATCTCCTGGCGCGCACCCTGCAAGATTTGCGTTTTGGCCGCTAGTTCGCGTTCCCTCGAGATATTCTTACCATATCTCTGCAAGACCGGAATAAAACCGAACGAAAAATCTCTAGCAATACCACCGCTTCTGCGCGGAGTTTTTGCCCCCGCCACCAAACCATAAAGGTAGTTATACCAAATAATACCTTGATGTAAATCCGAAACTTCTAGTTTCATTTGTCTAAGTAAATTCTCATGTTCTGGATAGCTTTCAATCAGCGCTACTAACAAAATCCCGCCGTTAACCTGTTCGGAATTTGTGTTTTTGCGGATCTCGAGCGCTTTTTCAAACACTGGATTAATATCCTGCGTCAGCTGCCCAGCAATACTCGCTAACACATCCTCGCGAATACCAAACCTCACCATCATAAAAACACCACTCTTAGTTTTTCTAAACATAGAAACAAGAGACTGCGGAGTTGGATGCGCGCCAAGCAACGACAAAGAATTTCCAGACAAAACGTCATTAATAGTTTCGTGCTTGCCAATCGGAATACGCGTAAGCTCATTTTTAATCCAAAACGAGACCATAAATGGAATAATTGCAAGGCCAAAACATGTCCAACAAAATGCATCTTTCAAGATTAAAAATGCCACTCCAAAGCCAATCAAACCAATCCCGATCAAAATGATCAAAGCACGTATGATTTTGTGAGTCAGAGCTCTTGCAAGTCTCGCCTCTCTGGCGCGCACACTATGATAATAATATTCGGCTACCATAAGCTAAACCCCGTACAAGTTAAACAAACTCCCGCGATTGGAACCAGCGGTAAAAATGGCCAAATCACAATTAATACCAACCCCACCACGGATTCTAAAATTAACAAAATAAGCCCAAATATCAAAATTCCAATACGCATCACCGCCCCCACCAGACGCGAAATCAAACGATCACCAAAGGCGCGCATCTTATCGCCGAGCGAGCTACCACCGCCACTGGCATCGATCTGTTTAAACGGCGCAAATAGTGTGCGCAGGAGCAAACTGATCGAAAAAAAATCTGCTGCACCACGCAATTTATCAACAAGCTTCATCACAAAAATTTTCCAGCCACGAGTGTACCACCACTGTAGCATCACGAACATCATCATGATTATGATTATACACTATCCTACTTATCTTCGCCACCAAAATATGATAATATATAAGAGTATTTTTGCACCCGTAGCTCAGTGGATTAGAGCATCTGTCTTCGGAACAGAGGGTCGTGGGTTCGAGTCCCTCCGGGTGTACCATTAATTCGCATTTTCAATTTCGTTCCATTTATGCTAATATAAAAACCATAAAAGGTTAATATATTAACAAGAAGGAATAATAATGATCGCAAAAGCCAATAACACTTCACAGGCGGTGCAACCTAAAAGCGCAAGAAAGCTCGCATTTTTCATCGTCTCCTCGATCTTCCTCGGAGCAATTTTTACTTTACATAATACCAACCCAGTTTTCGCTGAATACGATTGCAATAATCCTGATTACGATGGTCGCTCCAACCATCTATATATAGATAGTGAGGGCGCTTCGTATCTTGGTGGCAGCCTCCCCTCTTCTGCCAACTGGGATAAGGACGCCCTTACCCTTACCTTAGACGGTTATGACGGCGCCCCAATCTGTTTCGACAGCGTTTCCGCCGAACGTCAAATTACTATCAATCTAAAAAATACTAACACGATTGATCTTGCCGACAAAGGTGGCCCCGACGGCCACGACCACGGCTTCGCCGCAATAGCTGCTAAAAATGGAAATTTGATCATCGACGGTAGCGGTGAACTAATCATCGACACTACCGAAAAAGGAGACGGCATATATGCGTCCTCTTTCATCCAAAATGGCGGTAAGATTAATATTATTGGTGGCCCTCTTGAGGATGGCGACATGTATGGCTGTATCAACAACTCCGGGGTACTAATCATTAATGACGGAGAATTTTCTTCTAATTGTAGCATCAGCGCGCTAAACCTCATAATTAATAACGGCACTCTAAAAGTAAGCGAAGTTGGATTGTCGCACGGAGCATGCATCGACAATTACCATATGGCTATTGGCGGGATTTTCTTTAATGGCGGCACCGTAGATATCGATTGCGGTGACTTCTCTGCGATCCATGCTTATACTGTAAGCCCTAGAACAGAGATTTTAGACATGCTCGACGGAATGCCTTATGAGCGTGATGGTGACAATATAATAATCCCACCTTCCGTATTCGGCAGTAATATTGGTGATCTCGGTTTGGTCTATTCCCTAAAAGCCCCCCTAGTTTTTAACGGTGGAGATGTTAGCTTAAAAGGCGGTAATAGCAGCACTCCAGTTATTGCTACTATCGCCGAAGGCATTGATGAACAATATACACCTCAGCTCAAAGACGAGGCCTTTCACTTTGGTGAAGGCGTTGTAGCGCCATCATACAGCATAGAGACATTCGACGCCACAGATGAGTGGGACGATGTGGCCATCCTTATGACCTACTTTATTGACGAAAACTCCGCCCCGGTCAATGCCCTTCGTATCTACAAAACCTCCATCCCCGTCCCCGCTGCCGACGACAACGAAGAAAACCCCAACACTCTAGATACCCAGCTCCTCACCATCATCTCCGCCGTCGTCGTTTCCATCATCGCTGAAGCCTTCATTATACTCGATCTCAAGAAAAGAACACAAAGCCTTCAAAGTCGAGTCGAAGCCAAAGATGCCGATACTAACGCCGACTATCTCGATTCTATCTCTCCGAAATCAAAAAAGAACAGATAGTCCCTGTAAAACCATAACCATATTGACAAAATCTGCATAGTATGCTATAATGAAAAGATCAGGGCGTCCTAGCACCACGCCCAATCTTCTTGGTTATTTAAAAATATTAGCACTCTTGACATTGGAGTGCTAATAAACTACACTAGATATATGCAAGAAGAATTTAGTGAGATCATGAACCGTTTGTCTGAGAATGCTCGTTTTGCGCTCCAGAAGGCGGATTATTATAGTAAAAGATACAATAATGGCTATATGGGTACAGAACATCTCCTTCTTGGTATTCTCGCCCAAGATACTTCTACTGGCGCTAGAATGCTCACCGAAGAAGGAGTGGAACAAGAAACTGTCGAGAAAAAACTTAATAAAGTTGCTATCGATGTCCCAGGTGCGCAAATGGCCATGATGTCTCTCTCCGAAGCTACCGTTCTTACCCTTCGCATGGCTATGAATTTTGTCCATGAACAGGGAATCGATATTATCGGCACCGAGCATATTTTATATGCGCTCGTCAACCAGCCAAACTCCCGCGCCGGCCTCATCCTCACCGATCTAAAAGTAGACCTAGATGGTTTAGCAGATGCCATTGAAAAACTTGCTGAAAAACAGGCCGAAACTGCCAAGATAAAAAAAGAAAAGCAAAAATATGCCAAAAACCGCGCTCCAATGAAATGGCTAACTCGCTACGGTCAGGATCTTACCGAAATGGCTCGCCAGGGAAAATTAGACACTGTGATCGGCCGCGACCAAGAAATCGAACGTATGGTTACCGTGCTTTGTCGTCGCACTAAATCCAATCCAGTTCTAATCGGCGAAGCTGGCGTTGGCAAAACCGCCATTGTTGAAGGTCTTGCTACTAGAATTGTCAAAAACGAAGTGCCAGGACTTCTTATTGGCAAACGTATTTTTCAGGTAGACCTTTCTTCTATGGTTGCTGGCACTAAATTCCGTGGCGAATTTGAAGAACGTATCAAGGGTGTTATTGATGATGCCACTTCCGACGATTCCATCATCCTCTTTATCGACGAGCTTCATTTATTATCTGGGGCTGGATCTTCTGAAGGTTCCATGGATGCTGCCAACATATTAAAACCAGCTCTCGCTCGCGGCAAAATACATCTTATTGGCGCTACTACCTTGGACGAATATCGTAAAAATATCGAAAAAGATAAAGCTCTTTCGCGTCGTTTCCAAACCGTAATGGTCGAAGAGCCAACCAACACCGTCACTCTCCGCATTCTAAAAGGCATCAAAAGCTATTACGAGAAATATCATGGCGTAAGCATCCCCGACGATATTCTCGAAACCGCCATCAATATGTCCAATCGTTACATCAACGATCGTTTTATGCCAGACAAGGTTATTGATGTTATCGACGAAGCTTCTGCCATCGCCAAAGTTAATGCTGACAAAAAAGGCGGTTCGATCTATAAGAAATTGAAAATCGAAAAGGGGACTTTAGAAGAAAAGATTGAACAATCCGCCGAAAAAGAAGATTACGAGCGCGCCGCTCTCTACAAGACTCAGCTCGCTAAGCTTGAAGCCGAGTTGAAGAAGCTCGAGAAAAAAGGAGCCGCCAAAGAAACCAAGCCAGTTATCACAGAAGAAAATCTCGCTCGCGCAATTTCTCTCAAAACCGGTATTCCAGTTTCTAAAGTTCATGGCTCCGAAATGAAACTTTTAATGAATCTAGAAACTCATCTTAAAAAATCTATCATTGGTCAGGATGAAGCTATAGATAAAGTTTCAAAAGCAATTCGCCGTGGCCGTAGTGGCATCGTGAATCCAAATCGCCCAATCGGTAGTTTTCTCTTTATGGGGCCAACCGGTGTTGGTAAAACCGAACTTGCTCGCGTAATCGCGCGTGAAGTTTTTGGTGGCGATAATGCGCTAATCAAAATCGATATGTCTGAATTTGGCGAAAAGCATAATGTTTCGCGTCTTGTTGGTGCACCAGCCGGCTATGTTGGCTATGATGATGGCGGCAAACTCACTGAGGCAGTGCGCCGTCGCCCATATTCCGTAATTTTATTTGACGAAATCGAAAAAGCTCATCCAGACGTCTTTAATATGCTTCTTCAAATTCTTGAAGACGGTATTCTAACCGACGGCCAGGGCAACAAAATCAAATTCAACAACACTATCGTCATTCTAACTTCAAATCTCGGCTCTAGTGACATGTATCGCGAATCCGAACTTGGATTCACGGCGCGCACGCCAAAAGACAAAAAAGCTCTTGCTGCCGAATATGAAGAAAATAAAGAATCTGCCATGAAAGCCCTCAAAAAATCCATGCGTCCAGAACTCATCAACCGTCTTGATGCTATTCTCGTTTTTCATGCCCTCACCCGTGCCAATGTCGAAAAGATCTTCGACAACCTAATCGAAGACCTAAGAAAGCGTCTTGCCACCAAAAACCTTGGGCTCAAAATTACTCCCGAAGTCAAAAAATGGCTCATCAACATTGGCTACGATCCCAAAAATGGTGCCCGCCCACTTCGCCGCGCCATAGAAGATAATGTTGAAGCGTTAATTTCTGAGTCCATCATCAGCGGAGAGTTAAATCCTGGCGATATTGCCACTATGAAACTTGAGAAAAAACATTTAAAATTAGTAGTAGAACATGAATAACGAAGAAAATAATTTTAATCAACAGACACCATTTGATCGGCAACCAGCAATAAACCAAGAATCACAAATTCCCATTTCTGAAAATTTAGCAGGATCAGGCAAAGAACGAAAGCGTGGCATCCATTTTAAGCCACTGAAAAAGAGTGAAAAAATTATCTCAGTAATTTGTATTATCATTATTATCACTGGTGGAATCTGCCTTCTTCTAGATCAAGATTTTATGCAAGACCGTCTCAAGGCCTGGGGATTCAAACCTTCGGCTGAGGTTGTCGCAATAAGAGACAAGCTCAATCTGACCGACACCGGTGAACTGATCTTTAACGCCTCCGAGCCAACCCTAGAGCAACGAGACGATTTTAATAATCATTGCGAGAGCCACGAAAAGGAAGTATCCATTCTTGGGTGTTACACCGAACGTAAAATTTATCTCTACGACATTAAAACCGACGAACTTCCTGGCGTAGTAGAATCCACCGCCGCACACGAACTTTTACATGCCATCTATGAGCGCTTATCTTCTTCCGAGCAAGATACTATCCAGAACGAGTTGGCCCAAGTCTACAAAGACAATTACGACTTGCTCTCTAAAGACCTAGAAATATATGACTCTTCCGAGCAAAAAGAAGAACTTTACGTCCGTGCAGCTACTCAGATCGCCAATCTTCCAAAAGAACTAGAAGATCACTACGCCACATATTTCAACAATCAAGACGCCATAGTTGCATATTATGATTCATACATCACCCCATTTAACGAACTCGAAGCCGAAATGAACGCTTTAGAAAAAGAGTTAAAAGATCTTGGCGCCAAAATCGACCAAGAAACTACAGAATACGAAACGCGCGCCAATAATTTATCTACCGCGGTCAACGAGTTTAATAACTGCGCCAACACCGTCAACTGTTTCTCTTCTCAGTATGCTTTTAATGTACGCAGAAACGAACTTTTGTCCGAACAATCCGCACTCGACGAACTCTACAACACACTAAGCTCCGACATCGATTCTTACAACCAAAAAGTCGAAAAATATAATAGCAGCCTGCTTCGCACTAAAGAATTAGAAGACATCATTAATTCTAATGTTGATCCAGACGAAATAATTAAATAGAAAGGAAATCATGAAAGATTTTTTAGTCCCAACCATTATCGAAGAAACTAATCGTGGAGAGCGCGCCTACGATATCTACTCGCGACTTTTGTCCGAACGAATTGTTTTCCTAGGCGAGGATGTCAACCCGCACACTGCCAATATCGTGATCGCGCAGCTTCTTTATCTCGCGCACGAAGATAGCAAAAAATCCATCAAGCTTTACATCAACTCTCCTGGCGGTAGCGTTTACGATGGTCTCGCTATTATCGACACCATGAATTACATCGAACCAGATGTCGAAACAATTGGCATCGGTCTTCAGGCTTCCATGGGCGCCATGCTCTTGTCTTCTGGCGCTAAGGGCAAAAGATACTGTTTACCAAACGCCCGTATTATGATTCATCAGCCATCCTCTGGCACCGAAGGTAAAATTACCGACCAAGAGATTATGCTAAAAGAAGGTATTTTCTTAAAGAAACGCCTTGCCGAAATTTTCGCCAAAAATACTGGCAAAAGTTTGGCACAAGTTGAAAAAGATATGGATCGCGACAACTGGATGTCTGCTGAAGAAGCCAAAGCTTACGGTATTATTGATAAAGTCATCAAATAATTTATGCTTTTTCGGTAGTTTAGTTATGCTAAACTATAAACATGGCAAAATCTAAATCTAAATTCGTCTGTCAAAATTGCGGCGCCAGTTTTGCTAAGTGGGCCGGGCTCTGCGAAAATTGCGGCAAGTGGAATACGCTCGTTGAACAAATTGTCGAAGAAACTTCGTCAAAAACTGCTTTATCCAAAGGCCAAGTTTCCGGTAAAAAGTTAGACTATGTTAGTATCAAGACAATCACTCCATCCGACTCCAAAGAAAGATTAAAAACCAAGTTCAAAGATTTAGACGAGGTCTTAGGTGGCGGTTTTTTGCTCGGTTCCGTTTCGTTACTATCCGGTCAGCCAGGCATTGGCAAGTCTACGTTACTTATGCAAATTTGCGCCGAAATTGCCAAAACCAAAAAAGTTCTATACATTTCTGGTGAGGAATCTGCTGGCCAGGTTAAACTCAGAGCCAAGCGTCTAGGTGCCGATTCGGATTCGCTCGCTTTTGCTAGCTCCACTTCCGGCAATGATATTGCCAAAACCATCGAATCCGGCGAATTTGATTTTGTTGTCGTAGACTCAATTCAGACCCTTTCTATGGATGAAATTTCTTCTGCCCCTGGTACGGTATCTCAAGTTACCAATTGTGGCAATCTTATTATCCGCGCCGCCAAGTCTACCGACACCGCCGTTGTTATCGTTGGCCATGTTACAAAAGATGGCACCTTGGCCGGCCCAAAAGTCTTAGAGCATCTTGTGGATGTAGTTCTAAATTTTGAGGGCGATCGTTACGGCGGCTTTAAAACTGTTCGCGCCATCAAAAATCGCTTTGGCTCCACCACAGAAGTTTCAATTTTTGAAATGAACGAAAAAGGCCTAAAAGAAGTTCAAAATCCTTCCGCCGCTCTTTTAGCCGAGCGTCAAAACACTGACGGATCAATTATTCTTGCCACTTTGGAAGGTACGCGCCCGATCCTGGTCGAAATTCAGGCCTTAGTTACGCCTACCAGTTTTGGCTATCCAAAACGCACAGCTTCTGGTTTTGACCTAAATCGCCTTAATCTTCTAATTGCCGTCATCGAACGTCGCACCAAATTAAAACTTAGCGACAAAGACATCTTTATTAACGTAGTTGGTGGCCTCAAAATTCAAGATTCTGCCGCTGATCTCGCCGTTTGTCTTGCTATCGCCAGCGCTAGCGCCGGCCGCAAGCTATCCGAAGACTACGTCGTATTTGGCGAAGTAGGCCTTGGTGGCGAAATCCGCTCTGCTTTTCGTCCCGATCAACGTATTGCCGAGGCCAAAAAACTTGGCTTCACCCACGCCATCGCCCCCGCCACCATCAAAGACAAATTCGTCATCCCCGTCAAAGACCTCCGTCAAACCCTTATTAGCTATGTCAAATAATGCTATAATAAATTCATGAAACTTGTCGAGCTCACGCCAAAAGCTTTTGAAACTTTTGTCAGCAAGCAATCTTGCGATAATTTTCTTCAATCACGGGAAATGTTTAATCGCTATCAATCTACTGGTCGCGAGGCATATCTTATGGGTCTCAAAGGCTCCAAGAACGAGACCGTTTTAGCAGCTCTCATTGTAAAAATTGGTAGTATACGCGGCCAATCTCTCTTTTCTGCCCCAGGCGGTCCTATTCTTGATTATTCTAAAGAAGACACTAAAAAAAATATAGAAACTTTTCTCACTCTCATAAAATCATTTCTAAAAAAACATCATGGTTGCACATTTCAATTTTCCCCCAATGTTATTGTAGGCAAAAACAAAACCGCACCAAAGCTAAGCGGCGCCAAATGTCTTGGCGAATACACGCAATGCAAATGGATTTCAGTTCTTAACCTTTCTAACTTTTCTTCCCCAGAAGAATTATTCAAGACTTTTCGTAAAGGGCACCGCTATTCCATAAAATATACTGACACGCGCTTTCATCTCAAAACTCGCGAATTATCGCGTGATGAACTTACTATACTAAAATCACTTGCCGAAAAATCAGCCGAAAAACATAATTTTCACGACCAAACACTAGATTATTACGAATCTATGTTTGATGCCTTTGCTGGCAAAATCAAAGTTTTAGCTACTTTTGATGAAAAAACACCAATAGCTGCCGCTATGTTTGTTTACTACGGGCACGAAATTGTCTATTTGTATTCCGGTGCTGATCCGGCCTATAGCCATCTTGCCGGCTCCTATGCTATCCAATGGGAGATGTTGCAGGTTGCTTTTAAAAACGGGTTCAAACGCTATAATTTCTATGGCGTTCGTCCCGAACAAAAAAACGGAGTTTACGAATTTAAAAAAGGTTTTCGCGCTGAAGTTGAAGAACTTTGGGGTACATATATTTCACCAATATCGCCGCTCGGCCGTCTTTATACCGCCCGCAAAAAATATCATAAATTCGGAGAGCTATCTTAGCAATGTTTAATGGCTTCAACCATAATCACAATGGCTATACGCAGCCAGAATCGGAATCGTTGCCGAGCGATGAAAAAATGCTGTCCAGCGAGAATCGCGTCGTAAAAAGTATAATAAATTTTATGGATGAAGAAAGAAGGGATAATGTTTTGGACTTTACTAATCAACTCACAAAACAAGATTTTTCCGAAAACCCAGACCTTTCAAACTACATGCATGAACTCCTTGATGCTCTAGACGACAACGATCGAGAAGAGATTAAAGAATATTCTGGCTTCAGATATAAATGGATTAATTTTATCGCGCGTAATCCCAGTGGCTGGAACTATTACGAACTCGGTCCAGAACGCCCCGGTGAAAGAGCTAAACTACAACAGTCAATCAAAACAATTTCTTCTGCGATCCGAAAATCCCCAAAACTCCCAGACAACATCAAAACTTTTCGTGGCACAAATCTTGATAGCTTCCGGGGATACGGCATCGAAACGCTTGACGATTTAAAATCCTTAGAAGGACAGCTTTTTTATGAGCAAGCTTTTACAAGCACGTCGCTAAAAAGAGAGAACAGTTTTGCTGGCATGGAATTTAACGGTGACTCCGACGATATATTTCGCAAAGCTTGTAATATCGAAATGGAAATTTTGGTACCTAGTGGAAGCAATGATGGCGTTGTTATGGATCATGACACATTGAAGTATTCGCAAAAACACCGAGACGAATATTTAATTGACAGGGACAGCCTTTTTCGAATTATGAGCGTCGAAATAGACGGTGATTTCGCAAAATTAACAATGGCCCTCATTCCAAAAGAAGTGTGGTCTGAAGTGTGGTCTGAATGAAGATCTTAGGTATCGACCCAGGCACTGGTATTTGTGGATTTGGCGTAATTGAGGTCGGCAAAGGATGTCAGCCAAGAATGCTAGATAATGGAGTTATCACTACCCCACCGCATACACCATTACCGGATCGGCTGCTCGACATTTTTAATTCACTCCATGAGATAATTAATCTTAATAAACCCGATGTTATTTCTATAGAAAAGCTCTTTTTTACCAAAAATATCACCACTGGTATTTCTGTAGCCGAAGCTCGCGGTGTAGTGCTTCTTGTCGCTAAGCAAAATAACCTCCCAATTTTCGAATATACCCCGAACGAAATTAAAAAAATCATGACCGGCTACGGCAATGCCAAAAAGAATCAGGTCCAAGAAATGGTTAAACTTCATCTAAAATTGCAAGATATACCAAAGCCAGACGATGCTGCTGACGCTTTGGCCGCCGCCATCACCCATTCCTTAATGCTAAAGATACAATAAATCTAAACCAACCCTGTTAAACCTGTGGAAAAATGTATAAATTTTTTATTCAATCTCCACTATTTTTTGGCGACTTTTTTCTCCGCGTACTACTTTTACCATACTTTTACTAACACCAAAATAGTCAGATAAAAGCTCTACCACTGCCTTATTCGCTTCACCATCATGCGCCTTCGCATGAGTGCGCACGACAAGACCCCCATCTTCGGCTTTTTCCACCAAATTGCGTGAGCCACCTGGCTTCACCAGAACGTTATATTTCATAAAAATATCATATCACGCTCCCTCAGTGTTGTATAATCAAGCTATGATTGCACATATTTTTGGGAAACTTGCCGAAAAATTCGATAGTACAGTTATAGTTGACGTGCATGGCGTCGGTTATGAAATCACCATCCCGGCATTAGATTTTGAAAACGTTACACTGGGCGACGATGTCAAATTTTACACCTATCATGCCGTTCGCGAAAACTCCGAAGAGCTATTTGGTTTCTCTTCGCTCGCCGCCAAGAAACTATTTGAACTATTAATTTCTGTGCAAGGAGTCGGCCCAAAAGCCGGTATTGCTATTTTATCTTTAGGCTCCACCGAACAAGTACGCAACGCTATTGCCAACGCAGACTCAGCTTTCGTTTCAAAAGCTACTGGCGTTGGTAAAAAAACCGCCGAAAGAATAATCGTGGATCTTAGTGATAAAGTTGGGCTACCGTCTAGCTTTGGCAAAACCACTATCGAAACCGCCAAACCAACCGAACCAGATGAGGCCTTAGATGCGCTTATCGCTCTTGGCTTCCAGCTTAAAGAAGCCACTGCCGCTCTAGAAAATGTTGACAAAAATTTGCCGACCGCCGAAAGGGTCAGGCTTGCTTTAAAATCTAGATAAGACCTATATCTTATGGTATAATATACAGATATGGGAAGAAGTCTATCAAGTGAACTAAAACAACAAATTTCAAAAACCGTTACCGTGTCTGGATGGGTTAATTCTCGTCGCGATCACGGTGGATTAATTTTTATTGATCTTCGCGACCACGAAGGGATTATTCAGCTCGTTATCACTCCGGAAACAGCCGAGGCATTTAGTCTCGCCGAAACTTTGCGCGATGAATTTGTAATCACTGCCACTGGCAAGATTCGCGAACGCGCTCCAGAATTAAAAAACCCAAATATCGCAACTGGCGATATTGAGCTCGTTGTCGACACATTAAAACTTCTCAACCGTTCACTTCCTCTTCCAATCAATACTCACGATGATGGCGCCGAGTCCGGCGAGGATTTACGTCTTAAATATCGCTATCTCGATCTACGCCGCCCATCCATGCAAAGCATCCTAAAACGCCGCTCAGAATTCAACCGCTTTATCAGAAATTATATGTATGATCACGGGTTTACCGAAGTTGCTACGCCAATTTTGGCCAACTCATCTCCAGAAGGCGCGCGCGACTTTCTAGTGCCAAGCCGTCTTCATCCAGGCAAGTTTTATGCCTTACCACAAGCTCCGCAGCAATTTAAACAAATGCTGATGGTTGGTGGCCTCGACAAATATTTCCAAATTGCTCCATGTTTCCGCGATGAGGACCCTCGCGCCGATCGCCTTTATGGCGACTTTTACCAACTCGATATGGAAATGGCTTTCGTGGATGATGGCGAGGTTGTCCGCCAAGAAATCGAGCCACTTTATATCGATCTTGCTACTAAGTTTGCCAAGAAAAAACTCGTTATAAATTCCGAGCCAGCCAAAAAATTTATTAAAGATGGTGGCACGATCCCGCGCTTGCCTTATAGCTTTGCTATGGAAACTTATGGTGTCGACAAGCCAGATTTGCGTTACGGTATGGAGCTAGTTGAGCTCACCGAAGTTTTTGCCAAGACCGATTTCAAAGTTTTTAAAGCTCCTTGCGTCAAGGCCATCATGGTCAAAGGCGGCGCTACACTCAGTAGATCTAAGATCGATGAATTTACTAATAAAGCCAAAAAACTTGGTGCTGGTGGCCTAGCTTATATTCTCTATGAAAACGGCGAAGCCAAATCTCCGATCCTCAAATTTATGTCCGAACAGGAAATCAAAGACGTTAAAAAACTCACCGGTGCCAAAGACGGTGACGCAGTATTCTTCGGAGCTGATGAACGCGCTAAGGTAAACAAAGTCCTCGGCCAACTTCGTATCGCTTTCGCAGATCACTTCAACCTCAAAGATAAAAAAGAAATATCATATTGTTGGGTAATCGATTTTCCATTTTATGAATGGGACGAGACCAACCATAAATTAGACTTCGGCCATAACCCATTTTCAATGCCAAAAGGTGGGCTCGAAGTTTTGACAAACGCTAAAACTAACGAAGAAAAACTCGCTATTGTAGCAGACCAATATGACATGGTAATGAGTGGGTACGAAGTTGCATCCGGCGCCGTGCGTAACTATAATCCAGACATTATGTATAAAGTTTTCAATATCTTAGGTTACAGCAACGAATACGTTGAAGCTCGTTTCGGTGGTATGTTAAATGCCTTTAAGTTTGGTGCACCACCACACGCCGGTTGTGCCCCAGGGCTAGACCGCATCTTTATGGTGCTTGAAGACACCGAAAACATTCGCGACATTGTTGCCTTCCCGAAGAACGGCTCCGGTGTGGATCTCATGATGAATTCGCCATCAGAAGTCGATCAATCTCAGCTAGACGAATCGCATCTTGCAATTATTCCGGAAGAAGATTAATGCAGCCGAAAACGCACGTCAAGATCTCACTTCTTATTTACGCCTTAGCCACACTTATCATTGTTGGTGGACACAGTTTTCTCGAAAATTACGGATTTCATCTAAACTACACCATCAGCCGTTATATCGGCCTAAATACTTGGAGCGCAATCTTATTTTTAATTACCAGCATCTTTGTTTTTATCAACATTATCAAATACTTAAAATATCTAAAGACCACTTTTAAAATGGGCACCGTCTGGTGGGTTATTGCGATCATTATGATGGCGTCACTACTTTGTGTAGGCTTGTTTCCAATTGGGTACTTCGATGAAGTTTACGGAGATTTTGGGCTAGTAAGCATCTTGCATCGCATCACGTCTTCAACCATGTTTTGCATCTCGGTTCTTTTAGTTTTTCTTACGGCACTAAAATTTCGCACCGAAAAACTACTCTTCTTCACTGGAATTATGTATGCTATCTATGGTTTAACATTTATTACACTCTATGCACTAAGTGTGCCAATTCTCGTAAACAACATCTTTATATTCGAATCCGCGTTTTTAGTTTTCTTCCACATTGTATTACTACTAAAACAAACAGAAAAACGCTTAGATGCTTAGATTTCGATATGAAAAAATTCCTTCGCAAAGAAGTCTTTGCTAGGGTAATCCTTTTCAGCAAAATCTTTCACTAATTTTTTTCTGTCGTATTTAATACATCTATTTTTGATGCTCAAGATACGTCCATCATCAGAAACGTCGATTAGCTTGTAAAAAGTGGAATCGCCATGAGTGCAACCACTGCTGCCAATACAAAAAACATTTTTATCTCCGTAGATTTTCGTTACAGCATGATGTTCGTGCCCGATAAAAATATTCTTCTCTGGATATTCTTGAATTAAATCTATAAAGCTCTTGCTGTCTTCATTAATATCGTGCACATAGCAAAAATCAGGATATTGTTCATCAATCGTGCCATCGATCACGAAATGTTGAAACCGAACGCCATTTCTAACAATAAATTTACTCAGTTTTTGAATATACTGAAAGTTCTTGTCAGACAAAATACTACATTGCCAGTCGAAAAATGGATCATAATCATACTTACGCATCCTATGCTTTCTGGTAATACATTCAACTTCATGATTACCAATAATGGCTGTAATATTTTCTTTTTGAATCAAATTCAAACACTCTACTGGCTTAGGACCAATACTCACAACATCACCAAGTGAAATTGCCTCATCGACATCCTCGACGGTTTTAATATCTCCAAGAATAGCCTCTAAGGCTGGCAAATTCCCATGGATGTCCGAAAAAATAGCGAGTCTCATAAAACTCCTAGTAATTTACGGCACGAATTTCATAGTATGATCGTGGATGTGCACAGACTGGGCAAAGCTCTGGTGCTTCTTCGCCAGTATAGATGTTGCCACAGTTACGACATTTCCAGACGGTAACTTTATCGCTCTTAAATACAATGTCGCTATCGATATTCTCACGCAGTTTTAAATAACGCGCTTCATGCTCCTTTTCAATTGCAGCTACGCCTTCAAATTTCTCGGCGATTTCGTCATAGCCTTCAGCGCGAGCCTCTTCGGCAAACTTTTTGTACATATCAGTCCATTCGTAATTTTCGCCGTCCGCCGCAAGTTTCAAATTTTCTTCGGTTGAGCCAACGCTGCCACCATTAAGCAATTTATACCAAAGCTTTGCGTGTTCTTTTTCATTGCCAGAAGTTTCAAGAAAAATTTCCGACATCTGCTCAAACCCATCTTTCTTAGCCCTAGATGCAAAATATTGATATTTCACGCAAGCCTGCGATTCACCAGCAAAAGCTGTTTCAAGATTCTTCCAGGTCTTACTATTCTTTTTTAATTCTTTCATAACGTCTCCTTTTAGATTATTATAGCACGCGAGCTCGGCTGCCGTGGTATAATCAAACCTAATGGGTATAGAGAGGATTATCGATACTGCCACGCATGAAGATGACCAAGAAGAGCAAATCATAGAAAAAACTCTTCGGCCAACTAATTTTGCTGAATATATTGGACAACAAAGATTAAAAAATAATCTCAAGCTTGCTATTGATGCTGTCAAAAAGAGGGATGACGGAACTGCGCTTGATCATGTTCTTTTGTATGGCCCTCCAGGTCTCGGCAAAACCACTATGGCCAACGTTATCGCGCACGAATTAGGCGCTAATCTCCATGTCACTTCTGGACCGGCCGTCGAACGCGCCGCCGACCTCGCTAGCATCCTCACTAATCTTCAAAACGGCGACGTACTATTTATCGACGAAATTCATCGTCTGCGCCGCACTGTTGAGGAAATGCTCTATTCCGCCATGGAAGACTTTAAGTTAGACATTGTGATCGGCAAAGGTCCGGCCGCTCGTTCGGTACGTCTAGACTTGCCACATTTTACCGTTATTGGCGCCACTACCCGTACTGGTTCGCTTGCTGGTCCGTTGCGCGATCGCTTTGGTATTATCCATCGTCTCGAATATTACAAAGAACCAGAAATCGAGCAAATTATCAATCGCACTGCTAAAATTTTGGATGTTAAAATCAATCCCGAAGCCACCAAGCTTCTTGCTACTCGTTCACGCCTTACTCCGCGCATTGCTAATCGCATCTTTAAGCGCGTGCGTGATTACGCTGATGTTAACGGCGACGGCATCGTCGACACCAAGATCGCCATCAATGCATTAAAATTGATGGAGATCGACGACCTTGGTCTCGATCCAGCCGATCGAAACATGCTCTCTCTCATGATCGAAAACTACAGCGATCGTCCGGTCGGCTTAAACACTATTGCGGCTCTCACTGGCGATGAGCCATCCACTATCGAAGATTACTACGAACCATATCTTTTGCAATTAGGGTTATTAGAACGTACTCCAAGGGGAAGGCTAGTCACGAATAAAGCCAAAAAACACCTAAATATGTTATAATATAGATATGAAAAAAGAATTAGTCAGGCTAAGGCACGCTCGCAGTAAAAAAGATTTTCCAGAAATCACCCTAGAAGAAGACGAATATGTTGAGTTAGCCATCCGCCGTTCTAAAATCGGTCTTATTTTTATTTGGATTGGTGTATTGCTTGGTTTTGCCGCTCTTACTTTTGCGCTCATTCTCTTTATTCACGGGGCAACATCCAGTTCTGTTTTTAAAATTAACGCCTCCTCAAAACACTATCTTTACATCATGATTTTTGCACTTTATGCAATTTTGATTTTGGTAGGTATCGTCTCCACTGTTACCTACGCAAGCAACAAACTCTACATCACCAATAAACGCGCTATCCAAATGTCTATGACCTCTCTCTTTTCCAAATCGGTCAATGTTATTGATCTGGTTTCCATCGAAGATGTTAGTTTTAAACAAAATGGCATTTTTGAACATATCTTCCAACTCGGCACTATCCGCATGGCCACCGTCGGTGACGAAACTACCTACACCTTTAAATATGTCAACACTCCACGCGACGAACTAGACACCATTACGCACCTCGTTCATACAATAAAAAGCAAAAAATAACTAGTTGCGATTTCTTTTTACGAAATCGTCTTCTTTTTCGAGCTTGGCTCTTAGTGTATATTCTTTGCACTTACCGTTTTCGCAATTGGCTGGCTCATAAGAATAAGAGCTGTCCTCTTCGCCGAGATTGAAACCAAAAGGATCAGTAAAGAGGGAAGGATCCATCACCGTTAATACGTCCTCAGAGATGCTCTCTGGATAACACCCGTGTTCAACGTAGTAGCCTTCTTCAAGAGCATAATACATTGCGTTGATTGCGGTCTTTCTGTCCTCGTCGCGCGCCATAGCGTCCGTATTAGATTTTTGCAGGAAAAATAAAATGAACGCCAGCGTCGCAAACGCACAAACGATAAATATTTCTGGAACCGTAAAGCCTTTTCTTGTTTTCATAGAACCATTATATCATAAAAAATAGTACCGTTTGCCTCTTGGGACGCTCCGGTACGGACATTTTTCTGGCAAAAAAAATGGTAGTACCGACTGGGATCGAACCAGTGACCTTGGGCTTATGAGTCCCACGCTCTAACCATCTGAGCTACGGTACCAGGTGAAAAGAGAACACAAAACCTTTTTGCATTTTCTTCGAATAAGGCGCCAAAAGACAAAATCTCAAAGCACCGGTACATTATACCATATATTCACTAAGAATACACCCCCTAGATTTTTTAAATTGCTTATGTTATAACTAAAGCATATGTTTAAAAATATGAATATAGGAGATATTGCGCTAGCGCTAGTTATTCTGTCTAGCATCGAAATCGCAGTCATCGCGCATCTTCTATATAAAACTCACAAATATAAACTATATCTAATAGAAAGACAAAAAAGAGCATCGATTGCACGTAGGGCCTCCGATATTTCTATGCTTCGCCGCCGAAAATATTAAAAATATAAAAAATAAGCGCCCTCGAGCGCTTATTTTTTTCAAACTCATCTATTCGATTTCGCAAAACATTTTAACATCATCAAGATTGTTTGCCTCAATCATCTCTACAAGCTCTTCCGCTGTGCTGCCGTCAACTTCTTCAAATTGGCTTACGAGATCTTCATCTTCAAGCTTCGAGCGAGTAAGCTCGGCAGTTATATGGAGGCCGGCACCAGTTTCAGGATCAGCTTCTTTAATCTTGTTAATCTTAATGCCAGGATCATTTAATTGGTCAAACGAATGGATTATCAACCCTGCCCCAGCTAATAGGGCTTGCTCATTATCGGTAAGTTCGCTCGCATCATAATCATCATCGATTTTGAGAACGTATTTCATTTTTGTGACTTCTAGCTTTTTGTCATCGACAGTCAATATATTGTCATATTCCCAAGTATCACCTTCTGCTACACATGTAATCAACGAAGTCGACTTTTCCTCGGGCTTTTCTGCAGGTTTTTCTTGACCAGTAGGCGTTGGATTATCTCCGCCATCGTCTTTATTGCTGGTTAGTAGAATTACACAAACAACCGTGCCGGCGATTATTAGTAGTGCTGCAATAATAATACCAATAATCAAGCCAGTATGGCTCTTGTTTCCACTTGGTGCCGGTGCCGGTGCTGGCGTCGGAGCCGGTGCTGGCGCTGGTGCAGCAGGTGCTTCAGCCGGCGCCTCCGGAGCCGGAGTATCATTTGTGTTAGTAGGAGTTTCGTCCATTTAGTTT
>JAEEGL011949050.1_pt1 | contig 21990 bp, 16 predicted proteins | sample 9134231 | NCBI WGS metagenome assembly JAEEGL01 (sample SAMN16246548, study PRJNA631951) | gut metagenome | biome: gut microbiome; feature: rumen; material: fiber-attached | host: Bos | place: Iran: Karaj | collected 2018-10 | reverse complement strand
TTTTATATTGCTACTATTATAAAAATAAATTATAATAAGTATCCAAGAAAGAGGGAATTATTAATATGTTATTTAACTATTTTAAAGATAAAATAATATTAAATAATGAATTAATTGATAATGATTTAGATATTCCTTTGTTAGATTCATTTATTAAAAAAACTAAAGAATCTTTAGTAGAAATGGGATTCGTTAAACAGAGTATATCTTTCTTTTATAAGCGAAATAAAAATGGTGCTAGTGTAATTGGAATACAAGTTGAAGATGGAGATAGTGAAGATATATCTAATTATGTAATCTATGATGCGGCTTTAATAAGAGGAGAATATTGCATGGATTTTCATGCTAAACCTAAAATTATAGATAAGGCATTAATGTTTAATGAATTATTAGCAAAAAATGTATATAAATTTTTAAGTGAAATGGAAAAAGAATTATTAAATTCTAATGGTAAAGAGTTTGATATTATGAAAAAAATACAATTTCAAAAGAAATCAAAATTATTACAAATATTTAAAAAAGACTAATTTTACTAGTCTTTTTTTGTAAATTAAACTATAATCTAATAATTGTAATTTTAATATTATGTTATATTATAATTAGAATAATATAATGAGGTAAAAAATGGAAAAGAAAAAAGTAAATAAAAAAATTAAGAAAAAGAAAAAAGGATTCACTTTAATTGAATTATTAGCAGTTATCATAATACTTGGAGTAATAATGTTAATAGCAATTCCTAGTGTTACTAGATATATTAATGATTCAAGAAAGAATTCATATGTTGATACAGCTAAACAAATAGTAAAGGGTGCAATTCCAATGGTTAATGGTGGAGAACTTGACATGTACGATACAAATACAACATATTATATACCAGCATCTTGTGTACCAACGGAAAATGCTATGTCTAGTCCATATGGAGAATTTGATAAAGCATATGTAATCGTAGGATATACTGGAGAAGGTTATGAGTATTACTGGGTAAGTGTAGATACAGCACATCAAGGAATAGAAATGAGGGCATACAATAAATTAAGTAAAAGTGATGTTAAACCTAATATTGAAACAATAGAACCAAATGTAGGAATAGGAGATAGAGAAAATATAAGAATATTAGATGCTGAAGAATGTCAAGGATTCTCTGAACCATCAGTTAGAGCTAAATCAATTAATGAAAATGGTGAAGTGGTTGATTCTAGTCCACAACTCACAGTTATATCAGGTGATGGAAATCATGTTGGAGACGAAGTTGCATTAGGAAATGAACATTTTTATGTTGTAAATCCTAATAAAAATAATAAAAAAGTATTAATTGCTAAATATAATTTAAATGTTGGATCAAATAAAAATCCAAATGTACCGGAAGGAATTCAAAATGAGACAGTAAAAGGATCTGTTTCTGGTTCAACAATGTATGGTAATGTTGCATACGCATCAACAAATTATTGGAAAGAAAAAATTGGAAACACTTATCCTGGTCAAATATGCACAAGTACTACAACTACTAACTGTGCATATGTTTTTGATAATAATAGTTCTATATATCAATATTTATCAGATTATAAAGAAACTCTTGGAATATCAGGATCAATTAGATTATTAGGAGTAGATGAAGCATTAGAATTAGGATGTGTTTTTACACCATATCAAAGTTGTAGTAATGCATTACCTTTTACTTATTCAACATCTTATTGGCTAGGATCTCCAGGATCTATTTATAACATGTGGTATATTCGTACAGATAAGACTATATTTTGTGATTATAGTCCTACAAATAGTTATGGACAAGGTGTAAGACCAGTTATTGAAATATAAAAAAAGAAAAGGAGTGATATTATGGACAGTGAAAAATTACAAGAACTTATTGAAAAAAAACAAATAAGTGAGTTAAAGAATCACTTAAAAGAAATGAATGAATATGATATTGCATTGTTACTTGAAGACTTAAAAGAAGAACAATTAATACCAGTATTTAGATTACTTCCAAAAGATATGGCAAGTGACGTTTTTGTCAATATGGATGAAGAAGTACAAAGAAACCTGATATCATCTCTAACTAAAGAAGAAGCTAAAAATATTATCGAAGATATGTATTCTGATGATGCAGCAGACTTATTTGAAGAAATGCCTGCGGTAATGGTTAATAAATTATTATCTAATATCGATAAAGAGACTAGAAAAAATATTAATAAACTATTAAATTATCCAGAGAATTCTGCAGGTTCTTTAATGGCTACAGAATATATTCATTTAAAAAAAGATTTGACTATTGAACAGTCAATAGCTAGAATTCGTAAACAAAAAGATGATTTTGTATCTTATGATTCATGTTATATAACTGATGAAAGTCGTACTCTTTTAGGTTATGTTACTGTTAAAAATTTGTTAATCAATGAACCAAGTACGATGATTAATGATATTATGGAAGAATGTGAACACGTTATAACTACTCTTATGGATCAAGAAGAGGTGGCAGGTATTTTCCAAGATTATAATTATAGTACACTTCCTGTTGTTGACTCTGAAAATAGACTAGTAGGAATTATTACTGTAGATGATATCATCGATATTATCGAAGAAGAAACTACTGAAGATATCGAAAAGATGGCTGCGATTACTCCAACAGATAAACCTTATATGAAAACAGGAGTATTTGAAACTTGGAAAAAAAGAATTCCTTGGCTATTACTATTAATGATAAGTGCAACTTTTACTGGAGGAATAATTACTCACTTTGAAAATGCCTTATCAGCTTATGTAATACTTACTAGTTTTATTCCTATGTTTATGGATTCTGGAGGAAATGCTGGATCCCAAGCAAGTGTGTCTATTATTCGTAGTTTATCTTTAGATGAAATAGATATTAAAGATATATTTAAAGTAATTTGGAAAGAGTTTAGAGTAGCAATACTATGCGGTATTACTCTAGCTATTGCAAATTTTATTAAATTGCAATTATTTGATCATGTAACTTTCCAAATAGCTATGGTTGTTTGTTTAACTTTATTTATCACAATTATATTTGCTAAATTAGTAGGTTGTTCATTACCTATATTAGCTAAAAAAATTGGTTTTGATCCTGCGGTAATGGCAAGTCCATTTATAACAACAATTGTAGATGCTTGTTCACTATTAATATATTTTAAAGTAGCAGGTGTTTTATTAGGTATATAACTTTCTTTTTTCTTGTTTAATTAAAGAGAGTATATTATAATATTAAAAGAAAAGTGGAGGATAATATGGCAAAGAAGAAAAATACTACTGAAGTAGAAGTAAAAATTGAGGGAGAAGAATGGAAAAAAGCCTTAGATGAAGCATTTAAAGAAAAAGCTAAAAATGCTAAAGTTGATGGTTTTAGAAAAGGTAAAATTCCTCGTGATATATACGAAAAAAAGTTTGGTAAAGAAGGTCTTTATATAGCAGCTGCTGATAATTTACTAAATGCAGCTTATAAGAAAGCTTTAGATAGTTCTAAGTTAGAACCAGTAACTAGACCAAGTGTAGATGTTAAAAGTGCTGATGATAATGGAGTTACTTTTGTATTTGATATAATTACTAAGCCAGAACTTAAGATTAAATCTTATAAGGGATTAAAAGTTAAGAGAGATGAAATCAAAGTAACTAAAGAAGAAATAGAACATGAATTAAAACATATTTTAGAAGAATATGAAGAAACTAAGACTAAAGAATCTGGTTCACTAGAAAAAGGTGATATTGCTGTTATCGACTTTGAAGGATTTAAAGATGGTAAAGCATTTGCTGGTGGAAAGGGAGAAAACTATTCATTAGAAATAGGAAGTAATACTTTTATTCCAGGATTTGAAGATCAATTAATAGGAATGAATTCTGGAGAAGAAAAAGATATTGAAGTTACTTTCCCTAAAGATTATCAAGCTGAAGAATTAAAAGGACAAAAAGTTACTTTTAAAGTTAAACTTCATGAAATTAAAGTTAAAATTGAAAGAAAATTTGATAAAGAATTATTTGAAGACTTAGGTATCGATGGTGTAGATTCTAAAGAAAAATTAGAAAAACATATTGAAGAACATATTAAAGAACATAAACAAGCAGATGTTGAAACTAAATATGAAGATGAATTATTAGATGCCATTGCTAAAAATGTTGAAGTAGAAATTCCAGAAGAAATGGTTGAAGAAGAAATAGATAGAATGGAAGATAGATTTAAATCTGAACTTTCTACTCAAGGAGTTACTTTAGATATGTTCTTAAAGATGTCTCAAAATACTGAGAAAGCTTTAAGAGAAACTATGGAACCTAATGCTTATAAAGGTGTTTTATACAGATTAACTCTAGAAGAAATAGCTAAATTAGAAAAGATTGAAATTAATGATGATGAAGCTAATAAAGAAGCTGAAGAAATGGCTAAGAAGTATAAAATGAAGAAAGATGATTTTGTTAAAGCATTTGGTGGATTAGAAATAGTTAAATATGATCTACAAATTAGAAAAGTAATGGAATTATTAAAAGAATTAAATAAATAATTAATTAAAATCATAACAAAAGTTATGATTTTTTTTATTAAAGTATGATAAAATAAAAATGATAATTAAATAATAGAATATTTGTTAATTAGTATAATTTGTTTATATTTATTCTTTAAAATATTATATTACTTTGTTATAATTATAAAGTAGGGAGGCTAGTATGAAAAAGGACGAAAAGAAACCAGCTGTTAGTAAGCCTAAAAAGAAATCTCAAAAGGAAATTGATGCAGAATTATTTAGTAAACCACTTGATCAATTAACTGAGGAAGAAATTATTAGAAAAGGATTAAAGACTAAGAACAAATCTGATATTTATTGTTATATTGGAATGTTTTTACTTTTTGTATTAATTATTATACCACCTATATTTAATGTGGTATTTGATTATACTAGACCTAAAGATACTCATGAAGATGTTGTTTATTCTAAATTATCTTGCAAAAAAGTATATTCAGGAAAAAGTGCTTTAACACTTACTGTTCAAAATCAGTATCGTAATAGTGTTGTAGAAAGTTCTGTTTTAGAATATGTTTATACTGAGGTTGAAGGTGAAACAGTTAATACTAGTGAAATAGAAAAATGGTTAAATTATGAAAGTGAGCCAGGAATAACTATTAAGCAAACAGATGAATTACCTAAGCATTCTACTAGAGTAGTTATTGATTATTTAAATCATAGTGAGTTAAAACATAACGAAGGTTTAAAAGATTATGCAATGAGTTTTATGCCACAATTAAATTATTATGGTGATCAAGGATTCTATTGTACTAAAGAAAGTAAAACAGTTACAGAAGATACGGCTCACCCAGAAGAAAGGAAAGATCCATGGAAGGAAGAAGAGGAACAGTAATTAATAATATAGATCAATTTATATTTAGGGGTTATGATATTAGAGGAGTTTATCCTACACAATTAAATGCTGATGTAGCATATACTATTGGTAAAAGTTTTGGTACTTATGTACTAAATATGGGTAAAAAAACTTGTGTAGTAGGTCAAGATAATAGATACTCTAGTCCAGAATTAGCTTCTAATTTAATTGAGGGATTATTAAGTACTGGTATTAATGTTATTGACTTAGGTTTAGTAACTACACCAATGTATTATTATGCATGTATTAAATTAAATAATCCTACAGGTATAATGGTTACTGCTAGTCATAATCCAAAAGATGATAATGGGTTTAAATTTGCTTTTGATGAAAGAGGAAATGCTAGAGGAGAAATGATTACTGAATTTAGAGATTTTACTAATAAATGTGAATTTCTAGATGGAAGTGGTTCATATTCTACTTATGATATTAGAGAAGAATATATCGATTTATATAAAAAATCATTAGATTTTGGTGATAGAAAAGTAAAAGTTGTTATCGATTTAGGTAATGGAACAACTACTGTTATTGCTAAAGATATCTATTCTTTATTTGTTGAAGATTTAGATGTACTATTTGGTGATAGTGATAGTTCATTCCCTAATCATCATCCGGATCCTTGTGTTGAAAAAAATCTAGATGCTCTTAAAAAAGAAGTATTAGATACACATGCTGACGTAGGAATAGCTTTTGACGGAGATGGAGATAGATTAGGTGTAATTGATGAAAATGGTAAATATGTAGCTACTGATAAATACATGATTATAGTAATTAGAGATATTATTAATAAAGTAGCTAAAAAAGAGTTTTTATATGATGTTAAATGTTCTAAATCATTAAGTGATGAAATAGAAAAGTTGGGAGCTAAAGGTGTTTGCTATAGAACAGGTAATTCCTATACTAAAGCTAAAGTTAGAGATGATAATATACCATTTGGTGGAGAATTATCAGGACATGTTTATTTTAACGATAAATGGCCATGCTTTGATTCAGGAATATATGCTGGATTAAGATTAGTAGAGATTCTTTCTCATACAGATAAATCTGTTAGTGAATTATTAGAAGGTATCAATGAATATTATTCTACAGAGGAATTAAAATTCCCTTCTGGAGATGATGTTAAATTCTCAGTTGTTGATAAAGTAACAGAATATGCTAAAGAAAGAAATTATGATTGTAATACTATCGATGGAGTAAGAATTACTTTTGATGATGGTTGGGCTTTAGTAAGAGCAAGTAATACTGGTCCTAATATAACTGCTAGATTTGAAGCTAATTCTAAAGAAAGATTAGAAGAATTACAAAATGAATATACTAATCTTATAAATGAATATAATAAATAGGTGGTTGCACCTATTTTTCTTTTGCATTATTTTTCTTTTTGTACTATAATAATTGGCCATGGAGGGGATAATATGACAATAATAGATGAATACGATGAATTATCTAAACAATATATTAAAAGTAATAAAGAAGTAAGTGATTATTTACAATATTTAAGTGATAAAAGATATTATTTGGATATTGAATTATCTAAGGATAAAATTGAATTATTAAAACATCCAATTAAGCTAGTTAAAAATATTAGTGAACGTAGAAGATTAATAAAGATAGAAAAAAATCTAGATGAAATTATTAATAGTCCAATATTATATAATTGTACTGAAGAAACAGGAGAACTTAAAGAAGATTTAGAATATGCTAGTTATAAAGTTAAACCTGGTAGAGTTTTAAGCTATATGCATAGTAATAAGATTAAATAAAGTAATATTTAGAAAAAATAATTCTAAAGTATTACTTTTTTTGTTATAATGGTTAAGTAAAGAGGTGTAAATATGAGTGGACATTCAAAATGGGCAACAATTCATAGAAAAAAAGGGGAATTAGATCAAGCTAGAGGAAAAATATTCCAAAAAATTGCTAAAGAAATTTATATAGCAGCTAGAGGAACTAATGGTGATCCTAATTCTAATGCTAGTTTAAGAGCAGTTCTTGAAAAAGCAAGAGCTAACAATATGCCTAAAGAAAATATTGAAAAAGCTATTAAGAAGGCAGTTGGAGGCGAGGGAGATGAGAATTACGAATCAGTAAGATACGAAGGATATGCTCCTGGTGGCGTTGCTATTATGATTGATTGTTTAACGGATAATAAAAATAGAACTGCCATGTTAGTTAGAAGTACTTTAACTAAAAAAGGTGGTAATTTAGGAACTGATGGTTCTGTTTCTTATCTATTTGAAAGAAAGGGTGTTATTACTATACCTAAATCATTAGATGAAGATACTGTTATGATGACAGCTTTAGATAATGGAGCAATTGATGTAATAACTGAAGATGAAGATTATTTAATATATACTAAATCAGATGATTTATTAAAAGTTAAAGATGCTTTATCAGGAGTTGGAGTACAAGAGTTTACTACTTGTGAAGTATCTTTTGTACCAAATAATGAAATCGAACTTGATGAAGAAACTGGTAATAAAGTAATGGAATTAGTAGAACAATTAGAAGATTTGGATGATGTACAAGATGTATATCATAATATGGCATAGAATATGAAGGTAGCTATATTAGGAACTGGTGCATATGGAATAGCACTTTCTTTAATGTTTCACAAGCATAAAGAAAATACTATTAAAATGTGGACTAAATTTGAAGAAGAAAAAGATTTAATTGTTAAAACTAGACGTAATGAAAAAGTATTAAAAGGAGTTCATATTCCTGATGATATTGAAATTTCTACGGATATTGATTATGTAGTAGGAGATGCAGAAATTGTAGTAATTGCTGTACCAGCTGCTTTTGTTGATGATGTATCTAAATTACTTAAAAAATATAATAAAAAGAAATATTATGTTTTAGCATCTAAAGGTATTGAAAGAGTAACTTGTTTATTTGTACATGAAAACTTTACTAAGTTTGTTAAAACTAAAAGATATTGTGTTATCTCTGGACCATCATTTGCTGTTGATATAGCAAGTGAATGCCCAATAGGTATGTCTATTGCTAGTGAAAATAAAAAGACTATTAAAGTAGTTAAAAAAGCTTTAGAGAACGATTCGTTAAAATTAAGAGAAACTGATGATGTTATTGGTGTTGAAATATGTGGATCAATTAAAAACTGTATGGCTATTGCCGCAGGTATTCTTGATGGAATGGGTTATCCTGAATCTACACAAGCAATGTTCTTAACTGAATCAATTCACGATATTAAAGAATTAATAGTAAAACTAGGTGGAAATAGAAATACTATTTTATCATTTGCTGGATTTGGAGATTTACTTTTAACAGCGACTAGTAAAAAGAGTAGAAACTTTACTTATGGTTATATGATAGGTAGTAGAGTATCTAAAGAAGAATTAGATGAATATACAAATAATACTACTATCGAAGGATTATATACTATTAAGTCAATTTATAAATTATTAAGGCATAAAAAAGTTAAAATACCTGTTATTGATTTAATACATAAAATTATAATGGGTAAAGCACCTATCGAAGAATTACCTAGATTTTTAATAAGAAAAAAATAGCTATAAAGCTATTTTTTAATTTCTATAAATATTTTTTTCTATTTCTACATAATTATCTTCTATATAATTAATTACTTCTTTATTTAATTGCCAATTATCATAATCTTTAATAATTATACAATCAGTAAAACATTTTTCTTCAATATAATTAATTAGGTCTTTAGTACCATTTAGTCCCATATTACCATATGATGGAATATCGTATTTACTAGGCTTAATATCTAGTTCTTCTTTAATATAAGTACCTTTACTAGATACAATTATAATATTATTATCTAATTTATCACTTAGATAATCTTTATATCTTTTAACATCTATATTATTTACAAAATTATATATATTTCGGTACTTAAATATTTTTGAATTATTAGGATAATTATTAAAACTTAAAGTACAAACAAGTAAAATAACTGTTATAAATACTAATATTATCTTATTATTAAATTTCTTAAAAAATAATCCAAATAACGGTATCCATGCTGTAAATACATGATAAAAATCAAACATTGGAAATGATAAGAACTCTATAGATAATAAGTATAAGTCTTTACGACTTTTTAATTTAGTAATCACTATTAATACTATTACAAATAATATAGATAAGATAGATAACTCTTTATTAAATGCATTGTTATTACTAGTAAATTCAAATAGATTTAATACTGTTTGATTGAAAAAATCAAAAAATGTATCAGTACCAAATAAATATATAGCAAATATCATATTAGGTATTAAGAAATATATAAATCTTTTAAATCTATTTTTAGAATAAAAGAACATACATATAAATAACAATATACCTATATTTTGTTTAGTTAAGAAAATAATACCAATTAATAAACCACTAATAATATCATTATCATCATATTTAACTAATAAATAGTATAAAAGTATTATAAAGGTATTATAAGTAAAAGGAGTAACTACAAGAAGCATAAATAGTACTAATAAATAGTTTTCTTTTTTTTCTTTAGATAAATAAATAATACTACTAGCAAATATAGAATTAATTAATAAATATATTAAATACTTATTACTAAATATTTTTATTAAAGTACCCATTATAAATGGATAGAATGGAGTAATAAGCATATTATAATCAGTATATGGTAAATATCCATTAGCTATATTATAAGCATAACTAAAATTCCATAATTCATCATAAGATAGATTTTTTCTAAATATATAATTTATAAAAAATAATATAGTAAAAAGAGGTATTAAATAAATATCTTTTCTTCTAGTTTTCATAAATATAAATACCATTCATTTCTTTTATTAATTCATAATTATTATATATATAATTTAATAATTTTTTGTCTGTTTGCCAGTGTGTAGAAGTTATTATAAAATGACATTTTTCTTTAGAACAAGTATCATCTAATAACTTAATATATTTTTCTGTACCTTTGTAACCTAAATTATCATAATTAACTAAATCATATCTAGTAGGTTCAATATTACTTTCTATTTTATATAATGGAGTTAAACCACTAATAATATAAATATTTTTATTACTATTATCTTTTATATCTCTATCTACTGATAGAACATTATTTTCAAAATATGAAGAAATAGATAAATACTTTAGAGTTTTAGTATTATTAGGTATATATCCATTAAAACTAATTAGAGATACTACTAGTAATAATAGAGAACCATGAGCTATATATTTATATAAGCTTTTTGTTTTAGGAAGTATAAAGCATACATAAGGTAAAATTGATATTAAGAAATGTTGAACATCAAAGATAGGGAATGCTAATCCTAAAAATCCTGCGATATATAATAATTCTTTATCTTTACTTTTTTTAAACATGTATGATGTATGAATTAAAATTAAAAGAGAAAATATAACTAGAAAACTTATTTTTAAATTATTCTCAGTAAAATTAAATAATCCTAGTATTGTTTGATCTATAAAATAAGATAAAGAACTAGTTACCAATAGATAAATAATTCCAATAGTTATTGGTATACAAAAAAACAGAGAATTATTTAATTTATCTTTAGAAGATAAAAGCATAACAATAAATAGAATAATACCTATATTTTGTTTAGTTAAAAACATGATAGCTAGTAATATACCAAGTAAATATTTACTATCTTTATATCTAACAATTAGATAATATAACAATAATAAGAAAATATTATATCCAGGTTCTCTTATTACTAAAAGCATTAATATAGCTATTAAAATATCTTCTTTACGATCTTTTATTTGTTTGATAATGAAAGTAGATATTAGAGAATTTAACATAATAAATATATAGAAATTACTACCAATTATCTTACATATTAATCCTAATAGTAATGGATATAATGGTGTAATAATCATATTAAAATCTTTATATGGTATATAACCACTTGCAATATTATAAACAAAGCTATAAGACCAAAATTCACCCCAAGATATAGTACAGTATAAATAATATGCAAAAAAAGTAATAAATACTAAAGAATAGATTAATAAATTCTTATAATTTTTCATTATTATCACCAATTAAATTTTACAATTATTATTAGTATTAAACAATAATAAATTGTAGACTATTTTTAATAAATAATATATAATACTTTCAAATAGATGAGGGAAAGAGGGTATAAATATGAATGATTATACTGAACAAGAAGAAGTTAGAAGAGAAAAAATGAAATCAATTAGAGAAAGTGGAAAGGATCCATTTGGCTCAAGATTTGATAGAACAGGATTTGCTAAAGATATTAATGAAAAGTATAAAGATATTCCTCATGATGATTTTGAAAATATAAATGATACTTTTAAAGTTGCTGGTAGAGTAATGTTTATTAGAAAAATGGGTAAAGCTTCATTTTTTAATATTCAAGATAAGACTGGCAAACTTCAAGTATATATTTCTATAAATGATGTAGGAGAAGAAGATTACGAATTATTTAAGACATGTGATATTGGTGATATTGTCGGAGTTAATGGTAAAGTAATGAAAACTAGAACTGGTGAAGTTACTTTAAAATGCTTAGAATATACTCATATTGTTAAAGCATTAAAACCTCTTCCAGAAAAATTCCATGGATTAGTAGATAAAGAAGAAAGATTTAGAAAAAGATATTTAGATTTAATAATGAATGAAGAATCTAAAGAAGTAGCTTTTGCTAGACCTAGAATTATTCGTGAAATTCAAAAATTTATGGATGGTCGAGGATATACAGAAGTTGAAACTCCAGTATTAGGTACTATTTTATCTGGAGCATCAGCTAGACCATTTATTACACATCATAATGCTGAAGATATGGATATGTATTTAAGAATAGCACTTGAAATACCTCTAAAGAAGTTATTAGTAGGTGGTATGGAAAATGTTTATGAAATAGGTAGAGTATTCCGTAATGAAGGAATGGATCTAAAACATAATCCAGAATTCACTCTAATGGAAGCTTATATGGCTTATAGTGATTTAGAAGGTATGATGGAACAAACTGAAAGTATGTTTAAGACTATTGGTCAAAATGTATTTGGTAAATTAGTTTATACTTTTGAAGGAAATGAAATTAATTTAGATGGTAAATGGAATAGAATAAGCATGGTTGATGCTATTAAGAAAGAAACAGGTATTGATTTTGGAAAGAAATCAATGAAACTAGAAGATGCTTTAAAATTAGCTGATGAACATGGTATTAAATACGAAGAACATGAAAAGAATTATGGACATATAGTTAATTTATTTTTTGAAAAATATGTAGAAGAAAAATTAATTCAACCAACATTCTTATATGGTCATCCAATTGAAATATCTCCACTTACTAAAAAAGATCCAAAGGATCCTAGATTTGTTCAAAGATTTGAATTATTTATTGGTGGACATGAATTTGCTAATGCTTATACAGAATTAAATGATCCAGATGATCAGTTAGAAAGATTCCAAAATCAATTAAATGAAAGAGAATTAGGAAATGAAGAAGCTAATGATATAGATTATGAATTTATTGAAGCTTTAAATTATGGTATGCCTCCAGCTGGTGGAATAGGTTATGGAATAGATAGATTATGTATGTTATTCTTAGAACAAGACTCAATTAGAGATGTACTATTATTCCCAACTATGAAGAAAAAATAATATGTAAAGATTATCATAAGATAATCTTTTTTTATTGAAGAAAATAAAGAAAATATCTATAATTATATTATAGTAGGTGATTAGATGAAACGAAATGAGAGAGCGTTTACTTTAATTGAGTTATTAGCAGTTATTATTATACTAGGAATTATTTTAACTATAGCAATTCCTAATGTATCTAAAATAATTGTAGACTCTAGAAAAAGTACATATATTGTAAGTGCTAATAGATTTGTTGAAGCCACTAGAGGTTTTATAAATGAAAAACAATTAAATTTAAAAGATAAAGGAGCAACTTTTTATATACCAAGAGAGTGTATTCCTGTTAATAAAGCTAAATCCAGTCCTTATGGTGAATGGAAAAAATTATGGGTAGCAGTTATTTGGGATGGTACTAAGTATCAATACTATTTCACAGCACTTGATTCCGAGATGCAAGGTGTTAAATTAACTAATGTTGAAAAACTTAGTAATGATAATGTTGAACATATTGCTAATGAAAATGTAATTGCAGCTAATTATAGTGTTGGAGCAAGTAGAACTAAAATAGTAGTATTTGATGATACTTGTTCTTTAGAAGTAGCTTATGCAAATGCTTTCCAAAATACTAATACTTCTAGAATAATAACAGATGAAACAGATACATATGTTGATTTAGATGATTCTACGATTAATATTGTAAGTACTAATATTACTCCAACTGAGTGGACTAATGGACAAGTTAATTTTACTATTATGGCTCAAGATAAAAAGAGTGGTATTATTGCCTATGCATTTACTAAATCAAAGAATATTAAACCTGAAGATTGGCATGAAATTAATAAGACAACTGATAAAGTAACAATGACTTATAGTACTACAGAGAATGGAACTATTTACTTAACTATTAAAAATAGTGCTAATAAGACTTATTTAAAAGAATTACCAGTTTCTAATATAGATAGAGAAGCACCAGTTTGTACTATATTAAATAGAAACAATTTATCTTGTGCTGATAATGAAGGAATAGTAGCTCTTTATTGGGGTACTAGTGCAAATCCTTCAAATAGTCAGTATCAAACAATTAATCCTACTAAAAAACTTGATAAAGTATATAATACAAACCCTGGTACTAAGTATTACTTTAGAGTAAAAGATCGTGCTGGAAATATCTATAGTGGTTCAACTGATGATATAGCAGCTGATACAACACCACCAGTATGTATTATTGAAGACATAATAAATCGTTCATCTGCTGGAGTAACTGTTGAAGTTATTTGTAAAGAAGAAAGAAATGGTAGTGGATGTGCTCCATCAAATCCAACTGGTGATAGTGGACTAAAGAATTCAAAAACTTATACTATTAGAGATATGGCAGGTAATACTTCTACATGTAGAGTAAATGTTCAAAAAATAACAATGTTAAAATACTATGTATGTCAAAATAGAAATCGTTGTTGTGGTACTTCTGGAACAACTAATACATATTCATTTGATGCATTCTTATATGAAAGAAATAGTTGTACAAGATATGGATTCACATTTACTCAAACTGGAGTATATGGAACTTGTCGTACAACTTATGTTAGAACAGGTTCTTGTAATGAATTAAACTGTTCATGTAATAGTTATAATTATGAAGGAAATTATTTAATGGGTTCATATGATGAAAGTGGTGTATTCCATGAAAGTTCTGGATTAATAAGTAGCCTATGTGGAAGAAGAAATGGTTTAGAAACAACAGTATGTACAGAATCATACGAAATAGTTAAATAAATAAAATTCTAAGACTAAGTCTTAGGATTTTTTTTTAATTATGTTAAAATTATATTGGTGATTATTATGGATTTTCTAAACAAATTAAATAATTGTATTTTAATAACTCCTAGTAACTTAAAAACTAAAGTATTAGAATACATTAACTCTATAGATAGATTAATAAATATAAAAATAATATCATTTACTGATTTAAAAAAAGAATTATTATTTGATTATGATGATAATACTATTTTATATTTAGTGGATAAATATAACTACAATATAGATGTAGCTAAAGAATTAATAGATAATATTTATTATATAGAAAATAAAACATATAAATCTGATAAATTAAACAAATTAGTGTTATTAAAAAAAGAATTAGAAGATAATAATTTATTAATAAAAAATGATATATCTATTGATAAAAATACTGATGTATATGTTTTTGGATATGATTATATAAATAAGTTTAATAATAAATTATTAAGTTATTATAATAATGTAAAAGTAATTGATAAAAACATAAAAAAAAATAATAATAAAGTATATAAATTAAATACTTTAGAAGATGAATTATTATTTGTAATAGATAAAATAATAGAATTATTAAATAGTAATGTACCAATTAACAAAATAAATTTAGTTAATATAAATGATGATTATAATGGTTATATTATTAAGTATTTTAAAATGTTTAATATACCAGTTAATATAAGCAATAATACTTCTTTAATATCTACAATTATTGGTAAAGAGATAATTAATCATTTAGAAGAAACTAAAGATATTAATGGAACATTAGAATATTTAAATAATAAGTATATAATTGATACAGATTTAAAACAAAACATATATAATTCTATATTTAATATTTTTAATAAATATTCATATTTAGAATATGATATTAATACAAAAATAATTGCTATTAAAGATGATTTTAGTAAGAAGAAAATATCAAAAGAAGTAATAGGTATTAATATTACTAGTATTAAAGATAATTATTTCTTTGATGATGAATATGTATTCTTTTTAAATCTAAGTGAAGGAGTAGTACCTATTATTCATAGTGATGAAGACTATATAACAGATAATTTAAAAGGTGAATTAGGACTTGATACTACTAAAGAATTAAATGTTAAAGAAAAAGAATCTTTATTAAAAAATATTAACTCTATTAATAATATTACTATGTCTTATAAAGAAAATTATAATGGAGATAAATACTATTTATCTAATATAGCTAATAATTTTGAAATATTATCTTATGATAGAAATATGTTAGTAAGTTATTCTAATCTTTATTCTAAGATTAGATTAGGTTCTTTAATAGATGATTTAATTAAATATGATACTAAAAGTAATGAATTAAATATTTTATATAATAATATTTCTATACCATATAGAGAATTTAATAATGATTATAAAACTGTAGATAAGAAATTAATAAAAGATAAGATAAATAAATTATCTTTATCATATACAACACTTAATACTTATAATTTATGTTCATTTAGATACTATCTTGATAATGTATTAAAAGTTAATAGTTTTACTTCTTCTTTTGATACTTTAGTAGGAGAGCTATTTCACTTTATATTATCTAAAAGTTATGAAGATAATTTTGATTTTGAAACAGAATATATTAATTTCTTAAAAGATAAAGAACTAACTACTAAAGATAAATTCTATTTAAATAAGTTAAAGAAAGAATTAGAGCTAGTTCTTGAATATCTTAAAGAATTTAATAATAATACAGGTCTTACTAATACTCTAAGAGAAAAGAAAATAGAAATAGATCATGATAATTATATATTTAAGGGTATTATCGATAAGATAATGTATAAAGATTATGATGGTCAAACTCTAGTAAGTATCATCGATTATAAGACTGGTAGTGCATCTTTTGATATTAATAATTCTTATTATGGACTAGATATGCAACTACCTATATATTTATATTTATTAAAAGAAAGTAAGTTATTTCCTAATTATAAAGTAGTAGGTTTATATCTAGAAAGAATTTTAAATAGTGAAGTTAATATTGATAAAAGTAAAACTTATAAAGAAATTAAATTTGATAACTTAAAATTAAATGGTATATCTACAGATGATACTTTATCACTTGAAAGATTTGATCCTACATATGTAGATAGTAATTATATTAAAAGTATGAAATATGGTAATAATGGATTTTATAAATATTGTAAAGTATTAACTGATGAAGAATTTGATAGTTTAACTAAACTTACAGAAAAGAGAATAGAAGAAGCTGTTAATAATATTTATGATAGTAATTTTTCTATTAATCCAAAAAAGTTTGATATAGATAAAGAAGTAACAGGATGTGCATTCTGTAAATATAAAGATATTTGTTTTAGAAAGAATGAAGATATTGTAGAAATAGAAAAATTAAAAGATTTAAGTTTCTTAAAAGAAGGTGATAATAATGCCTAGATGGACTATTGAACAAGAACAAGCTATTAATGAAAAAGGCTCTAATATCATCGTTTCAGCTGGAGCAGGATCAGGTAAAACAGCAGTACTATCTGAAAGAGTAATTAGAATACTTAAAGAAGGAGTACATGTTAATGAATTATTAATTCTTACTTTTACTAAAAAAGCAGCTTTTGAAATGAAAGAAAGAATTAGATCAAAAATATCTAAAGAAGAATCTTTAAGAGAAGAATTAGATTATTTAGATAGTAGTTATATTACTACTTTTGATTCATTTGCATTATCTATAGTAAAAAAATATAATTACTTATTAAATATTAGTAAAAATATAAGTATTATAGATGCCTCAATTATCGACTTAGTTAAAAATAAAATAATAGATAATATCTTTGATAAATTATATGAAGAAAATAATCCTAAATTTTTAAATCTTATAGATAAATTAACTATTAAAAATGATAAAGATATTAAAAAGTATATATTAAATATAAATAGATATTTAGATTTAAAGTATGATAAAAATGAATATTTAAATAATTATATTTCTGATTATTATAATGAATCTAATATTAATAGTTTATTTAGTTTATATGAAGAAATAGTATTTTCTAAAGTAAAAGAAATTGATAAATTATTAACTATATTAAGTAATTATTTAGATACTGATTACATGAATAAATTATATGATTCAGTAAATAGTTTACTAAATAGTACTGATTATGATTCAGTTAGAAATAATTCTATTGTTAAGTTACCTCAGTTACCTAGAGGGTCGGAAGAAGAAGCTAAAACTGTTAAAGAACAAATATCAGATTTAATTAAAGAAGTTAATGATTTAACTATATATTCTAAAAATGAGTTGATAGATAATTTACTATCTACGAAAGATTTTGTAGAAATAATAATTACTATTATTAACTTACTTGATAAAGATATTAATAATTATAAATTAGATAATAATCTTTATGAATTTACTGATATTAGTAAGATGGCTATTAAAGTATTAAAAGATAATGATGAAGTAAAAGATGAATTAAAATACTTCTTTAAAGAAATAATGATTGATGAATATCAAGATACTAGTGATTTACAAGATATATTTATCAGTATGATAGATAATCATAATGTTTATATGGTAGGTGATATTAAACAATCTATTTATCGCTTTAGAAATGCTAATCCATATCTATTTAAAACTAAATATGATGATTATTCTAAAAATATTAATGGTTTAAAAATAGATTTAACTAAAAACTTTAGATCTAGAGAACAAGTAATTAATAATATTAATTTAATATTTAGTGATATTATGACTAATTCTCTAGGAGGAGCAGAATATAAAGATAGTCATAAAATGGTATTTGGTAATACTAGTTATAATGAAATAGATACTAAACAAGATTATGACATGGAAATACTTGATTATGACTATGATAAAGAATCAAAATATTCTAAAAAAGAAATAGAAATATTTACCATAGCTAATGATATTAAAAATAAAATAGATAGTAAATATCAAATATTTGATAAAGATAAGCAAATAACTAGGGATATTAAATATAGTGACTGTGTAATACTATTAGATAGAAGTACTAATTTTGATTTATTTAAAAAGATATTTGAATACTTAGGTATACCTATTAATAAATACACTTCTAGTAGTCTTATGGATAGTGTAGAAGTCTATTTAATAAAAAATATTATTAATTTGATTATTTCTATAAAAAATAGTAATTATGATACTAATTTTAAATATTCTTTAACTAGTATATTAAGAAGTTATTTATTTAGTTATAAAGATGAAGATATATTTAAAATATTAGATAATAATCTATTAGATAATGAAGTAATTAATATGATTAAAGAAATAACTAAAGATATAGATTATTTATCACTAGGAGAAATAATAGAATTAATTATTGATAAATTTGATTTCTATAATAAAACTCTTTTAGTTGGAGATGTTGTTAAAAGAAATAAAAATATAGATGAAATAATTAAAATATTTAATAACTTAGCAGAATCTAAATATGATTTAATTGAGGCTTATAACTATTTAAATGATTTAATCGAAGAAGAATATAGTATTGATATAGATGATAAAGAAGAACTAGATGATAGTGTTAAGATAATGACTATACATGCATCTAAAGGACTAGAATTTTCTATATGCTATTTTGCTTTTCTTGATGCTAAATTTAATATTAGTGAACTTAATGAAAAGTTTATTTATAGTAACAAATATGGAATACTAGCACCATTCTATAACGAAGGAATAGGTACTACATTTGTTAAAAGTTTAATTAAAGATGATTATTTACTAGAAGAAGTTAGTGAAAAAATAAGATTATTTTATGTAGCTCTAACAAGAGCTAAAGAAAAGATATATCTAATTACTAATTTTGGCGATAAGACAAATACATCTTTAAAAGATTCTAAATCATTTTTAGATTTCTTATATACTATTAAAGATATATTAGATCCATATATAAAAAAGATAGATGTTAATAGTATTAATCTTACTAAAGATTATAATTTAATAAAAGAAACTAATTATAAGAAAAGTATTACTAGTACTAAAGATAAGATTGAATTTAAAGAATTGAAATATACTAATACTGATATTAAATCTAAGAGAATTTCTAAATCTATTAAAGAATTAAATAATAAAGAAGTTGTAGATAAACTTAATTTTGGTACTAAAATACATAAAATATTAGAAATAATAGATTTTAGAAATCCTGATTATAATTCTTTAAATATAGATGATTATTATATTGGTAAAATAAAGAGTTTAATTAATCAGTTAGATTTATCTAAAGTAATAAATATATATAAAGAATATGAATTTATATATACTTCTGATGATACTAAGAAAAGAGGTATTATCGATTTAATGCTTGAATATGATGATAGAATTAGTATTATTGATTATAAGTTAAAAAATATAGATGATGATGAATATCTTAGACAATTAGATGAATATAAAAAATATATAGAAACTAAAACAAGTAAAAAAGTAGAGACTTATTTGTACTCGATTAACAATGAAAAATTAGAAAAAACAAAAAAATTGTAAAATATAGTTTTATTAAATTCAAAAATATGATATATTTTATGGTAGTAGGATAGGCAAGGGGAAATGATTATGAATGATGCCAATACAAATAATGTAACAAATTCAGAACAAGATAAAAATTTGGAAACTGCTGAAACTGTTGCTGCTGTTGCAGCTGGAGTTGCTGCCGTTGCAGGATTAGCTGCTGTTGCAAGTGGTCATGGTAGCTTACATGTCAATCTTGGTGGCTTGTTTAAAAAAGGTAAAAATGGTGGAAGCTCTTTTAATCTTTTTACTAAAGCAGCTCATGGTGCTTCTTTCTTATTTGGAGTAATTAGCGGAAATGCTAATGCTTTTAAGATACAAAAAGCTACAGGTGAAGCGTTAGATAGCGAAGTTGCTACAGTTAGAGAACAAAGTAAAGAATATAAAGATCAAAGTGCTCTTGCTGATGAAGAAAGAATCAAAAATTACGAAAAGAAAAAGATGATTTCTTATCGTTATAAAGTAAAAGATTCTAGTGGTAGAATTACAAGTAATACTTTCGAAGCTCCTTCTAAGAACGATGTTAGGGTATTCCTAACAAATGAAGGTTATGAAGTATTAGAAATTAAAGAGAGAAGTAAGTACGATATCGATGTTGGTGGTAATGGTAAGATTAAGATTGGTGATTTAGCATTCATGCTTACACAGTTATCAACATATATCAAAGCAGGTATCCCACTTATAAACTCAGTTCGTATCTTAGCTAAACAAACACAAAATAATATTCAGAAAAAAGTATTAAATAAAGTAGTATATGAATTAGTAGTTGGAGAAAAATTTTCTGTTGCTTTAGAAAAACAAGGAAAAGCTTTCCCATCTTTCTTGATAAACATGGTTAAGACTTCAGAAATGACTGGAGACTTAGCTGGAGCATTAGATGAAATGGCTGCTTACTATCAAGAAACAGATGCATCTAGAAAAGCAATGAGAAGTGCACTTATTTATCCAGCAGTTATCTTTACAGCTGCTGTTGCTGCGATCATATTCATAGTTACATACGTTGTACCTCAGTTTGCTCAAATGTTCTCTGAAAACGGATCAGAGCTACCAGGTATTACTAAGTTTATCTTAGATGCCAGTGATTTCTTACAGAAATATTGGTGGTTGTTAATATTAATAATTGTAGTAGTAATTGTAGTTTATGTTAATATGTTTAAGAAAGTTAGAGGCTTTAGAAAAACAATGCAAACTTTCTATATGCATTTACCTATCTTTGGTAACATCATAATCTATAACGAAGTATCAACCTTTACAAGAACATTTGCATCGCTTTTAAACCATAACGTATTTATAACAGACTCGATGGAAATCTTGTCGAAGATTACAAATAATGAAGTATATAAAGAAATAATTGGTAGAACAATTGTTAACCTTTCAAAAGGTGGTAAAATTAGTGATTCATTTAAAGGTGAATGGGCATTCCCAGTAGTTGCTTACGAAATGTTAGTAACAGGAGAATCAACTGGTCAGTTAGGTACCATGATGGGAAAAGTTGCTGAACACTATACAAGACTTCACAATAATGCCACAACAACATTAAAAAGTTTAATCGAACCAATCGTTATCTGTTTCTTAGCAGTTGCCGTTGGTTTCATAGTAATGTCAATCATTATGCCTATGTTTGATCTATACGGATCAGTACAATAATAGAAATAATTCTATGGGGGAATAAAATGAAAGTAGTAGTTGG
>JAEEGL013870200.1_pt1 | contig 21991 bp, 18 predicted proteins | sample 9134231 | NCBI WGS metagenome assembly JAEEGL01 (sample SAMN16246548, study PRJNA631951) | gut metagenome | biome: gut microbiome; feature: rumen; material: fiber-attached | host: Bos | place: Iran: Karaj | collected 2018-10 | reverse complement strand
GATGTCGAACACGCACAAGAAGTTCGAGAGCATGGAACCCTTCGAGCCCGATATGATCATCACCAACTGCCCGGGCTGCCCCTACTTCCTCGACCGCTGGCAATATGTCATCGCCGAGCAGACGGGCAAGACCTACGGCGAGAACGGCTACGGCATCCCCGTGTTCACCTACGAGGAGGTGGCGGGCCTGGTGCTGGGCTACGACCCGTGGGACCTCGGCCTGCAGACGCACCAGGTGGCCGTCGAGCCGCTGCTCGACAAGATGGGCGTCCCCTACAATCCGGAAGACAAATACAAGGGAGTGGACGGCAAGCAGCTCGAGCGGCCCGAATTCCCGATGAATATCAAATGCTGCTAAGCCTATGAACGAGAATGTCGTCGTCATCGGCGGAGGACCCGCCGGCATCGAAGCCTCCCGCAAGCTCCGCGACCTGGGCTACACGCCCATCCTCATCGAAAGCCAGCCCGCGCTGGGCGGCAAGCTCGCCCGCTGGGACCGGCTGTTCCCGGACGGCGTGGAAGCCCGCACCCTCCTCGACCCGATGCTCCGGGACCTGGACGGCATCAAGTACTTCACCGGCACGGAAGTCCTGTCCATCAACCGGTTGAAGGACACGTGGGTGGTGAAGCTCTCGAACGGCCTTTCGGCCCAGGTGCGCGCCATCCTGCTGACCACGGGCTTCGACCTGTTCAGGGCCGAGAAGAAGGAGGAATACGGCTACGGCATCTACGAGCGCGTCATCACGAACGCCGAGCTGGAAGACTGGTTCAAGGCCGGCGCGGCGCCGCAGTTCGACAAGGTGCACACCATCGGCTTCGTCCACTGCGTGGGCTCGCGCGACGAGAAGGCGGGCAACCGCCAGTGCTCGAAGGTGTGCTGCGTGACGGCCGTCAAGCAGGCATGCGAGTTCAAGGAGAAATATCCCGACGTGACGGTCTACTGCTTCTACATGGACCTGCGCATGTTCGGCCGCAAGTTCGAGGACCTCTACCTCCGGGCGCAGCGCGACTACGGCATCCGCTTCGTACGCGGCCGCGTCTCCGAGGTATCCGAAGATATTGACGGACACCTCTTTGTGAAGGCCGAGGATACGCTCTTCGGCAAGCCGCTGAAGATCAAGATGGATATGCTCGTGCTGATGGCCGGCATGGCGCCCGCCGCCGCGACGGCCCAGCTGGGCCGGATGGTGGGCATCACCACGGGCGAAGACGGGTTCCTGGTCCCCCGCAGCATTGCGGGCGACCCGTGCCGCTCTTCGCGCGAGGGCATCTTCCTGGCCGGCGCCGTGACGGGCCCCAAGACCCTCCCCGAGACGCTCGGCGAGGCCTCCATCGCCGCCCTGGCCATTGACAGTTATCTCAAAACCCCGGCGAAGAAATGATCGATTTCGGCTATGGACTGACCCCGAGCGCAACGCTCCGGATCGAGAATGTGCAGAACCCGCAGTTCGCGCGGCTGCACGAGCTCGAGCCCGACGTGGTCAAGTGCATCGCGTGCGGTTCCTGCACGGCCAGCTGCAGTGCGGGCTGCTTCACCGAGATGAGCCTGCGCCGCGTGATCCTGTCGCTGCAGCGGGGCCGCGAGAAGGAGACGCTGCCGATGCTGCGCCACTGCATGCTCTGCGGCAAGTGCCTGCTGGTCTGCCCGCGCGGCATCAACACGCGCCACCTGATCCTGAGCATCGGGAAGGTGTACGGGCTGGACGATAACGAAAAGAAGGAGGAGGCACGATGAAGGAACGCATCCTCGCCGCCTACGACCCGTTTGTCCTGCCGTTCGTCTTCGGCATGACGTTCGTGCTGGCGTACTGCCTGCTCGGCCTCGTGAAGATCCTCACGCAGCTGAACGCCGCGGACCGCCGCAAGTTTGCGCTGTCGCTCATCACCCCCACCACGATCCTGAAAAACCTCCGCGACCTGTTCTGCGACTGCCTGCTGCACGTGAAGCTCTGGAAGCGCAATCCCCTGCTGGGCTACATGCACTCGAGCATCGCCTTCGGCTGGTTCATGATCATCGTCATCGGTCACATCGAGACGGTCCTTTACATCCCGGAGCGGCTGCACAAGCTCTACTACCCTATTTTCTTCCGCTATTTCATGGAAGAGCAGAACACGACGCTGCAGGGTTCGTTCTTCTTCTTCCTGATGGACTTCTTCCTGCTGATTATCCTGAGCGGCATCACGATCGCCATCATCAAGCGGTTCCGTTCGCGCATCGTGGGCATGCGCCGCACGACGCGCCTGACGCTGACCGACCGCATCGGCCTCTACAGCCTCTGGGCCATCTTCCCGCTGCGGTGGATCGCCGAGGGCTTCACGGCCGGCGTGGCGGGCGGCAGTTTCATGACCATCCCGATCAACTGGATCCTGCACAACTTCATGAGCAAGCCGGAGAACATCACGGTGGCGTGGTGGGCCTATTCGATCGCCCTCGGCACGTTCATGACGGTGCTGCCGTTCACGCGATACATGCACATCCCGGCCGAGATCCTGCTCATCCCGATGCGCAACGCCGGGCTGCACGTGCGCCATACGCGCAAGGGCTTCACTCTTGCGATGCTCTATTCCTGCCCGAGCTGCGGCGTCTGCATCGACGCCTGCCCGATGGGCGCGCAGAAGAAGAACGTGCCGGATGCGACGGTCTATATGGTGCGCAACCTCAAGCGCCGCAACCAGCGGCGTTCGCTGGAGATTGCCGAGAAGTGCCTGATGTGCGGCAAGTGCGCCGCCCTGTGCCAAGTGCAGATGGATGCCTGCGGTATCCGTCTGGCCTACCGTACGGCGCAGGAAAAGAAGAACAACCAGCTGCCGGCCGATTTCAACTATCTGCAGGCGACCAATCCGATGCCGCAGACCGGCGGCCGGAAGGTACTGTACTATGCGGGCTGCATGAGCGCGCTGACGCCGGTGATTTCCCGTTCCGTGCAGAAGGTGCTGCGCGCCGCGGGCGTGGATTTCGAGCTGATGGACAAGGACGGCAGCATCTGCTGCGGCCGCCCGCTGATGCTCGCCGGCCGCACCGAGGAGGCGAAGGCGCTGATCGAGAAGAACACGCAGATCATCGCCGCCAGCGGCGCGAAGGTCCTGCTGGTGAGCTGCGCCATCTGCTACCGCATTTTCAAGGAGCAGTACAAGCTGGACGGCATCGAGGTGATCCATTATACGGAGTATTTCAACCGGCTGATCGATGAGAAACGGCTCAAGCTGAAAAACAGTCACCTGACGGTGGTGTACCACGATCCGTGCGACCTGGGGCGCGGCTGCGGCATCTACGATGCGCCGCGCTCCGCGCTGCGCGCCGTTGGCCAATTGGTGCCCGCGCCGAAGGAGCGGCAGGAAAGCGTATGCTGCGGCGGTTCGGTCGGCTCGCTGACGCTTCGCTACGAGGACCGCGAGTTCATCACCCGCGCTTCGCTCGACAACCTGACGGCCAACAATCCCGAGCAGATCGTGACCGCCTGCCCCCTCTGCCTCAAGACCTACTCCCGCTACTCCCCCGTCCCCGTCAAAGACTTCGCCGAAATCCTCGCCGAAAATCTCGACGCGTAGCTTCTTCCCGTCCATTCGTGGCCGGCGGCTTGTGCTTCGGCGCGCTGGCGCCTTGGCTCGCTCCCTCGTCGCTTGTTCCGGCGGGCATCCATCCAGCGCATTCAGAACCCTCTCGCGCGCCCGCCTCCACAACCTCCTCACTCGCTCGCTGAGCACAAGCCTAATCATCGACCCTTGTTTTCTGCAACGGACGCAAATGATAGTCAGGTGGTTACATAAAGATATCCCCCTCTGAATCGAGGGGGATATGATTACGTAAGTTGTTGTGGGACAGGTGTGTCCGTTGCAGCGGGCGTTAGTGGACGGTGACGTAGGTGACGAGGGTTTCGACGACGTCGGCGCCGACGGAGGGGGCGACAGCTGCCTCGATCTTGTATTGGCCGGACTGCGTGAACGTGAAACCGACGGTGGATTGCGGGATGGGGGTCACCGTTCCGTCAGGAGCGGTAATGGTCCAGACGGTGCCTACGTACAGACGATCCTGGTTCTTGAGATGGAACGGGAAGTAGTCGCCCCGCTGGTAGGAGGATTCCGTCGCGATGAAAGCCGCAGGCATAAACCAGCTGGCCGAGGTTGTCCGCCAAAGCCACGTTTTCCGTTTCGCAAGCCTTGAACTTCGCATACGTATCCAATGTCCGAAGCTGAGCCCAGTCGTATTCGACACCCAGATCATAACCGGTCATGTTAACCGTAACCTTATTGATAGCAGTATAGGAATAGTCCGGCAGGCTTCCTGTTCCGGCAACCGGAGAACCGAACCAGACCAGGATCTCGGCCATGGCCAGCGGCAGGCAGCCGCACACGGAAGATTCGCCCTGTCCTTCGACGACAGGCGTTTTCCGGGCTGCGGAGTCTGCACCTTCTGCGCACGGACAAACCCTTTCAGCTGCTCCATCCACCACTTCACGTTGGAAGGCATGTCTTCAACGGCAAAGTCGCTTTCCTGGGACAGGGCCAGGACCGGGCGCACGTTGTCGTCGCCGGCGGCCTTGGTGGCCGGCTGCTGGGCGGCGAGCACCACCTTCGCCACTTCCAGTGCCCGGCTCTGCGAGACGGGCGCTGCCTGCAGCGTCAGGCCTCCCAACAGGAGGAAGGCACAGATGATATTACGAATAGTTTTTCACAATCAAGGAGTTACAGTAATGTAAGTCACAACGGTCTCGACGACAGGGTCGCCTTCTGACTGTGCAACAGCAGCTTGAATCTTATAGGTGCCGGCCTGCGTCAATTTGATCTCACGCTGGGACTGCGGCACGTTGCTGCCCACGGTTGTTCCGTCAGGAGCGACGATCGTCCACTTCGTTCCGGTGTAAGGCTTGTCATTGTTCATTAACCGGAACGCGAACCAGTCACCGACATGATAGGTTGCTTCCGTTTTGATGAAATTGACAGGAAGCAGGGCGAGCTCGCCGACGAACTCGCCGCTTTCGGGGCACGAGACTTTTTCCCATGCCGTTCCTTCGGCATCCGTGGAATAATAGACTACCAAGTGCTCTCCGAACTCGAAATCATACTGTGTAAAAGAATTCCACCAATTCCATACGCGATAGTCTGGCTCAAGCGGAGATTCTGCAGTAAAAGTCTGGAATGTAGTGATATCTGAACTACTGCCATCCCGTTTTTCTCTTACCAACTTGAACTTGCCCACGTAGGGGGCATTCCCGAAATTCTGGATGGCACCAATATACAACTTGTTAGTGACACCGGACTCGAACGTCTGAGCGGAAACAATGCCGCGGAAGGCGACAGTAGTTCCACTGGCATTAGCATTTACAGCCGAATACCCTATTTTGATCGGGTAGGTTGATGACCCCGGATTGGGATCGGGATAGAAATCAAAGATGGCTTCACAAGACCAGGAGTAGTTATACTTAGGATTCCCGTCAGAATCCAGATTGGTCTCATAATAATAACCATTGCAAGATCCTTCCCATCCAAAATTGACATGGAAGACGTCTTCGCCTTCATATTTGCCGTACCCGTCGAAGACAAAAGCATGGCCGTATTTATCATCCTCGGTCCTGCCGTTATAGATGATCGGGCGCTCAACCAGCTGTCCTTTTAGTTTTTCTTCCCACTGACGCCTGCTGTAATGGGAAGCCAGATCCATGTAGGCAGCTTTGTTGAACCCGAAGTATTCGGCGATGTAGCCCGGTGCCTTTGCCGTGTAGGCGCTTGTGTTACCTCTACTATACTCCGCACGCATGACTGCGCCCACATCAGCCAGCAACTGGTCCATGTTGTCAACCAGTGCTCCGTTTCCAGCGGCGATAGCGGCTTCAATGGCCTGCCAATTCGTCAACGTACGCAGATGTTCCCAGTCATAAACCGTTCCCAGGGTATAGGGATTCAATGGATCCGTCGAAGCCGCCACATAACCCGATCCGACTTCATAAGGTGCAACGGAACCATCTCCATGGGTCGGCATAGTTGTGGAATAAGCCGGCAATCCGCTGAGGACCGTCATCACCTCGCTGATGGCCGTAGCCACACAACCGGTAATCGTGTATTTGCCTTGTGTATCCTTCGGACACTTGGAATTGAAATATTGCCGCTGATCGACTTGGCCACTATGATAAATATCCCCCTGACCCCATTCAGGCGTCAGGTGTTCCACCTTGCCGGTGACCGTTCCGGAGATGGAGGCACCTGCCTTGGTTTCCATGAACTTAGACCATTGATCGCGAACTTCGGCAGTCTGGGAAGATGTGGCACGGACATACGCCTTCATACGGTCCATCCACCATTTTACGTTTTCGGGCATGCCTTCGACCTTGAATTCATTGCGGTCGGAGATGGCCAAGACGGGCGTAACATTGTCATCGCCGGCGACGATGACGAAGCCGCCGCCGTCGCGGCCGAAGACGTAGAAGGCAGGCTGGACGGCAGACTTCGTGGCGATGTCCTCGCCGTTCCAGATGAGCTTCACGTCACCGGCAGCCTTGGTGGCCGGCTGTGCCGCGAAGACCCTCTTCGCCACATCCAGCGCCCGGCTCTGCGAGACGGGCGCTGCCTGTAGCGTGATGCCTCCCAGAAGGAGGAAGGCACAGAAAAGTATGCGGATACTTTTCACAATATTATGGTGTTGAAGTTACAGTAATATAGGTTACAATAGTTTCGACGGGCTTGGCGCCGACGGTCGGAGCCACGGCGGCTTCGATCCTGTAGGTGCCAGACTTCGTCAGCTTGAATTCCCGCTGGGATTGGGGAATGTTACTGGAAACGATACCATCCTTGTCGGTAATCGTCCATTCTGTGCCCAGATACCGAGTGTCGTTGTTCATCAGTTGGAACTGGAAGTTGTCTCCGACACTGTAAGAATTCTCTGTTTTGATGAACGATGCCGGCATCACGGGAATCTCATATACGATACTGCCATCGAGCGGGCCGACCAGCTTGACATAGTGGTCTTTGTCATCATTATCGGTGTAATAGATAGCTAGCCTGTCACCGAAAGCCAGGTCATTGGTAATGGGATATGTCGACCACGAGTGCTCGAATAGAACATAAGAACCTGATCCTGGCACGGGAGCTATAGTGGCATTGAGTAGATTATCCTGTTTGATATTACCATTCTTATCCTCTAGAACGACCTTAATAGCTCCGTCATATGAAGCAGATGTATAATTGTATATTAAACCGAATTCAATCGGGATCTCAACATCTTTCGTAATGGGCACGTTTGTTTTGATACCGTACAAATCATACGGTTCTCCCGCTTTATTTATTGTATAACCGACGTATGTCAGTTTTCTTGCAGGCTTAGAATCGCCGGTTTTGTCTGGAACGAAATCAATCAAGGCTTCCAGCATCGTATCAAAATTATACGGTTGGATGTCTCTTAAATCCTGATAATTTGAATAGTAATAACCGTTGCAGGTAGAACCCCATCCAAAATTAAAATGGAAGACATCTTCGCCGGTGAGTGTAATTGTAGCACATCCGTCCAAAACATAAGCGTGTCCGGCATCATTGCCGCCACCCAAGCTGGCAATTCCGCAATACAACACAGGATGACTTAGTACCTGAAGCTTCAGGATTCCGTTCCATTCCTCGATCGAATGATTGCAAATATGAGCGATGTAACAACCCTTATTGTATTTCATATGGTTGGCAAAAGCTGCCGGAACATACGTACTTTGTGCACCCGTGCCTCCATAAATGCCCCCCGCATTGAAACTGGCGTGCACTAGCAGGCCGCAGTCATATACCAACTCGGAGAGCTTGCTCCGAATCGGGTCCGTGCAATCCAAGAATTCTTGGTAGGTATCCAGCGCTTGAAGGGCTGTCCATTCGCCATCAGAGATATTCAGGGCTGTCAAATCTGTAGATGGTATCGTTGTGAGACTCTCATTAACAGGATAATACTGATAAGCATCAGTCGAACCAACGCCTTGATTCGGCCAGCCGAACCAGGTCAATATTTCAGACACTGCCAGTGGGAGGCAACCGCAAACAGATTGTTTATTCTCCTGATGTTCGTATTTTGGCGCTAGTTCATTTGCCGGAGCGCTCTGATTCCAGCAAACTGTGGCCGAATGATTATCTTTGTTGGAGAGTAATGCTTCATCAATCATTGCCTTCGTCCCAATCAGCCCAGACCATTGACGGGCGATTTCAGGGTTCTGCGTCCTTGCGGATCGGACATGGTTCTTTATCTGGTCCATCCACCACTTTACGTTTTCAGGCATTCCTTCAACTGCGAAGGGGCTGTCTTCAGAGAACGCCAGAATAGGACGGACGTTGTCGTCGCCGGCAACAATGACGAATCCGCCACCGTCACGGCCAAAGACGTAGAAAGCGGGCTGGACGGCCGACTTCGTAGCGATGTCCTCACCGTCCCAGATGAGTTTCACGTCACCAACTGCCTTGGTGGCCGGCTGTGCCGCGAAGACTTTCTTCGCCACATCCAGCGCCCGGCTCTGCGAGACCGGCGCTGCCTGCAACGAGAGGCCTACCAACAGTAGGAAAGCTATGATAAAAATGATCCTTTTCATGGCCTGGCTCCTATTGTTGAATGATGTAACCGTTCCCGTTTGTCTTTTCTACCATCCAGATGCGGTCACTGGTTTTTTTGATCACCTTGACTGTTTTCACACCGCCGGTGATTTCTCCCGTATCGCCCATTGCATTGACCGTCAGGGAGAACTGTTCACCCAGATCTGGGAGGGGATTGGGAACGGTCATCGTGAGTGCATAGCCCAGAAACCAATTCTGGATGCGGACGGTATAATCGGTCCCGGGTATAATTGCGTATTGTCCAGCTTCCGATCCGGTCTCACTTTCATAATACGTAGCACCACAACTAGTTGTATTACCACTCGTAACACCCGTCCACGCGCCGGCTCTTGGATTGAAAGAAAGGAAATTGCCATTATATTGCGCCAAATAGGAGAATGCCGGCATTACGCGGATCACACCACGCTCGATCTTATTGGCATTGCTTCCTTTCGCACTCTTTATCATCGCTTTTTCATCGGTGTCAATGAATTCTACATAGAATCCGTCGGCAAAAGTCCCGGCTGGAACACTGAGGCAGAAAGAAACGCCATCAACTTCATTGAGGGTGATACCTGCTCCGCAGTCGAGCGTTAAATACTCCAAGGTTCCTTTGGAATAACTGACATCAAGCGTAGTGGGATCGGTAGTGTTCATACTGAGCGTAGCAGTTCCATTCAGAATATCCGTCCCACGGGTATAAAGATTGATCTTCTTGATGGTCGCCGTACCTTTGAGCGTAAAAGAGACTGCACCGAAAACATTGTGGAAGGATAGCCCCTCCTTCGTATCGGCGTATGCCCACGAAATATTGGCGCCGTTGCTAAAACTGCCTCCCGCGTACGTCTGGCTCTGTGGTACACTTACGTTCAGTGAAGCCATAGGCAGACTGAAAGAAATTTCGCCGCCAGCAGATGCGGGATACACAGCGAAATAAGGACCATAACCGATCTCCGGGCCACTGAATGAGCCGTCCACCTTTCCGCCATCACCACTCTTCAGCGTGTACACTTCACCAGCCGGGTGCGCCCAATTATAAATACGAATCTGGTCGCCTTCGCTCCAGACAACGCTGTTGCTCGGGGTGAGCGCGGTCTTCGTTTCGGGAACAAGCTGTTCCAGCGAAGCGCGGAACACCATTGAATTGTCGTCAACTTTCTTTCCTTCATCTACAATAGCGGAATCGATCGGATCGACGCAGGCGGTGGACAGGAACCCCAGCATGAGGGCCGCAAGTCCGAAAAGCAGGAACTTTCTCATAACATCGCCTCAATACTATCCGGTAAAACAACTTCAGTCTCGAAGACTTCTGGCGACAGCAAAAGCTCGACATCCCAGGCACCCGACTGGGTGGAGAAGGGCGAACCGCTCTGGAGCAGTATCGGCGACGGCAGACGGACGATATCCGACTGCGGTTTGACATAGTTTAACTTGCGTATCATAGGCTTTAAGAAATATTCTCCCAAGTCACAAAAGTAGCGAAAATTTCGTATCTTTGGAAACCAATTTCCACTTTGCTATGAGTAATTATCAACCGACTTTTCAACCTACTAAATATATCCTTGAAACCGTGGCGACTGGCCGCCGCTTTGAGGATGCCGGATGGACGCTGGCGGACCCCGAATGCAAGGAGCCGTCGCTGGTGCGCGCCATCTACGAGAAGAAACAGATCACATTTGGTCCCGAGGCGATGGGCATCTACAAATTCGCTGACTGGATGCCGGTGCGGCGGATGCTGAGAGGCTCCGCGCCGACCGTCACCTACAAGAGCGAAAAGCTCGGCAAGAAGCTGGGCCTGCCCAACCTCTACGTGGCCTTCTCCGGCTGGTGGCCGGAAAGGGGCGCCGCGATGACTACGTGCTCCTTCAAGGAGACCGAGGCCTACAGCGTGTGCGCCCGCATCCCCGACGGGGAGCGGCGCGTGCTGGTGGTGGCCTCGGCCGGCAACACGGCGCGCGCCTTCGCGAAGGTGTGTTCGGAGAACAACATCCCGCTGCTGCTCAGCGTGCCGGAAGAGAACATCAGCGCGCTGTGGTTCGAGAAGCCGCTGAACGACTGCGTGAAGCTCATCTGCTCGCCGAAGGGCACCGACTATTTCGACGCCATCGCCCTCGGTGACGCGGCCTGCACCTCGCCGATGTTCTTCGCCGAAGGCGGCGCCAAGAACATCGCCCGCCGCGACGGCATGGCCACCACCGTGCTCTCGGCCGCCCAGGTCCTGGGCCGCATCCCCGACGCCTACTTCCAGGCCATCGGCTCCGGCACCGGCACCATCGCCGCGTGGGAAGCCAACCTCCGCCTGATCGAGGACGGACGCTTCGGCAGCCACAAGATGAAGCTCTACCCCTCGCAGAACGTGCCGTTCCTGCCGATGTATGACGCCTGGAAGGCCGGCAGCCGCCCGCTGCTGCCGATGGACGACGAAAAGGCCCGTATTCAGGCGCTGATGATCGACGCCAAGGTGCTGTCGAACCGGCGGCCGCCGTACGGCCTCCGGGGCGGCGTGTACGACGCCCTGGTGGATGCCGGCGGCGACGTGGAATGCGCCACGAACGACGACATCCGCGCGATGCAGGAACTCTTCCTCGACACCGAAGGCATCGACATCCACGAGGCGGCGGCCGTGGCGCTCAAAGGCATGGTCAATGTCTTTGAAGCCGGCAAGCTGCCGCGCGACGCCGTGGCGATGCTCAACATCACCGGCGGCGGCCAGGCCCGCTTCCTGCGCGAGCATCCATGCCACTTCTTGAAGCCCAGCCTGGTGGGCAACGCCTCCGACCCGGGCATCGTCGAAAAGATTGAAAACCTCTTCCGATAGATAACCAACTATGAAAAACTTCGCTTTCGTCCTGGCGCTGGCCACGCTCCTGCTGGCGGCCGGCTGCAACAACGTGTCGCATGACGGCACGCCCGACGCCCGGGCCGCCGCCGACCTCGCCGCCCGCGTCATTCCCGGCCAGGCATGCCATTTCACGTTCAAGACCCTTCCGGCCGATACGTGCGACTACTTCACCCTCTCGATGGACGGCAGCCGTGTGGCCGTCGGCGGTAACAACGCCAACTCGATGGCCGTGGGCCTCAACCATTACTTGAAGTACTGGTGCCATGTAAACATTGGTTGGTTTGCTTGGGACAAGGGCACCCTCCCCAAGGCGCTGCCGCGCGTCGAGGAACTCGTACGCATCAACGCCCGCGTTCCGGAGCGCTTCTTCCTGAACTACTGCACCTACGGCTACACGATGCCCTGGTGGGGATGGAAGGAATGGGAGCACTTCATCGACTGGATGGCCCTCAACGGCGTCAACCTGCCTCTGGCCATCACGGGCCAGGAGTCCGTGTGGTACCAAGTCTGGACAGAGCTGGGCCTGACGGACGAGGAAGTGCGCAGCTACTTCACCGGCCCGGCCCACCTGCCGTGGCACCGGATGCTGAACATCGACCGCTGGGGCGGGCCTCTGCCGAAATCGTGGCTGGAAGGACAGGAAGCCCTGCAGAAGCAGATCGTAGCACGCGAGCGTGAGCTCAACATGAAGCCGGTGCTGCCGGCCTTCGCCGGCCACGTGCCGCCGGAGCTCTCCCGCATCTATCCCGACGCGAAGATCGAGCGGATGAGCGACTGGGCGGGTTTCGCGCTGGAGGATTACCCGTGGTTCCTCGACCCGGAGGATGAGCTGTTCCCTGTCATCCAACAGAAGTTCCTGGAGAAGGAAGTGGCCCTCTACGGCACCGACCACGTCTACGGCATCGATATCTTCAATGAGATGATTCCCAAGAGCTGGGAGCCCGACTACCTGGCACGCGTGAGCGCCGGCGTCTACGCCTCGCTCGCCGCAGCCGACCCCGAGGCCACCTGGCTCCAGATGACCTGGCTCTTCTACAACGAGCGCAAATACTGGTTCGAGAACGACTCCGACGCCCGCGTGAAAGCCTTCCTGACCTCCTACCCCGCCGAGAAATCCATCCTGCTCGACTACTACTGCGAACGCATGGAGGTCTGGCGCAAGACGCAGAGCTACTACGGCATCCCGTTCATCTGGTGCTATCTGGGCAATTTCGGTGGAAACACGTTCCTGGCCGGCAATATCAAGGAGATCGACTCACTGATCGAAGGCACGTTCGCCGAGGCGGGGCCCAGCTTCAAGGGCCTGGGCTCGACGCTCGAGGGCTTCGACTGCAATCCCTTCATGTACCAGTTCATCTTCGAGAAAGCCTGGGACAAGCCGCAGCACCGCGACATTGCAGCATACGGCGCCGAGCTGGCCCGCAGCCGCAGCGGCGTGGACAGCGAAGAGGCGCGCGCCGCATGGGAGGAGCTCTTCAATGAAATCTACATCCAGCGCTCCGTTCCCGGCCACAGCCCGATCATGAACCTGCGGCCCTCGTTCCAGCGCTCTACGTCCTACCATTCGAGCGTCCGCTTCAACTATGAGAATGACAAGCTGCGCGACGCCATCGGCCACCTGCTGGCTGCCGGCGGCCACGGCCCTTCGTACGAGTTCGACCTCGTCAACCTCACGCGCCAATGGCTGAGCAACCGCTTCGAACAGCGGTTTGCCGACTACAAGGCGGCCTATGACGAGGGCGACGCCGTGAAGATGGCCGCCGCGCGCGACGAACTGCTCGCCACGTTCGACACGCTCGACGAACTGCTGGCTTCACAGCCCTATTTCCTCGTCGGCAAATGGATCGCTGACGCCCGCGCCTGGGGCGCTACGACCGAGGAGGCCGACTACTTCGAGTCCAACGCCCGCAACCTCCTCACGACGTGGGGTGACCGAGGCAACCTGCTGACCGACTATGCCGACCGTTCGTGGGCAGGCCTTGTCGGCACCTACTACAAGCACCGCTGGGAACTGTTCTTCGACGCCGTCGACGAAGCGACGGCTGCCGGCGAGAAACTCGAAGGCGCCCGTTTCGACACGCTCCTCGAGGCGATGAAGGACTTCGAATACAGCTGGTGGCACGACCGCCAGGGCTCCTTCCCCGCCACCCCTTCCGGCGACCCGGTCGCACTCGTTCAACGCATCATGGATAAACTGTGAACCTGAACTATATGAAACAGCGCACACGCCTGAAAGACATCCTCAACCTGGCGGCTCCCCAGACGTGGGCCGGTTCGGTGGCCCCCGCCATCATCGGCCTGGCCATCAGCTACCACATCAACCCGCACCTCGACCCGCTGATGGTGTTCTGCTTCCTGCTGATCGTCCTGCTGATGCAGTCGGCCGTCAACGCCTTCGATGATTATTCGGATTTCGTCAAGGGTACGGATACCCTCGACAATTCGCCCGACCCGGAAGATGCCGTCATCGTCTACGGCATGAACCCGAAGACGGCGCGCAACCTGGGTTTCCTGTTCCTGCTGCTTGCCGCCATTCCCGGCGCCTACGTTGTCTATACCTGCGGCTTCATGCCGCTGATCATCGGACTGGTCGGTACCGTGGTGCTCCTGTGCTATGCATTCGGGCCGGCGCCCATCTCCTATCTGCCGCTGGGCGAGCTGCTCTGCGGCTTCGTGATGGGCGGCCTCATTCCCCTGGCCGGCGTTTACATGCAGACGAAGGAACTGCACTGGTTCGTGCTCGTGGAAGCCATTCCGCCGATGTTCGGCATGGCCATCAACATGTTCTCCAACAATGGCTGCGACATTGCGCGCGACCTGCCGGCCGGGCGCAAGACCCTCGCCTGCCTCATCGGCCAGAAGCGCACCGACTCGCTGTACCGCTTCCTCCTGATTGTCTGGGTGCTCAGCCCGGCCATCGTCCTGGCGGCCCAGGGCCGATGGACGTCCGTCCTCATCTACGTCCTGGCCAGCCTGGCCTTTGTTCACCTGGTGATCCGCCAGTATCGCCGGCAGCTCGGCCCCGCCGAGCGCGACGGCGTGATGACCGGCGCCACCACGCTGGTCAGCCTGGTCGGCTTTGCCTACAGCGTGGCCATGATCATGGGGTGATGCGGCCGTGATGGAAGCCCGCCATATCTCCCGGCACTTCGGCTCCGTCGAAGCGCTGCATGATGTGTCGCTGCACGTCGGCGACGGAGAGATTGTGGCACTGCTGGGAGAGAACGGCGCCGGAAAGTCGACGATGTTCGACATCCTGGCCACCCTCGACCCCGGTTTTGAAGGCACGGCTTCCATCGCCGGTTTCAATGTCCGCACCCATCCGGCCGAAGTCCGGGAACGCATCGGCTATGTCCCGGGGCGGATCTCGCTGTACGAAGACCTTTCCGTCGCAGAAAACCTGGCGTTCTTCGCCCGGGCGTACGGCTGCGACCCGCAGCGCATCACGATGCTGTCGCCCCGTCTCTGGGCCGGCCTCGCGCCGCTGGCCGACCGCCGCGTCCGCACCCTTTCCGGCGGCATGAAGCAGAAACTGGCTTTCTGCTGCGCCGTAATCCATGAGCCCCGCGCGCTCCTGCTGGACGAGCCCACCGTGGGCATCGATCCCGCTGCGCGCCGCGACCTCTGGGATGCGGTCGCGGGGCTTGCACGCCAGGACGTCCCGGCGCTTATCAGTACGCACTATCTCGACGAGGCCGAGGCGGCCGACCGGGTGCTGTTCCTGCACCGGGGCCGACTGCTGGCCGATATGCAACCCGCCGAACTCCTGCGACAGACCGGACGGTCCTCGCTGGAAGAGGCCCTGACCTTCCTGATGGAATCCCAACCCGACCGCCTATGAGCCTGGCCACCCTCACCCACGTCACCAAGCGGTTCGGCAGCGTCTGCGCTGTCGACGACGTCTCGCTGGAGCTGGGCCGGGGCGAGATTCTCGGGTTGCTGGGCGCCAACGGCGCCGGCAAGACCACGCTGATCCGCATGGTCTGCGGCCTGCTGCGGCCCGACGCCGGCACGGTGTCGATCGTCGGCAGGCCCGGCTATCTCTGCCAGGATTTCTGCCTGGTCGAAGAATTGACCGTCAGCGAAAACATTGACCTGTACGGCGCCCTGTACGGGCTTTCGCGACGCGAAGCGGCGGAAAGGCGGGAAGCCGTCATCAGCCAGCTCTCCCTGGCGGACTGCCGCGACCGGCAGGTCCGCTACCTGCCCTCGGGCTGGCGCCAGGCACTCTCTTTCTCCATCGCTGTGCTGTCCGAGCCCGAAGTCCTGGTGCTCGACGAGCCCGGAAACGGGCTCGATCCCCTTTCGCGGAAGCGCATCTGGCAGCAGATCCGTACGCAGGCCGCTGCGGGCGCGGGCGTCATCGTGAGCACGCATTCGCTCGACGAGGCCTGGCACTGCGACCGGATCGCCGTCCTCCATAACGGAAAACTCATCGCCTGCGGAGCACCCGGGCAAGTGGCCCCTTCGGCCGACGCCCTGCTTCGCTATTTCATTTGAGGCCATGGCAGGAATGATCCAGCGAATATCCGCCGTGGTCCGCAAGGAGGTCCGGCACATCTTCCGGGACAGGGTCAGTTGCCTGCTCCTGTTCCTGATTCCGGCCTTCATTCTCATCCTGTTGGGCTATGCGCTGGGATTCGAGGTCCTGCACTACAACGTGAAGGTCTGCCTTCCGCCCGGCGAAGCAGCGGGCGAAAGGCTGGTCGAGCGTCTCGACGGGCAGCCGAAGCTGCACGTTGTCGGGCGCATTGACGGGCCGGACGACATCGCACCAGCGATGCTGCGCGACAACACCCGCGCCGTGGTCGTGCTTGGCGACGACGGCGGCGTAGACCTCTGGCTCGATGGCAGCAGCCCGCTGCTGTCGATGAACGGCGAGGTGTTGCTCCTGCCCGTCATCGCCGACTTCGTCTCCGACGAATACGGCATCACGGTGGAACAGGCCGCACCCGAAATCCGCTACTGCTACAATCCCACCCTGAAGCGGGAATACGCTTCGCTGCCCGGGCTGGCGCTGGTGGCCTTCATGCTCGTGTCGTGCGTCCTGCTGGCCGTGAGCGTCAACAAGGAAAAGACTTCCGGCACCTTCAAGCTGCTTCGCCTCACGCGGCTCTCCAGCCTAGAACTCGTGATGGGCAAGTCCCTGCCCTACCTGCTGGTCGCGGTACTTCATACAGCGATGGTGCTGGGCGCCTGTTTCCTGTTCGGGGTCCCGGTGCAGGGCAGCCTGCTGTTCTTCATCGGCCTGTGCCTGCTCTATTCCCTTTGCTGCATGGCGCTGGGACTCGCGGCGGCCGCCTGGTTCGACCGGCCGCTCGACCTGCTCATCGTCTGCTGGCTGTTCATCTTCATCCCCAACCTGATGCTGTCGGGGTTCGTCTTCCCGCTCGCCACGATGGAACCTTCCGTCCGGACCGTAGCGGAGTTCCTGCCGGGAACGGCTTTCCTTGAGGCCTTCCGCGGCATCGCCTACAAGGCCACGGGCGTGGCAGAGAACGCCCGCCCGCTGCTGACGCTCGCGGGCGGCTTCGTCGTCGCGTCGATCCTGGCGCTCATCGGATTCACAAGGAGGATACCGCGATGATCCGGAAACTGCAGTGGCTGATCCGCAAGGAGTTTCTCCAGATCGTCCGTACGCCGGTGCTGGTCGCGATGCTGGCCCTCTGTCCTGTGGCGCTGACCGGCATCGTGCCGCTCGGCCTGGGCGACGACGCCGGCATCCGTGTCGGAGTCGTCGATCCCTCCCATTCGCCGCGGCAGGCCGACATCGTCGAGCGGCTGGAAGCGTCGGAGCACATCGCCGCCGTCGAGCTCTTCGAAACGACGCAAGAAGCTGAAAATCAGATGGATGTCAACCGGCTCGAGACCATCGTAATCCTGCAGCCCGACGGCGGGGAACCCGTCCTCGCCATCGACGGGGCGCACACCGTACAAGCATTCGATGCCGCCTATTTCACCGTCCAATCCCTGTATGGTTCGGACGAGCTGGAAGGAATGGTAGCCAGCGTCCACCGGCTCTACGCCGGCGGCAAGGGCAGCACCCGCTACTATCTGGTCACGATGATTGTTTTCCTGCTGGCGCTGGTGGGCTGCTGCCTGCCGATGCTTTCCGTGGTATGGGAGATGGAGAGCCGGCGACTCGGGCATCTGCGCAGCACCGGCACGGGTGCCGGGCTCTATCTTTCGGGCAAGATGCTGTTCTGCCTGCTGACGGTTCTGGCGGAGCTCGTAGCCGGGCTGCTGATCGCCCGGCTGATGCACGGGCTGACCTGTACCGGCCAGCCCGCCGCCCTCTTCCTGCTTGCCGCCTGCTTTGTCGTCGCCATCGGGAACCTGGGCATCCTGCTGGCCCTGGCCGGCAAGACGCAGATCCGCTGCATCTATCTGTTCGTCTTCGTATTCATCATCCTGGTGCTGCTCAGCACGATGTTCGCGCCGCTCGACAACATGTCGCCGGCGTGGGCTGCCACGCGGTACGTCAATCCACTGTTCTGGATGGTGGACGGTTCCTGGAAGGTCCTCCTGAAGGGCGCCGGAACGGCCGATATCCTGCCCCATTGCGGCGTGCTCCTGGCCATCGGCCTGGTGCTGGCCGTCGTCAATTTCAGAGGACTTCGCAAACAATAAAGTTGCTGCCGCCGACGAAGATCAGGTCCTTGTCGGTGGCTTGCTTTTCGGCCATATCGAGCGCGGCGGCGACAGTGAAGGCCACCTGGCCGGAGATGCCGTGGTCGGACATCGCATTCGCCAGGTCGACGGCAGGCAGCGCGCGGGGCGAGGACGCCTGCGTCCAGATGTAACGCACGTTGCGCGGCAGCAGTGGCGCGATGGCGTCGACATCCTTCTCGCGGGCCAGGCCCATGATGAAGAACACGTTCTCGTAGTCGCACGAGATGCGGTCCACCTGCTCAGCCACCCAGCGGAGGCCGTGGGCGTTGTGGCCGGTGTCGCAGATGATGCGGGCTTTGCCGGCGGCCGGGTCGGCGTCGCGGAGCGTCTCCCAGCGGCCGTGAAGGCCGGTGGCGCGGGCCGCGCGGGAGACGCCGTCGCGGAAGGCCGCAACGTCGAAGCCGAGCATCGGCTGCAGCACGCCGACCGCCGCCGACAGCGTGCACAGGTTACGCTCCTGGTAGTCGCCCGGCAGGTCCAGGTCGGCGACCTTCAGGCCGAGGCACGGCGGCGCCTCGACGGAGAAGGTCAGCGGGCTGCCGCAGGCAGCGGCCTTCGCCGCGAACACCGGCCGGGTCTCCGGGGTGAACTCCCCGACGACGGCCGGCACGCCGGGCTTGATGATGCCAGCCTTCTCGCCGGCGATGGCCTCCAGCGTGTAGCCCAGATGCTCGCAGTGCTCCAGGCCTATATTGGTGATGATGCTGAGAATCGGCGTGATGACGTTCGTAGAGTCGAGGCGGCCGCCCAGGCCGGTCTCGATGACGGCGATGTCGACCTGCTCATGGGCGAAGAAGTCGAAGGCCATCGCCGTCGTGATCTCGAAGAACGAGGGCTTATGTGCCTCGAAGAACGGCTGCCACCGGTCGATGAACGCTTCCACCCAGTCTTTCGGCACCATCCGGAAGCCGTCTCCCTCGACGATCTTCATCCGCTCGCGGAAGTCCACCAGGTGCGGCGAGGTATAGAGCCCCACCTTCAGGCCGCAGGCCGCCAGGCCGGAGGCCAGCATGTGGCACGTCGACCCCTTGCCGTTGGTCCCGGCCACGTGGATGCTCCGGAACCGCCGGTGCGGCTGCCCCAGCGCCTCGTCGAACGCCTCCATCGTCTCCATCCCCGGCTTATACGCCACTTTCCCCACCTTCTGATAAGACGGGAACTGGTTGAACAACCAGTCAATCTTTTCTTCGTATGTTTTCTGATTCATCGCTTTGCCACAGAATGAAAATTAACCATCTCTGGTCCATTCTATGGCACAAATATCGTCATTTTCCCGAAAATTATGGCCACAAAATGAATGACTGCCCTCCCCCATCCATTCTATGGCCAAAGTGGCCAAGTAGACACTTGTGCGAAGCGGAGTGAAGCGCAGATATCCCGTTTCTGGAGCTTTTTTTGCGGAAGAAACGGGATATCGGAGCTAAACGCAGCGAAGCTACTCGGAGAACTGGGCGCGGAGGGCCTGGTTGCGGGCGTCGGCGTCAGGGCCGACGGCGCTGAAGTAGAACTTGATCTTCGGCTCGGTGCCGGACGGGCGGACCGTCACCTTGCAGCCGTCGGCGCTGAAGAACTGCAGCACGTTCGACTTCGGGAGACCCGTCTTCTCAGGCTCGTCGTAGTCCACGACCTTCACCACCGGCGAGCCGGCCAGGGCCTGCGGCGGGTTGGCGCGGAAGTCGACCATCATCTTCTGGATCTGCTCGATGCCGTCCTTGCCCTTCTTCGTCACCGAGATGAGGCTCTCCTTGAAATAGCCGTATTCGGCATAGATCTCTTTCAGGTAGCCGTAGAGCGTCTGGCCGCGGTCGGCCAGCCAGGCGGCGCACTCGCAGATCATGCAGCAGGTGATGACCGAGTCCTTGTCACGGACGAAGCTGCCGACATTGAAGCCGTTGCTTTCCTCGCCGCCGCAGATGAAGGTCTTCTTGCCCTCGAAGCGGTGCTGCATCTCGGCGATATACTTGAAGCCGGTGAGCACGTCGAAGATTTCGACGCCGTATTTCGCGCAGATCTTCTTCAGAAGGTCGGTGGTCACGATGGTCTTGACCACGAACTGCTTGCCGTCGATCTTGTTCCGTTCGTGCCAGCGCGTCAGCGCGTAGCTCGTCACGATGGCGGCGATCTGGTTGCCGGTCAGCAGGAGCATCTTGCCCTTGTCGTCACGGATGGCGCAGCCCACGCGGTCGGCATCCGGGTCGGTGCCCAGGGCGATGTCGGCGCCCACTTCGTCCGCGCGGTCCATGACCATCTTCATGGCCGTCGGCTCTTCGGGGTTCGGCGAGACGACCGTCGGGAAATTACCGTCGCTCACGTCCTGCGCATCCACGTGGTAGACGTTCGTGAAACCGGCCTGCTTCAGCCCGGCAGGCACCAGGCGGACGCCAGTGCCGTGCAGCGGCGTGTAGGCGACCTTGATGTCGTGGTGGCGCTTCACGCTGTCGGGCGAAAGCAGCAGCGACAGCTGGCTGTCGAGGAACGCCTTGTCCACTTCGGCGCCGATGCCTTCGGGAAATGCATCCTCGTCGATTTTCACCTGGTCCATCGACGTGATCTTGTTCACCTCGGCGATGATGTTCTTGTCGTGCGGCGCGATGATCTGCGCGCCATCCTCCCAGAAAACCTTGTAGCCGTTATATTCCTTGGGGTTGTGCGAAGCGGTGATCATGATGCCCGCCTTGCAGCCCAGGTGCCGGATGGCGAAGCTCAGCTCCGGCGTAGGACGAATGTTGTCGAAGATATACGTATGGATGCCGTTGGCCATCAGCACGCCGGCGCTCACGCGGGCGAACAGCTGGCTGTTGTTGCGGCTGTCGTAGGAGATGACGGCCGATACCTTTTCATCGGGGAAATTCTTCTTCAGGTAGTTGGCAAGGCCCTGCGTGGCCATCGCCACCGTGTAGCGGTTCATCCGGTTGGTGCCGGCGCCCATCACGCCGCGCAGGCCGCCCGTTCCGAACTCGAGGGTGCGGTAAAACGCATCTTCCAGCGCCTTAGGGTCACCTTTGATCATCTCCAGCACTTCGCGCTGGGTATCTACATCATAATTGCTGCCAAGCCAGGATTTGGCTACTTCGAGAATGCTTTCGTCCATAGTTTCAGTTTTTAATCTTCCAAAGTTAATAAAAAATATCGGAAAGTGCTAACTTTGTAGAGATGTCGGAAGAAGACCTTATCCATTTTGTCCTGGAGCATGAAAACGAGGACACGGCGCAGCTGCTGCTCGCGGCGGGGCGGTGGCCGGAGGTGGATGTGCGCCGGGCGGTGCGCATCATCGAGGGACGCCGGAAGATGCGGGAGAAGGCGCCCGCGTGGTACGCGTGCGCCGGGATCGACTATCCAGACAGCCTGCCGCTCGAGCAGTGCAGTTCCGAGGAGACTGCTCTCTATAAACAGGCGTTCGTACCGGCAGGCGGCCGCATCGCCGACCTGACGGGCGGCCTGGGCGTGGACTGCTGGGCGATGAGCCGGCAGGCCGGCCAGGCACACTACTGCGAGCGGAACGCCGTGTTGTGCGCGGCCGCCCGCCACAACTTCGCCGCACTCGGGGCCACGAACGTCGCCGTACACGAGGGCGACGGCCCGGCCTGGCTGCAGGAGCAGCCCGGCCGCTTAGACTTGGTCTACCTCGATCCCGCACGGCGCGGCAAGACCGCGCAGCGGGTCTACGACATCGCCGACTGCGAACCCAATCTTTTGGAAATCAAGGATATGCTCTTGCAGCACGCTGACCGCGTGCTGGCGAAGATCTCGCCGATGGCCGACATCAGCCGCACACTGACACAGGTGCCGGAGACCCGCGAGCTGCACGTCGTGGCCGCCGGCGGCGAGGTGAAGGAGCTGTTGCTCCTCCTCGCGCCCGGCGGCGCGGAAGCCCCGCGCATCGTCGCCGCCGACGGCGCGCTCCGCTTCGCGTTCACGCCCGCCGAAGAG
>JAEEGL015511994.1_pt1 | contig 21992 bp, 18 predicted proteins | sample 9134231 | NCBI WGS metagenome assembly JAEEGL01 (sample SAMN16246548, study PRJNA631951) | gut metagenome | biome: gut microbiome; feature: rumen; material: fiber-attached | host: Bos | place: Iran: Karaj | collected 2018-10 | reverse complement strand
TCTGCGAACCATGTCGAAAGACGATAGCGCGATCGTTTCGTGCGTATCGTCTATAATAAGATCTACGCCCGTAAGAGCTTCGAGAGTTCTGATGTTACGTCCTTCTCTTCCTATTATACGTCCTTTCATTTCATCGTTAGGCAACTGAATAACGGATACGGTAGTTTCAGAAACATGATCCGATGCGCATTTCTGAATAGCTACGGAAAGAATTTCTTTCGCTTTTGCTTCAGCCTCGTCAAGCGCTCTAGTCTCATACTCTTTGATCATGAGAGCCTGCTCGTGTTTGAGTTCGTCTTCAAGGGTGGACATAAGGTATGCTTTTGCCTGATCTACCGTCATACCGCTGATGCGTTCGAGAACGGCACGCTGACCGAGCTTGATATCCTCGATCTCAGCTTCTTTCGCCTCAAGAGTTTTCATCTTGTTGGCAAGAGCGGTCTCTTTATGTTCGTAAGATTCGGCACGTTTGTCGAGAACCTCTTCTCTTTGAACAAGACGTTTTTCGAGCTTCTGCATTTCGTTGCGTCTTTCCCGAATTTCTTTTTCCGCTTCGCTTCTGGTTTTGTGAATCTCTTCTTTTGCTTCAAGAAGAGCTTCTTTCTGTTTTGTGTCTGCAAGCTTGATCGCTTCGTTTATTATTGTTTTGGCTTTTTCTTCGGCTGAACCTATCATCGCTTCACCGATCTTTTTACGGTAAGCAATACCGAGGAAGAAGCCGACTGCAAGGAAAACAAGTGCGACTATTATTATAATTAAAACATTAATCCAATCCATCTGCATTACACCTCCCGGTACTTATTTTTCAAGAGATAAATCATCTTATGTAAAACTATAATATTATGGGCATAAAAACCTAAATTATATTTTACAACAAATCTATCTAATTGTCAATATATTTTTTCAGACTTTTTCATAAAATTCACAATATTCTGAAAATATCTTTCTGCGGCGGTTTTTCGACAAATATACGAAATTTCACGTTCTGCTATTTACAAACAGCAAAAATAATGATAAAATAAATCGGTTAAGGTTTTGAACTTTATTAAATATTATATTCAGGAGGCAATTTACATGGCACGCAAGAAAATTTCCATGGACGGCAATACCGCTGCCGCTCATGTGAGCTATGCGTTTACCGAAGTTGCGGCTATCTACCCGATAACCCCTTCTTCAGTTATGGCTGAGCTTACGGACAAATGGTCCGCAGACGGTCAGAAGAATATCTTCGGTGACAAGGTAAAAGTTATCGAAATGCAGTCTGAGGCAGGTGCTGCGGGCGCCGTTCACGGAAGCCTTTCCGCCGGAGCTCTCACAACCACTTATACCGCATCTCAGGGTCTTCTTCTTATGATCCCGAACATGTATAAAATCGCAGGAGAGCTTCTTCCCAACGTAATTCACGTTTCGGCTCGCTGCGTAGCATCTCACGCTCTTAACATTTTCGGCGATCACAGCGACGTTTACGCATGCCGTCAGACCGGTTACGCAATGCTCGCTTCCACAAACCCGCAGGAAGTTATGGACCTCGGCGCCGTTGCTCACCTTTCCACGATCAAAGGCAGAGTTCCCTTTATTCATTTCTTTGACGGCTTCAGAACTTCTCACGAAATTCAGAAAATCGAAGCATGGGATTACGCAGATCTCGAAGAAATGGTCGACAAAGACGCCATAAAGGCATTCAGAGCCCGTGCTCTCAACCCCGAACATCCTATCCTTAAAGGTTCTGCAGAAAACGGCGACATATTCTTCCAGCACAGAGAAGCATGCAACGAATATTACGATGCTCTTCCAGAAATCGTTGAAGAATACATGGCAAAAGTTAACGCAAAACTCGGAACGAATTACCAGCTTTTCAACTACTACGGAGCACCCGATGCAGACAGAGTTATAATTGCTATGGGTTCCGTTTGCGACGTTGCCGAAGAAGTTATAGACTACATGAACGCTCACGGCGAAAAAGTAGGTCTTATCAAAGTTCGTCTTTACAGACCCTTCAAGGCAGACAGACTTGTTGCAGCTCTTCCGAAAACAGTTAAGAAAATAGCTGTTCTTGACAGAACAAAAGAGCCCGGCTCGCTCGGCGAACCTCTCTATCTCGACGTGGTTACCGCTCTTGCCACAAACGGCAGAAACGTAAAAGTCGTTGGCGGCCGTTACGGTCTCGGATCGAAAGACACTCCTCCGGCAAGCATTTTTGCCGTTTACGAAAACCTCAAAAAGAGAGAACCGAAAAACAGCTTCACGATCGGCATCAACGACGACGTTACCAACCTTTCTCTTAACGAGAAGGACGCTCCCGATACCGCTCCCGCAGGCACGATCAGCTGCAAATTCTGGGGACTCGGCGGCGACGGAACAGTCGGCGCAAACAAAAACTCCATCAAGATCATCGGTGACCATACCGATAAATTTATTCAGGCATACTTCCAGTATGACTCCAAGAAAACAGGCGGCATAACGATTTCTCACCTCCGCTTCGGCGACAGCCAGATCAAATCGTCTTACTACATCACTAAGGCGGACTTTGTTGCGTGCCACAACCCCTCTTATATCGTAAAAGGATACAAAATCGTCCGTGACGTTAAGCCCGGCGGAACATTCCTTCTCAACTGCCAGTGGACTCCGGAAGAGATCGAAAAACATCTTCCCGACGAAACAAAGAAATATATTGCCGACAACAATATTCAGTTCTATACCGTAAATGCGATCGACAAAGCGCGCGAGATCGGTATGGGCAAGAGAACAAACACGATCCTTCAGTCCGCATTCTTTGCTCTTGCAAAGATCATGCCGATGGAAAAGGCTGTTGAATACATGAAACAGGCAGCTTACAAGTCCTATTCAAAGAAGGGCGAAGAAGTTGTCAACATGAACTACAAAGCTATCGACGCAGGCGTTGAAGCTATTGTAAAAGTTAATGTTCCCGAAGCATGGAAGAACATTAAAGTTAAAAATGTTAAAGCTAAAATCACGGGCGACCGCGAAGAAATCGTTAAATTCGTTAAAGATATCGTTGTTCCCGTATCCAAGATGGACGGCGACTCTCTGCCCGTATCGAAATTTGTTGAACATGCAGACGGTTCATTCCCGCAGGGCGCTGCTGCATTCGAAAAACGCGGCGTAGCTGTTGACGTACCCGTCTGGATCCCCGAAAACTGTCTGCAGTGCAACCAGTGCGCGTTTGTTTGCCCGCATGCAACGATCCGTCCGTTCGCACTCGACGAAAAAGAAGCGAAAGCTGCTCCGAAGTCCGCAAAACTCACTCAGATGAAGGGCAAAGGATGCGAAGGCTATAAATTCACGATGGCTGTTTCTCCTCTCGACTGTATGGGCTGTGGTCTTTGCGTAGGCGTTTGCCCGTCCAAAGAAAAAGCGCTCAAGATGGTTCCTCAGGAAAGCCAGGCAGATCAGCAGGCAGCGTTCGACTACTGCGTAGCTAAAGTTACGAAGAAAGAAACTCCGTTTGCAGACACAACGATCAAGGGCAGCCAGTTCAATCAGCCCCTTCTTGAATTCTCAGGCTCCTGCGCAGGTTGCGCCGAAACTTCTTATGCAAGACTTATCACACAGCTTTTCGGCGAAAGAATGTATATTTCCAACGCAACAGGCTGTTCGTCTATCTGGGGCGGTTCCGCTCCCTCCACGCCGTACACCGTAAACCGCGACAGCGGCAGAGGTCCGGCATGGGCAAACTCTTTGTTTGAAGACAATGCTGAGCACGGTCTCGGTATTTGCCTCGGTCAGAAGACCATCAGAAACAGACTTCTTGAAAAAGTTAAAAAACTCGTTGCAGTAGATTATGCAACCGCTGAAATAAAAGAAGCTGCAAACGCATGGATAGAAACATTTGACGACGGCAAAGCAAATGAAGGCGCAACAAAGAAATTCGTTGCAGCTCTCGAAGAAGATGTTCTTCCCGACTGCCCCTGCGAAGCATGCACTCTCGGTCGTGAAATCCTCGCCGAAAAAGATTACCTCTCCAAGAAATCCATATGGATCTTCGGCGGCGACGGCTGGGCATACGATATCGGATTCGGCGGTCTTGACCATGTTATCGCATCAGGCGAAGATGTAAACATCATGGTATTTGATACCGAAGTTTACTCCAATACAGGCGGACAGGCGTCCAAGGCATCTCAGGTAGGTCAGGTAGCTCAGTTTGCTGCGGCAGGCAAAGCAATAAAGAAGAAAGATCTTGCACAGATCGCAATGTCTTACGGCTATGTATACGTTGCACAGGTAGCTATGGGCTCTGATATGAATCAGACGATGAAAGCGCTCCTCGAAGCAGAAGCTTATCACGGTCCCTCAATCGTTATCGGTTACGCACCCTGCGAAATGCACGGTGTTAAAGGCGGTATGACAAACTGCCAGTCCGAAATGAAGAAAGCCGTTGAGGCAGGCTACTGGCAGACATTCAGATTCAATCCAGCAGCAAAAGCAGCAGGAAAGAATCCTCTCACAGTAGACTGCAAAGCTCCCACAGGAAGCTATATCGACTTTATCAAGAGCGAAACACGTTATTCAAGCCTTGCTCTCAAATTCCCCGAAAGAGCGGAACAGCTCTTTAACGAGGCTCAGCAGCTTGCTAAAGAAAAATACGAAAATCTTGTCAGACAGCAGGAATTTTTCAATAAATAACATGTAAAAAACAAATAAGGCGGAGCTCTGTTTAGAGTTCCGCCTTTTCATAAGAAAGTGAAGAGAAAGATGTTTACGTTTGAAATGAAAAACGACAAATTCACCGTTCTAAATCTTACGGATATGCAGCTTAACGAATGTAACTACGATCCGGACGATCCCGAATACGGGAATGCGTTTGCCGTTATGGACTATACGATAAAAGAAGTTATCAAGCGAGCAGATCCGGATCTGATAACAATAACCGGAGATATTTCAATGGCAGATCAGCCAAAGGCATATCCGGCGTTTGCGGATTATATGGACTCTTTTCAGATCCCGTGGTGTCTTGTGTGGGGAAATCACGATCAGCAGGACGTTACGGAGCGTATAAATTTTGTGTATAAAGTTTTGCCGTATTACCGTCAAAAAAAGTATTTCTTTCATGAAGACGGTGATCCCGAAATGGGAAACGGAAATTATGTAATTAAAATCAAACACGGAAATAACACAGTCCATGCTCTTTTTATGATCGATTCTCATAACTGCGTGTGGCTGCCGGATGAAAACGGAGTAAAACATTTTTATTACGATAAACTTAACGAAAAACAGATAAAATGGTATAAAGAACAGGCGGAAGCACTTAAAGCGGAGGGTTGCAAACACAGTTCAATGCTGCTGCATATTCCGATCCACGCATATCAGGACGCCGCAGATGCCGCATTCAGAAAAGGGGTCGACACTTTAAAAATAACTGTTAAAGAAAGCTACGGTAATTCATGCTGGAATGAGGGATACGAGGAAGCGTTCGGCGTAAAATATGAAGAGGGAGCGATAGCATGCTACCCGTATAACGACGGCGTTTTTGATGCGATACTTGAAGAAGGGATCACAGACAATGTGATCGCAGGTCATGTTCACACGGATAACTTCGTTATTCCATATAAAGGTGTTCGCCTTGCATTCGCTCTGAAAACCGGAAACATCCATCCGTGGAGAAAAGAACTCAACGGAGGCACGATCATCACCATTGGTGCGGACGGTACATCGGAAATAACGCACAGTTATGTTGATGTTGAGCATCTTATATAATACTTTATAATAACAGAAAAAATCCGCCTTTTCGGCGGATTTTTTAACTTAGTATTTCACTTTTATCAATAATGAAAAGACCGTTGCTTCTCAGTTCGTATACCTTATCGCAAACTTCAGAGAGAAATCTCCTGTCATGAGAAATGCTGATAACAGCGCCTTTGAAGTCACGCAGAGATCGTCTGATTACAGGGCAGGACAACGGGCTGAAATTTCGTGTGGGTTCATCAAGAATAAGCACATCGGCTTTACGGAGCACCATGTCAAGAAACAATATTTTTGCCTGTTGTCCGCCACTTAAATCCTTTATTTTACCCGTCATTTCGTCGTGCGTGAATTTCATACTGCCCATAAAAGTTCTTGCCCTTGTAACATCTTCAGCAGAGTAAATATCAGAAAGATATTCTATCGGAGTTTTATTATAATCAAGAACCTCATAATAATTCTGCGGCATATACGCAGGTATTATATCTTTTCTGCATTTTAGCTCCTGCCATATAAGGGCAAGCAAAGTGGACTTACCGGCGCCGTTTCTGCCTGTTATACCTATATGTTCGCATCCTGTTACGGCAAGCTTTATTTGCTTGGCAAGAACGGTTTTTTCGACTGCAAGTTTTTCGATATTGAGATCCAGTATCTGCTTACCTGCGGGTAACGCTATGCTTCCGTCGAATTTTGCAAGTATGGCATCCTCCTCCACGGAAAAATCAAGAAATTCCTCTTTTTCACGCTCAATTCTCTTTTTCATTGCAAGTGTTGAGTGCATTTTCTTTTTAAGAAGCCTTCCGCCGCTCGGATTCCTTCTTGAAATCGAATCCTGTTCGTATGAAACACGGTCGTAAATGCTCTTCCATTTTTCAATCTGTTTTTCATAATTGTCGCGTTGCTTCTGGGCAACCTGATCGTTATGAGCAAAGCTATCGGCCCGAAAAGATATGTAATCCGAATACGAACATCGTGCAACCGTAGTTCTGCATCGGGTTTTTTTATAAATCTGTTCCATATGCACGATCACATTCGCTGTTTTTTCGATCAGTGTTTCGTCATGAGAAATATATAAAACGGGCAACGGACTTTCTGCAATAAACGCTTCAAGCCATCTGAGCGAATATATGTCAAGATCGTTTGTCGGCTCGTCAAGAAGCAGAACATCGGGCAACTCCATAAGTATTTTTGCAAGCTGTATTTTAACTCTTTCGCCGCCCGATAATGTTGATATTTTCCGGTCGGACTGTATAAAATCAACAGGAAGACCTAGTGAGGACAGAATATCGATATGATAATAATACTCTGACTGTTCAAAATATTTCGCAAGCGACAGGTCTAAATATTTGCTTTCGATCATCTGAGGAAGATACGCAAGCTTGCCTTTTTTTATCACTTCTCCCGAACATTCGCAGTAATCGTCCGTTAAGAGAGGATCATAAATATATTTGAGCAAAGTTGACTTTCCGTTTCCTTCTTCGCCGATAATAACAGCTTTATCGCGTCCGCCCAAAGAAAAACTGAAATCCGAAATGATCTGCCTTCCGTCTTTTTTTAAAGATATATTTAAGTTTTTTAATTCAAGCATAAAAACCTCCAAATAAAAAGTCCCGTTTTCAACAGTAAATCGGTTCTATTGAAAATGGGACTGTTATTATTGTTTTTATGCCGGAATAATTGTTACAACAAACCTGTAACGATTTGCTTTTTTCGGCAAGTAACCCAAATTTCAACAGTAAAACATGTCTGTTAAGCATGTGCGTAACCGAACAAGGTGATTTACCATTGTAAAAATTTGAATTACTTTATGATCATTACAAAACTCCTTATTTCAGGTATGTAGATTATTATTCCGCTTCGGCGCCTTTGTTATGTATGCTTCTTATTGCATTCATAATTGCTTCTTTAACTTCGGGATTCTGTTCTATCTCCAAACGTTTTATGAGCTGGAACAAAGAACGGTTGTTTTTCATAAGTGCAAGAGAATTAGCTGCGGCTTTGCGGAATTCGGGATCTGCAGCATCACTTACGACCTGAGCGATCGGGTCTACGTATTTATCTACGCGAAGCTCGCCGAGAATTCGCATTGTGGTGAAAATAACTTCTTTATCTTTTGAAAGGAGACTTTTGTCAACAAGTCCGTATCTTTCGTTGAAAATCCTTTTGATAAGCTTTGCCTCAAACGGAGGTCTGTCTTTAAGCAGAGCTTCAAGCTGCTGTTTTTTTCTGGATTTTTCTATATTTTTATCAGACTTTTTCGGTGCATCCTTATTTTCAGGTTTATCTGACTTTTTCGGTGCTACAGCTTCAGTCGCGGTTTCGTTTTTGTTTACGGATTCGTTATTGTCTGCCATCTATATTCACCCTTCTACACTATTATACATATATATTATATAACTCAATCGAAGATTTGTCAAGTGTTTTCTTTATCTTTTTATCGTTTTTTCGAAAATGACATAAAAAACATCTTTTTATTTCATTTCTTGTAGCATCATTAATGATAAAGTGGCGGCATGTATAAAAATAATTTTCTGTTTTTTATTCGCCCTTGAATTTCGCGCGCCTGTTGGGACATGTCAGACGGGGGCAAAGCTCGCAGTTTTCATATTCAACATCTGAAATGAACAAAACGCCCGACGTGCTCTTTGTTGGGCTCATAAGGAAGCTTTCCGCCAGAACTACGCCTGTTTTTTCTTTTACATATTCTTCGCCGCCCAGAATTCTGAAAAGCTGTTTCTGCTCCGATATAGGCCACAGATCAAGAGAACCCGGATTAAGCGCCGCAAGATGACCGGTTTTATCGAAAATGTCGTTTTTTACGTATTCACGAAACGGCTTTTGCGAAGCGTAAAGATAATTGAGCTTTATTGCGTCTGCAATAAATTCTTCAAGAGGATCTCCTTTCTTTGCAAGAGACCAGTTTTCAAGCTCGGTTCCGCATGTGGAAACATATGCGACAACAAATTTGTTGCCCTGCAGCATTTTATGCACATAAGGATATGTTATTTCGATATCTCCGAGCGTTACTGTTTCTTCGTTTACGGTTACGGGGACTGTTTTAAGCAAAGTTTTGGGAGCGGCAATCATTTTTGCTTCTTCATAAAGCTCCTCGGCAACTTCAGCCTGTTCGCCGTCGGGATCGAAATGGAGGTATTTAAGAATTACGCTCAATTCGGGATGAGTATTGCCGATAATCAGGTTTTCCATAAAAAACGCTCCTTTAAGTAATAGTATCTGTATTCAGTTTTTTATATGAACATCCATCTGCGGGAACGGAACGGTGATTTTGTTTGCATCAAACGCTTTCTTTACATTTTCGGTAAGGTCGAAATAAACGGTCCAGTAATCAGAGGTATTGCACCATGCGCGGCATGTGAAATCAAGCGAGCTGTCGCCATGATTTGAGAGACGAACGAACGGAGCGGGGTCTTTAAGAACAAGTTCGTTCTTTTCTGCCGTATCAAGAATAACTGACTTTACTTTTTCGATATCGTTTGAATAATCGACCTTGAAAACGATATCCACCCTCCGCTTTTCAAACGAGCTGTAATCTCTGAGCGTAAGATTAGAAACAACGGAATTGGGCACAACGACCCGGCTGTTATCTATTGTTATAAGATATGTATAATACACACCTATAGCCTCAACCGTGCCTGCATATGTGCCTGTATCGATAAAATCACCGACATGAAAAGGACGAAAGATCATAAGAACGATACCGCCCGCCAGATTACTCAGACTGCCCTGAATTCCAAGACCCACTGCAACACCTGCCGTACCGATGAGGGCAATGATAGACGACATAGGAACGCCGAGGATCGCTATGCAGGTAAGAATAACTATAAGCTTAAGAATTGTTTTTATGACGCTTACGGTAAATCTTGATGTATCTGCAGACATTTTAGAAAAAGACTTGCTCTTTTTAACGATTTTAACGATTATATTAACTACGCTCATGCCTATGATCAGAACAAGCAGCGCACCTACTATCTTAAGACCGTATTCTGTTGCGAATTTGATCGCTGTATCCAAAAAATCGTCCATTTAGAAAACCTCCGAAAGGGATATTCATTATGTGGGATTATACCACATGCATTGATAATTGTCAAGAATATATTGAATTATCATCAATTGTTTTCACATAAAAATCCGATGTTTTTTCAACGACAAAACCGAGTGATCTGTATAGCGTAACTGCCGGAACGTTATCTGAAACAACGTTCAGAAAAACAGGATCACAGCCTTTGTTTTTGCTGTGAACGATGCACTTTTCAACAAGTTTTCGCCCTATCCCCCGCCCCTGCAGACCGGCAGAAACAAACACGTCGGAAATCTCACCTTTAAAGCACCCTGCGCCTGCTTCGATCCTACCGTTTTTTCTCAGAACAAAATAATCGTCATGCGCTTTTGACAGAAACGATCTGACATTCGGTGTCGGTTGTAAAATTAGCGGTTCGGCGCCTGTTCTGCGGCGAATAGGCAAAAACGCCTCGCCTTCCGCCCTTATAAAATCATAAAACATACTGTCATTATATTTCTCAAACATTTCAGTGCTTTGCGGAACAGTGCCCTGAAAAATCATACGATCAGAGGAATACTTTTTGTTCATTCCGATTTTTTCGGCAAAAAATCTGCTTTCGCTTTTGCTGTTTATTTCGCAAAAAAATTGTTGTATTCCTTTAGACTTACCCTGTTTTACAATAGATAAAAAAAGTTCCGTTCCGATGCCTTTACGCCTATATGCCGTCAAAACAAAAACATGAATATTTGTTCGCTTTTTGCCGGGAGTCATATCCGAGCAGCCAATGCCGACAGGTGAACCGAGGGAATACGCAATAAAACCGTTTTCGGGAAATGTGTTTAAGGTAAGTGATATCTCACTTCTTTCCTGAAAAGGGACGGCGGTCAGAACGTTTGAAATATCCCTGCTGAAGAAAGAGTCATATTTTATAATTTTCATATAACAGATGTAAAAAATTCTGTTTTCGCTTAAGGAAACAGAATAAAAATCAAGACCGCAGGCGGAAAGCGCGAATACAGCCTTTTCCGCCAACGGTCAATGCCAAAAGATTCTAAGGTTTATTTAGCTAATTTTTTGATAATTTCATCGTTAGCGTTAATTTCGATTTTCGATTTCAGATCTTCCAGATAAGCAGCGTATTCCTGCTGACTGAGCGTTGCCTTGACGTTGAGTTTCCAGAACTCATCGCCGGTGCGAACGTAGTAAAGGATATGAGAACCGTAATCGGAATCGATAAGAACGCTGTCGCCGTCATTTCTTGAATCAAAGATCCAGTCGTTTATTTCGGGAACAGTGAAGTAGTTTTTGTAAACGTTCAACAGAAGTCCGCCGCTTGAAGCAGAGGAGTCGTCGGAATATGTAACGGCGAGATTTCCGAAGCTTTCTTCGGTAGCGTCGCCCGATTTCCACTCGTTGTAGATATTCTCAGCTTCTTCATGAGCCTTTTTAACAGCCGCGTCATGGACTGATTCATGTTCGCTTACATCGTTGTCCTCTTCTTCGATCTTAATGAAGATGTGGCGGATCTCCGCGGTGTTATATCTGTCAAGACCGCATGAAATGAAGTATATTACGTTGAATGCGTTGTTGGCATCGATAACGGTCTTATCTCCTTCAGTTCTTGAAGGATCGAAAAGCCATGCTGCCACATCTGTGTTGAGGCTTGCATATGTTGCGCCCTCAGAAAGAGTGAAGTTTTCGGAAAGCGTTTCTTTTTCTTCATCGGTAAGAACAATTGCGTTCAGATAAGTCTCAAATGAAGCCTCGTCTGTGATTGCCTCAAGCATTGCGTTCGCAGAATCGCGCGCTTCGTTTTTGTATGAATCGTCGCCCTCAGCAACATCTTCGGGAACATCGTATTTGAATACAAATGAACGGAATGAAGCTGTATCAAGCGTCTGCTTGTTTTCGTTGTAATAGTTTTCGCATTCTTCGTCAGAATATTCATAAGAGTCGGAAAGATCTTCAAGATAATTTGTGGCAAGCTGCGTTTTCTTACGCATTGCTTTATAAAAATCAGCCGTTACACCCTCGCCGTAAGCCTGCTGAAGGTAGTAGTCAATTCCGACACCGAGGCTCGAAATAGCGCCTGAAAGAGTATCGAGTTCGGCATCTATAGCATCATTGTCTTCTTTTGAAAGCGTATATCCCTTTGCTACGGCTTCGTTATAAAGGAGCGTGGTCTCGGTGATCGTATTCTGCGCTCTCGTGCTGAAATAGTCCGCCCACGTCATACCTTCATAATAATCCTGCGTGCTGAGATCTTTTGAAAAGTCAACGCCGAGATAAGATATTATTGAGTTGTTTTCGCTCTGGAAAGATGTTACTGCAGCATTATAGAAATACTTGAATTCAAGTCCTTTTATCTCAGTATCACCGATAGTCATAACGGTTTTATCGTTGAGATCGTTTGCCTTTTTTTCCGCAAAGCTCCATACGATAACGCCGGCAAGTATCGCTAACGCAACGCAGATCGTAATTATTACCGCCGGAGAAAAACTGCTGTTTGGATTTTTTGTTTTTACTGCGGTAGTTTTGTTGTTACTTTTTGCCAATTCACTCATCCTATTCGTTTTATGTTTTCGTCTGCGGCATTGCCGCAAGCATATGTTATATAGAGTTGTCTGTATGATACGGGTCTGTTTTGCCGGTAAACATACATTTATTATTTTATAATATTTTGTTCGTTTTGTCAAGCAGTTTTATAAATTTTATAAAAATATCACTATTCTGTCATATGACATTCTTTATACGTTCATATTCATCACTTTCGGAAGCTCAGAAAGAATTAGACACAGTTTTGTTAAAAATAAATGATATAATCACGAAAAAGACAACGGATGTGTAACAATGGATTGGAAAATTCGCACTGAGATGCTTTTGGGCAAGGGATCGTCAGATATTCTCGAAAACAAAACCGTTGCCGTAATAGGTCTGGGCGGTGTAGGAGGACATACATTGGAGACCCTTGCGCGCGCCGGAGTAGGCAACCTGATCATTGCGGACAAAGATGTGATCTCACCATCCAACATCAACCGGCAGATCATTGCCACCGCCGAAAATATCGGAAAGCCGAAAGCGGAAGAGTGGAAAAAACGTGTTATGGCGATCAATCCCGATTGCAACGTTACGGCTCTGGAGCTGTTTTATCTCCCTGAAACGCGTGAAGAAATTTTTTGCAGGCATATCGATTTTATTGTGGATGCCGTTGACACCGTAACGGCAAAAGTTGACCTTATTATGCAGGCAAAGCAGCGCGGCATAGGCATAATAAGCAGTATGGGGCTAGGCAACAAGCTTGATCCCGAAAAAATCAGGATAACTGATATATCCAAAACATCCGTATGCCGTCTTGCAAGAGTAATGCGTCACGAAATGAAAAAACGCGGGATCAAAAACGTGCCTGTAATTTTCAGCGACGAAGAACCTAAAAAACCGCTGTTCAAAGACGAAAACGAAACAGGCAGCAAGGTCCCTCCTGCCTCGGTACCGTGGGTCCCTTCGGTTGCCGGAATAATGATAGGCGGATATGTTATAAAGAAACTATTGGAAATCGAATAAAAAAATACGGTCACAAAGGAGAAATTGCAATGTTCGAAAACGGAAAAATATACATGGGGCTTGCCGATACGGAACCTAAAGAGCGTGTTTATATGCTGCTCAATCAAAGCAACCGCCACGGACTTATAGCCGGCGCGAGCGGAACCGGTAAGACGGTGACGATGAAGGTAATGGCTGAATCCTTTTCGTCGGCGGGAGTTCCCGTATTTATGTGCGATGTAAAGGGCGATGTTTCGGGTATGTGCGAACCCGGTCAGGATAATGCCGGAATGCAGAAACGAATTGATAAATTCGGAATAAGAGACAGTTTCAGATACAGATCCTACCCTACTGTTTTTTACGATCTTTACGGCAGACACGGACATCCGATAAGAGTAACCGTATCTGATATCGGTCCGTCATTGCTTTCAAGGATCCTTTGTCTTTCAGAAGTTCAGGAAGCCGTTCTGAACGTCATTTTCAAGATAGCGGACGAAAAAGGTTTGAAGATCCTTGATATGAAAGATCTGAAAGCCGTTATATCATATGTTTCCGAACACCGCGCAGAATATTCCCTGCAATACGGTAATATGAGTGCGCAAAGTCTTTCTGCAATAACAAGATCGCTTATTCCTCTTGAAAACGAAGGTGCAGAAATATTTTTCGGCGAGCCGATGCTCGATATAAGAGACTGGATACGCACGGATGCAGACGGCAGAGGATACATAAACATCCTTCACGCTGCGGAAATAATAAACACTCCGCGCCTTTACGCGATTTTTCTTCTGTGGATGATGGCGGAACTGTTTGAAACGCTTCCCGAAGTCGGCGACCCCGAAAAGCCGAGACTGGTATTCTTTTTTGATGAGGCTCACACGCTTTTTAAGGATCAGCCGAAATCGCTAGTGGCAAAAATAGAGCAGACCGTAAAGCTCATAAGATCGAAGGGCGTAGGCATTTATTTCGTTACTCAGTCGCCATCCGATATCCCGGACAGTGTGCTTGCGCAGCTTTCAAACAAAGTGCAGCATGCGCTCAGAGCATATACACCTACCGAGCAAAAAGCGATCAGGGCAGCCGCACAGAGCTTCAGACCGAATCCTGCGTTCAAAACCGAAGATGTGATAACTCAACTCGGCACCGGCGAGGCGATCACTTCTTTTCTTGACGAAAAAGGTATTCCCACAATCGTTCAGAAAACAGCTATTATCTGCCCCGAAAGCTCAATGAGCGAAGCGGCTGCAAGCTCAAAAGAAAACGCAATGCGAATGTCTCCCGTATACGGAAAATACGAAAATGCTGTAGATAACGAAAGTGCTTTTGAAGTTCTCGAAAAGCAAAACGCCGCCGACGCGGAACGCGAAGCCCTTGAAAAAGAACGCGAAGAGCTTGAAAAGGAAAAAGAACGTCTGCGTAAGGAAAAAGAAAAAGCAGAAGAGGCTGAAGCAAAAAGAAAAGAAAAAGAAGCCGCAAAGAAAGAGGCTGAAGCAAAAAAGAAAAGCGAAAGAAGAAAAGCAAAAATAGAATCTTCGCTTATCAGCACCGGCGCATCGGTTTTAAGACGCGGTATTCTCGGAATTCTTAAATGGTAAAAGAAAGACGGTCATTTATGACCGTCTTTCATATTTCATATTTTATATAATCACAGTTTGAAAGCAGAAATACATTTGCCTGTCCGAAAGGAATACCGTTTACCGCCTTGTTTATCATCCGGGATACCATACCGTGCGCAACGATCAGAACAGTTTTATCCGGATATTCATTTTTCACTTCGTCAAGCGCATTTTTTACTCTGTGATAAAAAACTGCCACAGTTTCTCCACCGTCGGGCGCTGAATAGATGTTTTCAGGCAGGCAGATATAATCGATATAGGAACGGTCTTTGTATTCCCGACCTTCCCAATCGCCGAAACTTCTTTCACGAAATCCGTCGTTAAATATGATCGGGATGTCGGGATGATATTCCGCAATTATTTCCGCAGTGGTTTTTGCTCTTAAAAGAGGTGACGAAACGATAATGTCAAACGGTATGTTTTTCAGAAGCTCCGCCGTTTTGTGCGCCTGAGCGATCCCCTCTTCCGAAAGCGGCACATCCGTGCTGCCGGTATAGCGTTTTACGGTGTTGTATTCTGTTTTTCCGTGACGGACAAGATATAATATCATAATTCAAGATTTACCCAGTTTGAATAAATTGTTTTTGCGCTTTCCCTCCATGTAAGCGGAGGCGGGCATGCGGGGTTGTCGTCGGGGAAATAATGTCTGGGACAGTTTATTTTATCTCCCTTTTCAAGATCTCTGAAATACTCCAGAGAAAGTGTTTCGGCGTCGTACTCGGGATGTCCGGTCATGAAAGTGATCTTTTTGTCTTTTGTTGCAGCCCACAAAAAACCTGCCTCGGGAGATACGGCAAGAAGATCGAGAGAAGGACATTTTTCAATATCCTTTGTGTAAATATCCGAATGGCGGGAATGAGGAGCGAAAAAGCCGTTTCTGAGACCGGCACAAAGGGGATTTTCAGGCTGAATAATGTTGTGATAAAAAACTCCGAACATCTTTTCAGGAAGAGGATGCTTGTTTATGTCGAAATAATACTTCAAAGCTGCCTGAGCGCCCCAGCATATGGTATAGAGCTTTTTTACATGGCTTTCTGCCCATGAAAAGATATGGCAAAGCTCATTCCAGTATAATACCTGAGTAAATTCAAGATGTTCGACCGGAGCGCCTGTAACGATAAGTCCGTCAAAAAACTCGTTTTTATATGTATCGAACGAACGGTAAAAACGCTCAAGATATTCTCCCGCGGTGTTTCTGGAAGTGTATGAGACAGTATTCATCAAAAAAACGGCAACATTCTTTTTTGCAGTAAGAAGCATCCTGATAATCTGCGTCTCTGTTGCCTGTTTTGTTGGCATGAGATTTAAAATCAGGATCTTTTCGCTGTTTTCGGGTATTCCGTCAGAGTATTCTCGGATATCCGCATTTTCATCTTTAAGCTTTGCTACAGCCGGAAGGCCGTTTGGAACAAATACTGCCATAGTCCACCGTTTTTAGGTTATTATTTGATATTATAACTCTTTTACAGTTCAATGTCAATAGAAAAAATACGGCAAAAAGAAATCTTTTAAAACCATGTGACCGATACCGATATATACATTTGTTCTTACGATCATACAACCGTTTTCCAATTTACACATAAAAATAATAATAGAATCATTTTCAGTTTAACGGAAACATATCAGACAGAAAGGTGTGATAAAGAAGGGGGATCGCGTAAAGCTTCTATGCTCCTTTTCCTGTAACCAGAGCCGAATCCGCTATGAAACGACTGTAAACTTCATAATCCCACCCTGATTCTGATACAATATCATGTCAGGGTGGGATTTTTTAACAATATTTAAATACGATAACAGTATAACGTCAGGTAAATTGACCGATTCGGAATATTACTTCATTGAGTTCATCAGAAGTCCGAGAAGCTCGCTGCCGTCGTCACCGTCGTCCTGCTTACCGCCTCCGAACAGCGAACTGAGAATGTTTCCGGCTCCGGAAGATGAAGATGATCCTCCGAACAAGCCTCCGAGAATCGAACCGAGTCCGCCGGATGATTGCTGTGTCGCTTGCTGAGCAACCTGCTGAACATTTGCCGTATTGGCAGCCGAAAGAGAACTCATGAGAGCGGGAGCGATCGATGAAAGAACGGAGCTTACCTGATTTTCGCTGATGCCTGACTGCTGTGCGAGCTGTGCGATATCGGCGCCCTGCTCAGAGCCGAGAATATGACCGATAATAGCTGCGCCGTCCTGCGTGTCGGCATTCGCGATCTGTTCAGCAATATTTGCAGTATCGGTATGCTGAGAAAGCGCTCCGAGTAGAGACGACGCGCCCTGCTGAGACTGCGCATTGCTGGTAAGCTTCTTTATAAGAAGCGGTACCGCTGCGGAGATAAGTCCGCCGATAAGATCTTTGGATATGCCGGTCTTTTGTGAAGCGGCATTGACGGCATTGTCATCGGAAAGACCGCCGAGAAGTGTGGAAAGAAGGCTCATATTGTTTACTCCTTTATAATAAATATTTTTTTTAATATTATTTTGACATTATATCATAATTATATGGCAGGATCACTAACTGAATCATTGCACCCGGATATTTAGAGCGCTAGTCATACTGATATTCGGAAATGGTATGGCGAGAAAAAACATGTCAGGCAGTTGTTCTGTCACAAAGTCCTGAAGCTTCTGCTTTCTCTTCAATAAAGACCGTGATATTCAACATGCTTGCATCTTTTCCGGGATAACACTTTTTCAAATCATTTATTTGATTATATATCCAACATTGTCGAATACATAATCGGGTCTGTAAGGATAATCCTCAATCGTTTCCCTTGTAGATATACCCGAAAGGACGAGAACGGTATCGATTTCGGATTCTATACCCGCAATAATGTCGGTATCCATTCTGTCGCCAATTATGGCGGCGTCCTCTCTCGAAACTCCGAGATGCTTTATGGCGTGGCGCATCATAAGGGGATTGGGTTTTCCTACGAAGTAAGCATGTTTTTCGGTTGAAAGCTCAATGGGCGCAATAAGCGCTTTTGTTGCCGGAGCGATACCTTTTTCGGTCGGGCCCGTAACGTCGGGGTTTGTGCCTATAAGCTTTGCGCCTTTCAAAACAAGCCTGATCGCCTTTTCGATCTTATTGTAGCTGTATGATGATGTTTCGCCTACAACTACATAGTCGGGGTCGACATCGTTCATTGAAAAGCCCGCACCGTATATCGCATTTATCAAGCCTGCTTCGCCTATAACAAAAGCACTTCCGTTCGGATTTTGAGAATGAAGAAAAGAAGCAGTCGCCATTGCTGAAGTGTAAAAATGATCTTCGGAAACGCTCAGTCCGAGTCGCTCAAGTTTTTGCGAAAGCTCGCGCGGCGAGCGTTCAGAGCTGTTTGTAAGGAAAAGATAGCTTTTGTTGTTTTGCGTGAGCCATTCAACAAACTCCTTAACTCCGTCAAGCAGTTTGTTGCCGTGATATATCACGCCGTCCATATCGCATATGAACCCTTTTTTCTCTTTTAAAGATTTCATTAATGTATTTCTCCGTTTTTTTATTAGTCAAGAAAATCTTTCAGTCTCTTGCTTCTTGAAGGGTGGCGCAGTTTTCTCAGAGCTTTTGCCTCTATCTGTCTTATACGCTCACGGGTCACCTTGAATTCTCTGCCTACCTCTTCAAGAGTTCTTGTTCTGCCGTCCTCAAGACCGAATCTGAGGCTTAAAACACGTGCTTCCCTGTCGCTCAGAGTTTTGAGGACTTCATTCAGCTCCTCTTTAAGCATGGTCTGAGACGCAACATCGCTCGGAGACGGTATATCCTTATCCTCAACAAAATCACCGAGGTGGCTGTCTTCTTCTTCGCCTACAGGTGATTCGAGAGAAACGGGTTCCTGCGCTACCTTCATAATTTCGCGGACTTTATCTATATTCATATTAAGCTCTTTTGCAAGCTCCTCCGCATTCGGCTGACGGCCGAGTTCCTGCACGAGCGCGCGTTCCGCTTTTGTAAGTCTGCCTATCGTTTCTACCATATGAACGGGAATACGTATGGTTCTTGCCTGATCTGCTATTGCTCTCGTTATCGCCTGACGTATCCACCATGTGGCATAAGTAGAAAACTTATATCCCTTGTTTGCGTCGAATTTATCGACCGCTTTAATAAGACCGAGATTTCCTTCCTGGATAAGGTCAAGAAAGAGCAGTCCGCGGCCGACATATCTTTTTGCGATAGATACGACAAGACGAAGGTTTGCCTCGTTAAGACGTTTTTTCGCGCTCGCGTCACCGTCTGAGATCCTTTGAGCAAGATCTGCCTCTTCCTCAGGAGTAAGAAGCGCAACGCGTCCTATTTCGTGAAGATATATCTTTACGGGATCGTCGATCGTAATACCTTCAGACTGAAGCAATACTTCCATATCTTCGGGATCGATCGGCAGTGAATTTGCCTCTTCCTCTATGCTCTTGAGATCGTTGATATCTTCTATCGAAAACGCTTCTTCTATTTCAACTCCGGAATTGCGGAATTCATCGATTATCAGGTTAATCTGATCGCTTGTAAAATCGTGTTTTTCAAGCTCTTCAACGATATCGCCGCGAATCAGAGAGCCTTTTTCTTTGCCCTGCTCGAGAAGTTCGCGGATAATGGCCTTTTTATCGGCTGTATTTGACGAACCGCTGTTGCCTGCAGCATTGCCGTTATTTGTGTTGTTGTTATCCATCGTCTATTTTCCCTTCTTTTTCAAATCTTCTAAATATTGTTGAAAACTTGCGTCACTCAACTCGCCTGAAACCGATTTTTTCTTTTTTTCGGCTTTGAGGCGGTCTGCTACAGCCTGAACTTCTTCCCCGTCAACACTGAAAGCTCCTACCTCGGTAATATATCCCATCAGAATACCCACTTCGTCCGGCTCAAAAAGAGAAGAAAGCATAAGATGCGGTTGTCCCGAAGGATTCTCTTTAAGCTTTTCGCAAAGAACAGTATAGACACGCCTGTTGAAATCCGTGAGAAAGTCGTCGGGAGAGATGAGTTTTTCTATCTGCTCGATTTTTTGCGGAAAATTGAGTATGAGAGAGATAACGTCGCCCTCAGCCCTTGATACTGCAATATTATTCCGCACAACAGTCCCCGCACCGCTTCCGGAAAGAGATGTGTATACTTTTTTCTCTTCGTTCTTTTTTTCTTCTGCCGCTCTGCGTCTGACAAGCGTGTTCAGTTCGGCTGTTATATTCTCTTTTGAAAGACCTGTTTCACGCGCTATCCTGTCTGTGTAAACCTCGCGTTCGACACGGTTTTTTATACCCGAAAGAACACCGAGATATTCACGCACACAAGCCGCCTTTTCACTGTCGATCTCCATATTGTATTTGAAAGATATTTCCCCGAGCTTATACTCTATATCATTTGACGATCCGTCAAGAAGCTCACGGAATTTTTCCGCGCCGTATGCCTTTATGAATTCATCAGGGTCCTTGCCGCCTGTAACAGTGACAACCTTTACATCAAGATCGACATTTTTCAGTATCTCTATTGCTCGCCTCGTTGCGTTTTTGCCTGCGGCGTCGCTGTCGTAGCAGATTATTATTTTATCGGTAAAGCGTTTCATGAGCCGTGCCTGCGCAGGTGTTAAAGCGGTGCCGAGCGTTGCAACTGCCGCATTGAAGCCTGCCTGGTGAAGAGATATTACATCCATATATCCTTCAACAAGAATAAGCGCACCGAGTTTGTTTGTTCTGGCATAGTTGATGGCATAAAGGTTTTCGCCTTTACGGAACACTATGTTTTCCGGAGAGTTCAGGTATTTTGCAGGGTCATCGGCAAGTGTTCTGCCCCCGAAACCGATAATATTGTTTCGGTAATCGATTATCGGAAACATGACTCTGTTGCGGAATTTATCAAAAATATGAGATTTTTCAGATTCGGAAACCGATACGAGCCCTGCTGACTTCAGATCGTTATCGGAATATCCCTGCGAGTGCATGTATTTTATAAGAGAATCCCAGCTGTCGGGAGCATAGCCTATTCCGAAACGGACTATAGACTGCGGGGAAAGTCCGCGTTTTTTTACATATTCAAGACCGGGTTTTCCTGTTTCGGACATAAGGGTATTGTGAAAAAACCGAGCGGCAACACGGTTTGTTTCGAGGATCCTTTTTCTGAGATAGCTGATTTCGCTGTCGATAGCCGTGGTTTTAGGAACGTGAAGCCCCACGCTGTCCGCAAGATAATGAACAGCCTCGGGATATGTCAGATTTTCGGATTTCATTATAAATGTAATGACATCTCCGCCTGCGTGACATCCGAAACAATAAAACATCTGCTTTGCAGGATTGACATGAAAAGAAGGCGTTTTTTCGTTGTGAAAAGGACATAGGCCGACAAAAGACGACGACCTCTTTTTTAAATCGACATATCTTGAAACAACCGTCACTATATCGCAGCGGTTTCTCAATTCGGCAAGAAATTCTTCACCGAACTGCGGCATTGCTCCCACCTCTTTTCTATCCCTGTATATAATAATACGCAAATAAACACGCTTTTCCTGGCAAAAACATAATAAAATCATCGATTTCACAAAATCGCCACAAATAGACGTCCTGCGCCGCCGTGAATACGCTTGACAAAAACGCTAATGAGATGTATAATATTTCAGTAACAGATTCGTTTGTTTTAACCGCAGACAAATCAAACAGAGTTTGAGGAAGAAGGCTTGAAGAATGATTAAAACGCTGAAATATGCTTCCGTAATCGCCTCTCTTGCCGCGCTTGCTGCCGTTATTGTTATGGGGATAAAACTGGCGGACAATAATTATGATATTATTTTTGAAAGCATAATTACAGGGGCTTCCCTTGCCGTTCTGTTTATTACGGCAATATACAGAATTGTCAAGCAGCATCAGCAATAAAATTTTTTAATAAATCGGGGTGTAGCGCAGCTGGTAGCGCGCTTGCTTTGGGAGCTAAATACCGCTTCCGCCCTTCCGGAATGAAAAGCCGCGAAAAGCGTCGGAAAAGCGTGAAAAACGGAGAAAACAAGAGGTTCGAGTTCAGACGAAAATGTGTTTGACCACTTATCTGACCCGAACCACAGAAACAAAAAAAACTATCGGGGTGTAGCGCAGTTGGGAGCGCGCGACATTTGGGATGTTGAGGCCGCAGGTTCGAACCCTGTCACTCCGACCAT
>JAEEGL011837983.1_pt1 | contig 21992 bp, 16 predicted proteins | sample 9134231 | NCBI WGS metagenome assembly JAEEGL01 (sample SAMN16246548, study PRJNA631951) | gut metagenome | biome: gut microbiome; feature: rumen; material: fiber-attached | host: Bos | place: Iran: Karaj | collected 2018-10 | reverse complement strand
GGTCGTCGGGTCTGCCGGTGCTCAATACTATCAAATCTAAAAACATCACCAATGTCATCGTATTGGTGGTAAGATATTTTGGCGGCACAAAACTCGGCATCCCCGGCCTTATTGACGCATATTCTCAGGCGGCGGCGATGGCTCTCGATGCAGCCGAGACCGAGGAACGCCTCGTCACCGAAACTGTCAATGTATCAGTGCCTTACTCGCAGATGAATTATGTAATGCGCATCGTCAAAGACCAAGACCTCCAAATCGCCGAAATGGGCGGCAGCGTGGATTGCGAGATGAAAATCCTCGTCCGCAAAAATCTGAAAGAAAATATTTTGGAATTGCTTAATAAAAACGGTAAGATCACAAGATAGCATCAAACCATCATTATAACGTTGTTGGGGTTCATCTTGACCAATGGAGTAGATTCGTGCAGCCATTTTGAAGTTTCCAAATGTGTTTTCATTGCGCTTGGAGTATGTCCACAATAACGGTCAAATTCTCTGTCCATGTGAGATTGGTCGTAATACTCGTTTGCGATAGTATTAGACAGGCTATGTTCTTGACCAGCCAGCAAAAGCATTGCAGAATGAAACCTTCGCAATGTTAGAACGTCTGCAATTGACATACCTACGTATTTGTGGCACAGACGGCGCAGTTGACGCTCACATAAACAGGCATCCTTCGCAATATCTCTAACCGTGGCGTTTGAATCATACCTTAGGAAAATGCTTTTCAGTAATTCGGCATCTTCTCGTTCGCGGTCTGTAATTCGTAGATTGGCAGAAAAAAAGGTAATGAGTGATGCAATTCTTGCGTTGATGTCTTCTTGTTGCCGTATTTCGTTCCATACTGACATTAATTCACCATCTTTTATCTGTTCGATCTGAACAAAAGAATCTCTGACTTCGCTTGGCTGGCTCGAAAGCATGAAATAAGTTCCTACTTCGGTGAACTTCACGCCCACCATATCCAACTTTCCCTCGACCCGTATAATGGAGTAATCCTTTGAGGGTCCAATTAGACCAGCGAATGTTGCGTCAATGCACCTATGATTCAAATAATCGTCAAAATCCTTTATTTTGACTCGCTTGTAACTATGGTGCATATTCAATTGTGAATGGTACGTGAAAACAGAGCCTTTTGAAAAAATCATTTTCGCATTGGCGTCCGCGCAGAAAAACTGCCTGTACGTATCTTCCTCGCCTTCCGCCGTCCAAATGTATTGTATGAACGGATACAAAATGGGAGATGGTGTGATTACATTGAATTTCATGTTATATATTCTTTTCCGTTATTGTTGTTTAGTTGTCGCTGCAAAGATAAACAAAATTTCTTTATCGCATTTGTATAAAACGGTCATTTTTTTGCGGAAAAATGTCCGTTTTATACAATCATGTTTTAGACTCTATACTTAACTTTGCATCGTACTTATAAGAACAATTAACTGTTTTGCGCAAGACAAATGTTTAACATTTTAATCACTACAAACATGAAACGACTATTTCTATTCATGGCACTGGTTGTGGGAGTCTTAACGATTCTTGCATCGTGCCAAAAAGAAGGAGATGATAATTCTCCAAAATCGGAAGTCGCGAATGGCTTTGAGTGTCCATTAGGTACTCTTTTGCCAATGTCAACCGATACAACTGCTGTGGGAGTACACCTGTCTAAGGGAGGGTTTGCCACAAGGGAGAGCGCGGTTTACTTGTTGGACGACTCTTGGAAATTTCAAAAGTACAAGACAGTTAAGATTCGCAACATCAAAGGCACTCTTTGTCAGGAGTGGTTCTTAGAGGACTTGCACACAGGTTGGTTTACCCACTCGAATCAACCAGGAGACGAAGACGGAATTGTACATGGATACTATTATCCGTGGGAGGGAACACTGAATGATGTTGGTACATCCGACTGGAATGATTTGATATTTCGTTACCCTGATGAAGAAAGCGAACATGAAACCGGATTTCACATTCCCAACAGCACTGATATCGACAATTTACGCAGAATTGTAGGCGACAATGCTGTGCTTCAAGATGAGAAGCTTCTATCAATATTGAATGATGGAACGTATTCGCTTAAATTTCACCAATGGGATACTCATACTGGTGCTTTTTGGTTGAATCCTTGCGACCCTATGATATGGTCTCAGTTCCCATGTAGTATGGATCCAAACAAGGCAGAAGGTTGTGGCGTGGTGATGATGTACTTCCTTAATGATGCTTTGCACGGAGACAAACTATGGAGATGTTACACAACAATTCAGGATTTGCGGTGTAATGTTCGTCTGATGCGTACAATTAGCAAATCGCAGTGGAAGTAGAATTGAAATACGCTAATCTATCATTTGCGGTGGGCATTTTACTGATGCTCACTGCATTGTCGTTTTCGTGCTTTGCGCAAAGCAAACACGCCGCGATTTGGTATGTGGGCGGTTATTCTTTCGATTTTAATTCAGAACCGCCAACAATTACAAAATTGACTGAGCGTAATGATTTTACTACACGTTGGTATGTGGATGGAGTTGGCAATCATGTTCTTACCGAGTCGAAAGGTGAAATCTTCGATGAGAATTTGAAACGTATAGGAAATATTGATGAGTTTAACTTTAATGAATATGACAATCGAGGTTTTTTTGTGCCTGTGCCTACTAATGAGAATTTGGTTTATTTTTTCGATTTAGGCAATTGCTATTTAATTGACATAAGGAATAAAACTGTAACCAAAACTGATGTTAAAATAGACATCGGTTATTTATCTCATATATCCGTCCATCACTCTCTGTGCGACAGGATTTGGCTGATTGCCACTGATTTGGAAGAATGGACTGAGTATTTATTGTCTGAGGATGGCATAAAAAAAGTACGAACCATTTGTCTTGCTTCTGATAATTACAAATATAAGCCAACCACTGCCAAAATATGGCAAATAAATCTGTCAATGGATTGCAAGCATTATACGATGTGCAATATGTCCAAAAACTATTCTGAGGTATATTACGGCGACTTCGACCGCGAAACTGGACTTTTCACGCGCAAAGTGAGTTACGATTTTGAGGAAGATTTTGAGTACATATATAATTCGATAATAGCACCTGACAATTCGAGGATATACTATACTGCTTTTACCCATGAGCGACATTTTCAAATATTTGAAGTCCAAATAGTTGATGGACTTCCAAAATTTGAAAAGAAGAAACCTCTTGTTGACCAAAAGGTAGCCTTGAATGGGTATTGTGGGATGTATTATGCAATCGATGGCAAAATCTATGTGTTCGAGACTGCAAGAAAACTTTGCAGTACATTAAGCGTGAATGATAACAATGAAACTGAATATAGACAAATATACAATTTCGACCGTTTGTTTCCTGTGAATTATAAAGATTATCTTTCGTCTTGGTTTATGGATTTGCCGTGTTATGGTGCGCCGCCCATCGATCCATGTGAAAATATATCCACCCCTGATATTCATTTTGAAAATTCATTTGTATGTCAGGGTAATAGGTTGAATGTTGTCTGTCCAAACGATGGTGATTATTCTTTTTCATATACATACGATGGCATGGAGAACCGCGTTGACGACATTCAAGATGGTTGTTTCTCCATAGGAGAACAATCCGGCATCTATAAAATTACAAAAGTATCCTCTGGTAGTTGCGAGTTTATTCTGCAAGAGCCGCAGATTGGTGAGATTGGTCGTGAAATTCCTTCGCCGGTAATAATTCAGGAGTCTTCTGAATAAAAAACGGAAAAATCACAAAGTGGGGCTCTGGCACTACCTTGTGATTTCTCGCGTAGCGACTCTTGAATTATTGCACCTCCACTGTTATCGGCGTGTTGATTTGAGCGAGGCGGTTGCGCATCTGGTAGCTGAAATATCCGGGCAGATTGTATTTGCCTGGTTTCACTGTGGATGCTACTACGAGGCGGTATTTGAGGGTGATGATGTCGCGCTCGATGGGCAGTTTGTACCATTGGTACTGCACCTTGCTGTTTTCAAAGTAGAAGTTGGCGTTGTCGGAGCCGCCGTTGACTTCGAGAGCCGTCATGCCTTCGGGCAGCAACTGTTGGTACTGCGCGAAGCAAGCGAGGTCGCATTTCTTGACGTTAATTGTTACCGTGAGCGTGTCGCCGGGCTTGGCGGTGCGGTCTATCGCACTCTGCGCCGACGGCACTTGCGCGTATGTGACAGCGGCGATGCCGAGCATCATTGTTAAGAGCAATATTATCCTTTTCATTTTTTATGTGTGTTAGATTGATTTTTTGATGATTTCTACTGTTTCTTGGGGCGTGGCGGAGAGGTGGACGTAGGAGAGGTCGTCGTCCTTTATCACCTTGTATTCAGCGAGTAACTCGTTTCGCAGCCACGATACAAACGGTTTCCAAAACTCCGCGTCCTGCAATATTATCGGTCGTCTTTTGATGATGCCCATTTGCATTAAGGTCATGCACTCGGTGATTTCGTCCAATGTGCCGTAGCCGCCGGGCAACGCCACAAAAGCCGTCGCCATGTCCCAAAACAACTGTTTGCGTGCCGCCATGTTTGTGAGCACCACGTTGTATTGAGGGTCGATGTATTCGTTTTGGATGAATACGCCAGGAAATTTCATGCACATACCCACCGACTTGCCGCCGGATTGCTGCGCACCCTTGTTGACGGCTTCCATAAGACCCGGCCCGCCGCCGGTGATAACGGCGTATCCCGCCAACCCAAGCGCGTAGCCGGTCTCCACGCCTTTGTCGTAATGCGGTGTGCCTTCCTTGATGGACGATGAGCATAGCACGGCGACGCTTTTGCCAATGCCGCCGAGCATAGATTTGCCGAGTGATATTTCTGCTTTGTAAGTGTCGTTTTTCATTTTTTGATAACGTATTTTGTGGCAAAAATATATAAAAATCTTGATTTTTTGTGCTATTCTATAAAAAACTTTTAGATATTTTTTTGCCAAATCCGACAAAAAATGTTACTTTTGCAGACGGTTGATGATTTGTAACAATTTGCAACTATGGCAAAAGTTTGTAACCCCATATACGACACGGTTTTCAAGTACCTTGTTGAGGACGAGCGCGTTGCGAAAGTCCTCTTGGGTGGTATTTTGAACAAAAAAATCGAAAGTGTTGAAATCAAAGGGCACGAGTGCGCCTATCAGAGCGACGACAACAACCTTAAACTTCTGCGCTTTGATTTTGTAGGCACGGTAGAAAATCCCGACGGCACTAAGGAAACTGTTACAATAGAACTTCAAAAGGCGTCCGAGCCAGAGGAGGTAATGCGTTTTCGCAAATATTTCGGCATACAGATGGCAAGCGAGTCAAATGCCGACCCTGTTACCAAATACCGCCATGACAAGGACAAGACGCCATACATCGTCAAGAAACCAAGGCACATATACGGAATATTCATTCTTGGACATTCGCTTGGCGAGGGTTTTGAATATCCTTTGATAAAAGGTCGCACAGTTTTTTACGACGAGGACGACAACGTTCTTAACTTTAAGACGCAGTGCGAGTTTATTAAAGGCATGACGTACCATTTGTACATAATCCAAATACCGTTTTTGCCCGAAAAACCAAAGAAACCTTTGGAAAAAATATTCCGTGCGTTTGACCAACGGTACAGGTTGGAATACGATTCAAAATATCTCGAATTGACAGAGGATAAAGATGACGATTCGGGCTACAACGTGATTTTCAGACGGTTGCTTTATGCAGCCTCCGACGAACAACTGCGCGGAAACCTCGACCTCGAAGACTATGCGGAACGTCTTCATAGAATCCGTGAGGCGGAGAAAGAAGACCTCCAAGATGAATTGAAAGAGAAGAATCAGTTGTTGGCGGCGAAAGACAGCCAGTTGGCGGCAAAGGATAGCCAGTTGGCGGCAAAGGATAGTCAGTTGGCAGCAAAGGATAACCAGTTGGCGGCAAAAGATAGTCAGTTGGCGGCAAAAGATAGCCAGTTGACGGCGTCAATAAAAATGCTGTCGTCTTTTGGCGCATCCCAAACCCAAATCGCCGCGCAACTCAGTATTCCGATTGACGAGGTGTGTAAAGTTTTGAGCGAACTCAAATAAAACTCTGATATGGCGATGTATAGACAAATTATAACCCTCTTTCTTCTCCTCCTCCCGCTCCTCGCCTCGCCGCAGAGCAAGGAGTCAAAACAACTGTACAAACAAGGCATGAAACTCTTTGACGCCGAAAAATACGAGGAGGCTCTGCCGTATTTCCAAAAATCTGATTCGCTCGACAAGGCACAACTCATACCGACGCACAAGAACTATCATCGTGCGGAGTTGAAAGTGGCGGATTGCTATGAGGAACTTGCAGACCAAGCCGATTACGACGGGCATTACAATGAAGCCTTAACCCTTCAAAAAAATGTGGTAGAAATCCGCAAAAAAGTTTTGGGTGAAGAACATCCTGACTATGCAACATCACTAAATGCACTTGGAATGTATAATGACCATAACGGCAACTATACAGAGGCAATCAGGCTTGTAACTCTTGCGATGGAAATCCGGAAAAAAGTATTGGGCGAAGAACATCCGGACTATGCCGAATCATTAAGCGACCTTGCATGTTATTATGCAGACCTTGGTAACTATACAGAGGCAATAAGGCTTCAAACAAAAGAAATAGCAATCACAAAGAAAAATGTGGGCGAAGAACATCCTGACTATGCAGTATCACTAAATAACCTTGCATCCTATTATGCCGACCTTGGCAACTACACCGAGGCAATCAGGCTTGGAACTATTGCAATGGAAATCTGGAAAAAAGTATTGGGCGAAGACCATCCTGACTATTCAATATCACTAAATAACCTTGCAGGTTATTATGACGACCTTGGTAATTATACCGAGGCAATCAGGCTTGCAACAAAAGAAAATGCGATTAAAAAAAAAGTTTTGGGTGAAGACCATCCTCTCTATGCAGCATCACTAAATAACCTTGCAAGTTATTATGACGACCTCGGCAACTATTCCGAGGCAATCAGTCTTGCAACTCGTGCATTGGAAATACGCAAGAAAGTTTTGGGCGAGGAACATCCTCTATATGCATTATCACTACACAACCTTGCTGGTTATTATTCCGACCTTGGCAACTATTCTGAGGCAATCAGGCTTGGAACTCTTGCAATAGAAATTCGCAAAAAAGTTTTGGGCGAAGGACATCCTAACTATGCAATATCACTAAGTAACCTTGCTCGTTATAATAAAAACCTTGGCAATTATGCCGAGGCAATCCGTCTTGAAAACCATGCGTTAGAAATCTTAAAAAAAGCCTTGGGAGATAAACATCCTGACTACACTATTTCTCTGAACCGACTTGCCGATTATAGTTTTATCACCGGCAATTATGATGCGGCGACGGATTATTATAAGCAATGTTACACTCGCCTTAATTCTTTCATCTTGCAAACATTTGCCTCGATGACCACCAAGGAGCGCAACGATTTTTGGAAGGCAAATTCTGATCTATTCACCCAAAATTTGCCTTACGCCGCCTACAAGCATCCTGACACAACGTTAACCTCCCTTGCCTACGATGCTCAGGTTTTCTCCAAAGGCTTGCTCCTGAACGCCGAACTCGAAATCCAAAAACTCATCGAGCAGAGCGGCGACACCACATTTGCAAACCGTTATTATAAGATAAAACAAGACCGCGCCACCCTCGACGACCTTTATCAAACCGCTCCCGAAGACCGCGAAATGGACGCCGATTCGTTGGCAAAAGTCATTGACCGCGAGGAGCATCTTCTTGTAGAATCGTCCAAGGCTCTTGGCGACTATACCAAAAATCTTGCTATCTCTTGGCGCGACGTGCAGAAGAACCTCAAAGACAACGATTTGGCGATAGAGTTTGCAACCGTAAAGGACACAGTGGCAAAGCAGTTGGTATATGTTGCCTTCGTCTTGAAAAAAGGAATGACAGCCCCTGAAATCGTAAACCTTTTCAATTTAGACGATTTTTACGACATCAAGCCCAAGGAATTTTACACCACGCCAAAACTTTACAATCTCGTTTGGCTGCCGTTGGCGGAGTATCTCAAAAATGCGAAGACCGTATATTTTTCGCCCGCCGGACAACTCCACACCATCGGCATCGAATATCTGAGCGGCGACGACGGCAAGATATTCGCCGAGCAATACGACACTTACCGCCTGTCTTCCACCCGCGAACTTGCATTGTCGCACACTATCAACCCCAACAAGAAGGCTGCTACCTACGGCGGCATCAAATACAACTTCACGGAAGAAGATTGGCAGAATTTGAAAGAGGAACACGACGATATGGAACGCGGTTTCCAAGATTCGCCACAGGTGGAGGCAGACCTTCGCGGCGGCGGTGTAGATTATCTCATTGGCTCGATGTACGAATCCGATGCGGTGGCTGGTCTCCTGCGCTCGGCTGATTACGACGTGTATGCATTGTCGGGCGACGTAGCCACCGAAGAATCCTTCAAAGCCCTCTCCGGCTCTGGTCTTCAAATCCTGCACATCGGCACACACGGTTTTTATGAATCGGAAGCAGACTTGGTGAATGCCGATCGCAAATTTTACACCAACTCGCAGCAGCAGAGCGACGAAGACCGCTCTCTTAGTTGCAGCGGATTGCTGTTTGCGGGTGTCAATTCCACCCTCGACCCAAAGCGCAACCGCGAAATCCCCGAAGGTTTCGACGACGGCGTATTGACCGCCAAGGAAATTTCGAGATTGGATTTCAGCGGGTTGGATTTGGTGGTGTTGTCAGCATGTCAGACGGGCTTGGGCGAGATAACGGGCGAAGGCGTGTTTGGGTTGCAGCGCGGCTTCAAGAAGGCGGGCGCACAGACCTTGGTAATGAGCCTTTGGAAAGTTTTTGACGATTCTACGCAGATGCTGATGACCGAATTTTTCAAGAATCTTACCGCCGGCATGACAAAGCGCGCCGCCTTTATCGCCGCGCAAGGCAAAGTACGCGCCCAATTCCCCGACCCGAAGCATTGGGCGGCGTTTGTGATGGTGGATGGGGAGTAAGGTATGGAGTGCGGGCTTCCCAGCCCGCTAATCATTTATAAAAATTCCTCACAAATCCCGTCGTGTCTTCCTTCTTGCCCTTCACATACGTATTCCACGCCGCCTTGATGAATCCCATTCCGTATGCCGTCAGTTGCACGAAGACCGCAGCCACGGATAGCAATGCGACTTTAAAACCGTTTTGCCGCAAGGAATCCGCAAAAACTATTAGCGACAACAGTATTAGCGGCGAGAGGCAGAGTAGGGGAGCGAGCCAATGCCTGAAAATGATTGCCGTGATGACGGCGGCAAGTATGCAAACTATTTCGCCCACGAGAAAACACGCCGGCAATGTGTGAACCAGTTTCAGCGAACCTGGATGCCGCTGATTGAGGTTGCTGCGGGCGCAGCCTGAGTTGAACACCTGACGGAAAAATTTGCGGAAGTCGGTGCGGCGTTTGTGATAGACGAAAGCCTCCTTGATGAGTTGCGTCTCAAAACCGCCTTCCAAAATCCTCAATGTCATATCAATGTCCTCGCCAAAACGCATCGTGGAAAATCCGTGTGTCGCCTCAAAAACTTTGCGCGAAAATCCCATGTTGAAACTCCTCGGATGAAATTTGCCCGCCTTTTCGCTTGCGCCGCGTATGCCGCCAGTGCTGATTATCGATGTCATGGCGTAACTAATCGCCTTTTGTACGGGCGTAAAATTGGGCATCGCCGCATCAGGGCCGCCGTAACAGTCGGTGAAATTCTCGGCGAGGCGTTGATTGACTATCGCCATGTAATCGTCGGGGATGATGCAGTCGCTGTCAAAAAAAATAAAATAATCGCTCTCGGCACGTTCTGCGCCGTAATTGCGTGTGGTGCCAGGCCCCGAATTGGGCTTGAAGAAATATTTGATGTCGAGTTGCGGACGGTATTTTTCGATTATAGCGTCGGAGCGGACGCTGCTGCCGTCTTCCACTACAATCACGTCGAAGTCCTTGAAAGTCTGTCGTGTAAGGCTGTCAAGAAGTTCGTCGATTTCTGCGGGGCGGTTGTAGAGCGGGATTATGATGCTAAATTTCATTGCGTGAGGCTTTTATGTTTTTCTGCGTCGTGTTTTTCGTAAAGCGACTTATATTCTGTATAATAAATCCAGACAAGGCAGGTGAATGGGATGGCTACGATGAGACCGAGAAATCCCAGCAACTTGCCCCACACCGAGAGCGAGAGCAAAATCATTGCCGGATTGAGTCCGGTGGCGTGTCCCATTATCTTGGGTGTCAGAAACATGTCTTGTATTATTTGTACCGTTACAAACACGCCCGCTGTCATAGCAATGCAGAGCCAAACAGGTGTGCCGGTCTCCATGCTCATCACGCAACTCAATAGCAGTGCGGGCAGGAAACCGAGGATTTGGAGGTACGGTACGATGTTGAGCGCGCCCACCATCAATCCGAGCAGCAGTCCCATCGGCAGTCCAATTATCATAAAACCAATGGAATACAATACCATAACGCACAGCACGATGAGCAACTGTCCGCGAAAATATTTTTGCATTTCGGATGAGAAGCGTGTGAAGAATCTCAGAAAACGTTCCTTGAATTTTGTTGGCACGAGTTCCACGATTCCTTTGCTGATGCCTTCGTAGTCGAGCATTATGAATATGAGGTACAATATGATGATTGCCGCGCCCAGTGCACTTGCTATCGCACTGTAAGTCTTGCTGAAAAACGACCCCAAATGTGGCAGCAACGCTTTGGCGAGCGAATCAATCATGGCGGCGATATTGTCGCTTGCGAGGATTGCGGCGAGTTTTTCGTTGTTGGAGAGTTTGATGATATAGTCGGTGATGAACGACGGCAGTCCGTCCCGCCATTCGTTCATAATGTCGTGTTCCACAAGCAGCATGTACAGATGCCGCATTTCGGCGAATAGCAGCGGTATTAATATCGCCAATATCACCAAAATCACCGTCAATGTGAGCAGCAGCGTTACCACCACGGCAATCCATCTGCGGCGCAGAAACTTTTGGAAGAAGTGTACCACGGGGTTCAATATGTACGCCAGCATAAACGCCACCGCAAACGGCAGCAGCACGTTCCTTAGATAATACACCAAAGCCAATGCTCCCACCACGGCGCATATTTTGAGCAGGAGGCTCACTGTGGGCGATATTTGATGTTCGGTGGACTGCATGGTTATAATTACGAATTACGAATTATGAATTATGAATTACGAATTATGCATTGTAAAAACTCCATCGTATCCACGCCATCCGCATAGTCCATCAGCCCAGGATATTGCGCCTTGCCAAACCCGACTGTTGGCAGGCCAGGCAGCGGATTTGCGGAAACTACGCATTGCAAATCGTCCTTCATGCCGCGAAGTTTGTCCGCCACGGCTTCAATATTGTCGTAGCGTTCGGCATACAAAACTCCAATCGGCGAACCAAGACCTTCGTCCTCTTTGAGCAACAGAAAATTGTTGTCGAGGATTTTGGCGTCGCTCATCAGATAGATTGCCTTGTTGTAAGTGTAATTGTCTGAATATTTGGCGTTGTGGGCTACGGTGCAGTGGTCGATGATGTTGCCAAAGAAGGTGTTGTAGTCGTAATCCACTGGCACATAAATCTTTGACACACTGCGGCATCCGAGGCCGTAATATGCAAAGATGTCGTCTGCAAGAGCGTGGTAGTCGTCGGGCGTCTCGTTGCCGGTGAGTATAGCCACCGAATGACGGTTGCGACGGATGATGTGGGGATATTTGGAGAAATAATAATCAAAATAACGGCTCGTGTTGTTGCTGCCCGTGGCGATAATCGCGTCAAAATCAAGCCTTTCGCCGTCCTGTTCCTCAATGATGCGGTCTTGGAGCGAAGGGTTGATTTTTTTCAGGATTGCAACTACGGCTGAGGGCAGCAATTTGTCCTTTGACGAATGTTTGACGATACATTTGCAGCCCGACATCAATACGCACAGCATGTCGTGAAAGCCCACGAGCGGGATATTGCCGGCGGGAATTATCTTGACTCGCAAGTCGCGCTCTTGAGCGTTGGCGAGCGAATAATGAGCGGCAAACTCCTGCAAATTCTTCTCCGACAGCATCATAGAGAGCGAGCGCAGTTGCATCTTTACAAACTCCGGCGCAAACCAGCCGTTGTAGCGGTAATATTCGGCGGCGAGGCTGCCAAGATTTTTGGCAAATTCGTCGAAGGGCGCGTCGAGAGGGGTGGGGGAGGAGACGGCGGTGCAATCGTTGCCGTCGCCCGCCGCCGCGCCAAAAATTTTGCCGAGTGTTATGAATGTGTCTATCAACATCAAAATTTATTATTTTAATTCTTGGTAATTCTTTTAGTTTATGGTCAAGAAGGCGGGCGAGACGCCCGTACTCCAACGCACTCCACGCAAAATTACAAAAAAAATGATTCATTTGCTAAAAAATGGATTTTTTTTCTTAAATTTGCAGATTGATATTTATCAAAAAACAGATTGCTATGACAAGAACAATATATCCTAACGCCAAGATTAACATCGGGTTGAATATCGTGCGCCGCCGAGAAGATGGCTACCACGATATTGAGACGGTGTTTTATCCCGTGAGGATTTTGGACACGATAGAGATTCAGCGCAGCAAGTCGGACGAAAGGTCGTATTTTTCGATGACAAGTGCGATGAACCTCAATTTCAGCGGGCCAAACCTCGTGCAGACGGCATTTTATATGCTCCGCAATAAATATGGGATTCCGTTGGTGGATTTTACGCTCCATAAGCATATTCCCGTGGGCGCGGGATTGGGCGGAGGTTCGGCGGACGCGGCGTTTACCATCAAGGCTCTCAACGACATGTTTCTTCTCGGCATGACCTACAAGGAAATGGAGGAGATGGCGGCGCAAATTGGCAGCGACTGCGCCTTCTTCATCGAAAACTCGCCCAAATTTGCCACGGGTAGGGGAGAGGTGATGACACCTGTGCCGATGCTTGACGCTGATTACATTATCAAGGTGATTAAGCCAGACTTCGTAATCTCCACCAAGGAGGCTTACTCGTTGGTGAAGCCGCAGAAGCCGACATCGAGCCTCATGGAAGATTTTAAGAAGCCGGTGGCGGAGTGGCGTGGGCTTATCAAGAACGACTTTGAGCAGTTTCTGTTCCCCAAGTATCCTGATTTGCAGCGATATAAGGACGCTCTCTACGAGAGTGGCGCGTTGTATGCGTCGATGACGGGCAGTGGGTCGGCGTTGTTTGGGATTTTTGAGGACGAGCCGGAGTTGAGCGACGAAATCAAGCAGTTGGCAATACTTTAAAAGGTATATCGAAGTGTTTTGAGCAAAAAAATTGAAAAAATTACGCTTTTTGGAACTGAATTTGCCCGAAAGTTACTAATTTAGACGACTGATTTTTGACGATATAGATGAACTCCAAGAAGACAAATAGCAGGATATATCTTGTGGTGAACATACTGCTCTCAGTGCTGTTTACCATCATATTCGGCGTGCTGTGCGCCGTAACGATATATATGCAGGACAAGGAAATACGGCAACGGGACTATCAGCAGATGGACGAGTCGATTAACGCGCTCAAATACAGGCTCGAAACCGAAAACTCTATCAACAGCGAGAAGGTGTCTGAATCGCTGAGGCTATTTGTGCATTTTATGCGGCAGAGCGGACAGATTACGGAGGAGAAGGATTCCATCGGACGGCAGACCACCAATTTTGAGACCGGCGAAACTTCTTACGAGCGCGTCCCCCGTTGGACTGTGAGGGGCAAGGACATCTCTACGCTCAACACCTTGATAGAGAACGTGTATAGCCTTACGGGAGCGCAGTCTGCCATTTACCAAAAAATCCCCGAAGGATACCTCATCACGGCTTCCAATTTTGACCATACCGACAAGCAGTTGCTCTCGGATGTCTTTATCCCAAACACTTCCGACATTGTGCCCACCGTGGAAAACGGCGAAATCTACACCGGCAATATCACCATCTTCAAGAAACAGTATGTGGCGGCGTTTTTCCCGCTGTTTCTCAACACCAAAATCAGCGGCATGATTTCGTGTATGAAGAGTTTTGGCGTATCGAGGGAGACCGAGAGTTATGTTAAAAATCAGGTGGTCAACGAATCGGGCTACCTCTTTATGATGAGCAAGTCGGGCGGCATATATGTGCATCCCGATTTTGCAAATTCGGAGAGCCTGAGTGCCGAGCGGATGTTCAACAAACTCAAAGGCGTTGGCAAGGACATCGAGACCACCGTCTATAAAATGCCCGAAAAAGATTACGTGGTGTGTCAGAAGGCCACTTACATCAAGGATTTTGATGTATATATCGGTGCTTGCTGCCCAGATTCGGAACTCGGCATTTCTGCCATGCGCAAGACGTTGATTATCATAGCGTTTGTGGTATTTTGGATGCTGGCAACTGCTACGGTGCTGATGTCCAATTGGTTTTCGGCAAAATTGTTCAACAAGGTGCGCTACTTCATCTACCAGGTGGCTGAGGGCAAGGTCGCCAAGAAACATTCGTCGAGGTTGGTGTCCAAGTTTGAGCCGCAGGAACTCGTTGACATGGAGCATGTTATCAACGAGATTATCGACAACCAGCACAACCGTATCGACTGCCTCGAAAAACTCATTGACAAGGGCTTTGACACTGATTTTAAGATAGAGCGGGGCAGGGATTTTGAGGGCGACTTGATACTCGACCTCAAAGAAAAACTTTCGGTAAAGGAGACCAACGACAAAAACCGCAAGGAAGAAATCGAACAAAGCGACTGGGTAAACAAAGGCATCACCAAGTTTATCGAGATTTTGAGGTTTCACGGACAGGAGCGCAAAGTATTGGCTTACAATATCATAAGCAACCTCGTGAAATACGTGGGCGCAATCCAGGGCGCGATTTATTTTACCAACGAGGAAGACCCCGACAATATCAAGTTGGAACTTTCGGCTTGCTATGCCTACGAAAAACAGAAACTCATCGAGCAGACTTTCTCTGTCGATGACGGACTTCTGGGACGCGCCTACCACGAAAGCCGTGTTATCAATTTGACCGACCTGCCGCCGGGTTACATCAAGATAGTGAGCGGTTTGGGCGATGCGCAGCCCAACAACTTGATTATCGTGCCGCTCATCTTCAACCAGAAAAACAGCGGCATGTTGGAGTTGGCGTCGTTTAAGATTTTCAAGGATTACCAGGTAACATTCCTCACTCGCATCGCCGAGAGTATCGCGTCGGCAATTTCGGGCTTGAAAATCAGCGAGAGGACGGAGACCCTGTTGCAAAGGAGTCAGGAGCAGAGCAAACTCATGAAAATACAGGAGGTGGAGATGCGCCGCAACCTCCAGGAGATGCGCCGCCTCAAAGAGGAGGCAGAGACCAAGGACTCCGAGATGCGTGGTCTTGTACGCGCCGTGGATTCTACGTCGCTCGTTACTCAGTACGCCAAGGACGGCACCATATTGCATGTTAACGCCCGTATGCTCGACCTCTTGCAGTCTACGGAGGACGACCTCGTGGGCAGGAATCACGCCGACATTTCGTCCTTTAAGCCCAACGACAAGAATTACCGCAAGTTTTGGGAAGACCTGCGCCACGGGCAGACGCGAAGCCTCGTGGAGAGCATCAACACCAAGGCTAAGACTATATGGATTTCGGAGACTTTCTCGCCGATTACCGACGACAAGGGCAACGTCCTCAAAATCATCAATATAGGCATGGACATCTCCGACACCAAGGTAATGGAACGCCAACTCCGTCTGCAAGAGAGGGAAATCAACCGCCAGATGGACAAGCAGAACGAAAAGGAGCGGGAACTCGCCGAAAAACAGAAATACATCGAGGAGCGCGAGATGGAGATGAAGACGCTCGGCAAGGCGATGGATTCGTTCATCATCAGGATGGAATTTAGCAGGAGGGGCGTCATATTGTCGTCGTCGCCGTTCTTCTATTCGCTGATGAACCTCCAGGATGCCGACGTTATCAACAAGGACTTCACGGAGTTCCTTTCGTCGGAGTATGTAACGCCGTTTTCCACGTCGCTCACCATACTTTGCACCGGCAGGGAGCAGCACGAGATGTTTAAACTCCGCACGTCGGCGTCGCAGTCTATTGTCATCAGCGCAAACCTCTTCCCGATGCAAAACTCGAAGGGCGATGTAGAGAAGATTTTATTACTTGCCACTGTGATCAGTGGATAACGAAGAAGACTTTTATTATTATGGCTACAAACATAAAAAGACGGCTCAAAGCATTACTCGGACGCTCGTATGACTTTTATTTGGTCTATGCGACGGTCGGGTTCATTGTGGTGATGCTCATCGCGCTCGTAATAGGGCTTGTGGGACGGTCGGGCAAGATAGAGGCTTTCAAGGAGGAAATCCGCGAAAGTGCCGACAATGTTTCCTCCGTGCTTGCGGAGTCTATCATGTCGCAGATTGGCACGTTGCAGCAGTTGTCGCTGTGGTTTGTGCAGATAGGTAATCCGGAACTCAATTTCACCATCGAGCGCAATCAGGCGGAGGTGCTCTTGCAGGAGACTATTTCCGCCCAGGCAGACATGAAGACCCTGTACATGGTGTGGGAGCCTAATGTGTTTGACGGCAAGGACGCCGACTACGCCTACACAGAATTTCACGACAGCACAGGTCGTTTTGTGCCAAAATACGAAAAACTCTCCGACGGTCTCGTGGAGCACGACATGATTCGCAATTACAACGACAATTCGGATGTCAACTCCTATTATTATTTTAAGACCAAGAAGGACGTCTTCATCCAGGAGCCGCGCATACTCCGCGAGAGTGCCAAAAATCTCCTGATAATGCCCGTGGTCTATCCGTTGCATTTTGGCACCAAGTTGCTCGGCGTGATTGGCGCGGATTTCGTGATCAACAATCTCAACCAACGCCTCGCCACTGTGAGCAGGCCCGCAGGATGCCAGTTGGTGGTGTTTTCGGCGAGCGGCAAGGTGGCTGTTTCGCCAGACAAGACACTGCTCATCGGTCGCAATTTGGAGTCGGTGCTGGGCGGCTCGTCTGATTTTTACTACATCAAATTCCGTCGTGGCGAGGAGATAGAGCAGTTGGAGGGCAACTCTTACATCACCACGCGCACTTGCAGCCTTACCGATGTTAACACGCATTTTAATGTCTGTCTGATTTGCGACAGCGACACTCTAAGCAGCCGTGGCAACTGGTTTTTGGTAAATGCTCTGGCACTCGGATTTGTGGTGTATGTGCTGCTGATGCTTATGATATTGCTGTTCAGATGGTATTACCGCTCGCAGGTGTCGGTACTTATCGGCAAGGGCAGCGACATGGCAAATGTAGATAAGGAATACCCCGCCATTGGCAACCTGTACGTGCCTGAGTTGAGGAAACTTGACGACATTCTGCGCGTTTATCACAATACTTTTGTTAAAATCCGCGACTTGAACCTCGAAATCGAGTCGTACCGATACGACGACGTTCTCGACACTCTGCCGCAGAACAACAAGTTTCAGCAGTCGTACAACAGCATGCTCGACACTCTCCGCAAAATCGCCCAGTCGGAAAACGACCGCAAGACCAAGGAGGAAACCGAAAACTGGATTTCGCAAGGTATCGCCGCCATCAACGAGGCCATGCGCATCGGGTCCAACAAGGTGGACGTGCTCGCCGAAAACATCCTGATGACCCTCGTAAGATACACCAAGGCGGTTTTGGGCGGACTTTACGTATATTCCAAGGAGGAAGACGGCGAATATTTGACCCTCACTGCCGCCGTGTCGATGAACCAGAAGAAGGCTGTAAGGATCAAAATACAAAAAGGCGTTGGACTTGTTGGCACGTGTGCCGTGGAGAAAATGCCGATTTTCCTCAACAAACTCCCCGACGACTACATCAACGTATTTTCGGGGCTTGGAAGGTCAAAACCGCGCACCCTTGCCATCCTGCCGATGCTGTACGACAACGAGTTGATTGCCATCATCGAGATTGCCTTTATATCGGAGTTGAAGCCGCACGAGATGGAACTCCTTAACGTAATCTCGCCCACGATAGCAAGTTCGCTGGTAACTGTTAGAATCAACGAGCAGACCGAGCAACTGATGAAGCAGTTCCGCTCGCAGGCCGACACCCTCGCCCAAAACGAGAAGCAGATGACCGAAAACATCGCCAAACTCGAAAACGAGCAAAACCGTTCGCAGCAGCGCGAACTTGAGATGCAAGGTCTTATCGGTGCGGTAAACAACACCATGCTCACCCTCGAATTTACACCGACGGGCGTATTGCTCGACGCCAACGAGAGGTTCTTGAAGGCCATGCATTTTGACCGTGCCGAATTGCAGGGCGTCAACATCAAGGACATCAACCCGCAGGCGTCCAAGGAACTCGACCTGATGCTCAACACTGTTGCGAGCGGCAAATATTACGAGAAGGAGACCATGCGAACCACCAAAAATGGCGAAGTTAAATGGCTTTGGGCAACTTATACGCCGTATTACGACAACAATGGCGACATCGTTAAAATATTGTACCTCGCGATGGACATCACCGAGTACAAGAAGGCGCACGAACAGTTGCAGGAAAACATCAAGGACTTCGAGAAGCGTCTGCACAAGATGCGCGTGGAGATTGCAAGTCTCCGCAATGAGAAGAAAAACGAATAGTCAACAATAAAAAAAGAACATACAATGTATTGCAGAAACTGTGGAAACATAGTGGCGGACAACTCCGCATCATGTACGTCGTGCGGATTCGACCCCACCGACGGCAACAATTATTGCCCCAAATGCGGGCATTTCTGTATTCCCGGCGACGTGGAGTGCGTACAGTGCAAGGCTTCGCTCATCGCGCCCCAAAAATTGTCGGTAAGGAAAGAGGGATATGCGGCGGCACAACCCCAAGAGCCGCAACCCCCGGAGCCACAATTCCAAGAGCCGCAACCTCAGGCAGCACAACCCCAAGCACCAGACCCTCAGCCTCAATACAAGCAGCCTGAGCCGCAAGGTGGTGCGTCGCCGTTTGTAACGGCACAGTCGCAACCTCCGACCCCGCCGCAACAGCACATCGAGACCAAAGTTGGACCGAAATTCTTGTCCGCCGACCAACGCTATTGCCGCAACTGCGGCCTTGTAATTCCGGCGGATGCGCAAAAGTGTCCGTTCTGCGATTCGGGTGCTGGCAGCAATTATTGCCACAAATGCGGTTCGGGAACCACGTCGAGCGATACAGTATGCTCGGTATGCGCCTCGCCGCTCACTGTGAGGCCCAACGTTGGCTACATTCCGTCGCAGCCGCCGGCAACCAGGCAGACCAATAACAGCCAGCAAAACCGTCAGCAGAACAACAACGGACATATATACGGCAACAATCAGAACGGCAACATAGGTAACAGCGATTGGCTAACAACGTTGCTGCTGTGTATTTTCATCGGTACATTGGGTGTCCATAGGTTTTATACCAAAAACTACGTGGCGGGTATAATTCAGTTTTTTACTGGTGGTATGTGCGGCGTTTGGTGGCTTATTGACATTATTTTGATTGTTACCGATTCTTACACCGACGGCGACGGCAACAGGCTCAAACACAACATTTAACTCATCGTAAAAACCAACCATGACAATAACCATAAAGATAGGTTCTAATGTTTTGACCCAATCTGACGGCATGCTCCACGTGGAGCGCATGGGCAATCTTGTAAGAGAGATTGCCACCCTCCACGCGCAAGGCCACAAGGTAATACTTGTAACATCTGGCGCGGTGGCGGCGGGTCGCAGCATGGCAAAAAACTATCAGGATCTTGACCCTGTCTCGCAGCGTCAGTTGCTGTCGAGCATCGGTCAGGTGAAACTTATCGACACTTACAAGAAACTCTTTGACCAATACGACATCAACATAGGTCAAATCCTCGTTACAAAGCAGGATTTCCGCACCCGCGAGCATTACCTCAATATGCGCAACTGCATCTCAACGCTCTGGGACAACAATGTAATCCCCGTTGTCAACGAAAACGACGCGGTATCTGTAACGGCGTTGATGTTTACCGACAACGACGAACTTTCTGGTCTCCTTGCCTCGATGATGGACTGTCAAAAACTCTTCATCCTCAGCAACATAGACGGCATATACAACGGCGATCCCAAGTCGCCCGATTCATTTGTTATCACCGACATAACGCCCCGCACCAATGTCGCGCAGTTCATACAGACCACCAAGTCTAATTTTGGACGCGGCGGAATGTTGACCAAATGCCGCATCGCCCGCAAGACTGCTGATTCGGGCATAGATGTTTACATCGCCAACGGCACACGACCGCAAGTAATTACACGGCTTGTGAATGGAGACAAGGATTTTGTATGCACACATTTCACGGCGGGCGACCGTAGTCCGGCTGTCAAAAAATGGATTGCATACTCCGACGGATTCACCAAGGCTACAGTAATTGTCAACCAAGGTGCCGCCGCCGCATTGCGCGACCACAAGAAGGCTGCAAGTCTCTTGTATCCTGGCATCGTGAGGATTGAAGGTGAGTTTAAGAAAGACGACCTTCTCCTCATCAAAGACGAGGACGGCGTTACAATCGGAGTTGGCCGCGTTTCCATCGACAAAGACCGCCTCTTAAAACTCGACCCCACAAAACACTCCAAGCCCGTAATCCATTACGACTATTTATATATCTATCCCGATTAACAATGTTGGAGTGCGGACGGCTCGTCCGCTTAAACAATAGATGGAGCGCGGACGGCTCGTCCGCCCAAACAATGGAACGCGGACATCTTGTCCGCCAAAAATATAATTATTATGACACAGACTGAAATACAACTCTCCGCCGCCAAAGAAGCGGTGCGCAGAACCGGATTAATCACGGATGCCCAGTCCGCCAAGATACTCAACGAAATAGCCGACGCCCTCGTTGCCAACAAGGACGCCATCATCGCAGCCAACGCGCAAGATCTCTCGCGCATGGATCCCGCAAACCCAATGTACGACCGCCTTTCCATCGACGAAAAGCGCATCAACGGCATGGCGGCTGACACTCGCAATGTTGCCACACTTCCCGTACCTTACGGCGAGATTATTGAGCAGCGCACCATGCCCAGCGGTCTCGACCTCCGCAAAGTGCGCGTTCCTCTCGGTGTAGTTGGCGTTATTTATGAGGCGCGTCCCAATGTAACTGTTGACGTGGTTTCGCTATGCCTCCGCTCTGGCAACGCCGTAGTATTGAAAGGCGGCAGCGATGCCAAGGATTCCAACACGGTACTCGTTGACCTTATTCACAATGTGTTGAAAAACAACAATATCGACCCCGACATCATCCAACTTCTGCCCCCTGAGCGCGAAGCCGCTACGCAGTTGATGAATGCTGTTGGCTACATTGATGTCTTGATTCCCCGTGGTTCTAAGGGGCTTATCAATGCCGTCCGCGACAATGCCAAAGTGCCTGTCATTGAGACTGGTGCGGGCGTTGTTCATACATACTTCGACAAGGCCGCCAATCTCGATATGGGTCGTTCTGTCATCACCAACGCCAAGACTCGCCGCGTGAGCGTCTGCAATGCCCTCGACTGCCTGATAATCCACAGCAGCCGCCTTGCCGACCTGCCCGCGCTCTGCACTGACCTCGCCGCCAAAGATGTGGAAATCCTCGCCGACTCCCGCGCATACGCCGCCCTCAACGGCAATTACGCCGCATCCCTCAAACCCGCCGAAGAATCTGACTTCGGACGCGAATTTCAGGCATTGAGGATGGCGATTAAGACCGTTGACAGCCTTGATGAGGCACTCGATCACATTTATAAATACAGCAGCAAACATTCCGAGGCTATTATCACCGACGATGCCAATGCCGCCGAAAAGTTCCTCAACGCTGTTGACGCGGCTTGTTGCTACTACAACACAAGCACCGCCTTCACCGACGGCGCACAGTTTGGACTCGGCGCAGAAATCGGCATCAGCACCCAAAAACTCCACGCCCGCGGTCCTATGGGCTTGAAGGAACTCACCACGTACAAGTGGAAGGTCTATGGCAAAGGTCAGG
>JAEEGL013221123.1_pt1 | contig 21993 bp, 17 predicted proteins | sample 9134231 | NCBI WGS metagenome assembly JAEEGL01 (sample SAMN16246548, study PRJNA631951) | gut metagenome | biome: gut microbiome; feature: rumen; material: fiber-attached | host: Bos | place: Iran: Karaj | collected 2018-10 | reverse complement strand
GAATATCATCTGTCTGGAGAAATCGGGCTGGTTTATGACATACAGGACGACCATGAAGATAAGCGCACCAAGCGTATTGGCCTTGATAACGTTTATCAGCTCACGTTTTCTTCCCGATGCTCTTCTTGTATGGTACAGATCTAGCTGGGAATACAGGATCAGATAACCGGGCACGATAAAGATGAGCGCGGTCATGTATGTCTGGAAAGGCAGACCCTCATCGTAAAGGAGCAGGCCGCTCTCAAACTTCAGAAAATACGCAAAAACATAACTTACCGCTATGACAAATGCATCTATGACTCGCGTCAGTCTGTTAATCAGATTTTGATTGTCCCTGATCATGAAATCTTCGTCCTTTTTGCTTATCCGAATAAGCGTCTTAACATATTAAACCACAATTCAAGCTGAATGCGGAAATAGTTTTTTACAAATTTCTTGTCAAACGGATATTTTCTGCCGGCAACGCACATCAGATATCCTCTCTTCATACCCGACAGATACTCTCTTCCGTATCCTTTGCAGATGAAGAACAGGGCTTTTATGCCGAACCCTATTATGAAGAACGGCAGATTGATGATGATCTGCAGCGCCGGCATGTTCTTGTATATGACGTACCAGCTGTTTCTTGCCGCCAGCCTTACCTTGAACGGATTGTAACGGCCTCCCGTGGAGCCGCTTCCGGCATGGTATACGATGGCCTTTGGCGTGTAGCGGTTAACGTAGCCCATTATCCTTGCCCGGTAGCCTACATCCACATCTTCAAGATACGTAAAATGCAGTTCGTCGAAATAACCTATCTGCTCGAACATATCCTTTCTGTAGATCGCGGCTCCCCCGCACGCGGAAAATACTACAGACTCATTGTCGTAACGGCTTCTCTTCATATCTTTTCCGAGAGAGAATGCCCACCCGAGCGCACAGTACAGATCCCCCGCCGAATCGATCTTCTCGGGCGAGTTCATCTGGATCATCTTCGATGCGACCGAGAACGTATCGTCGTGCGCATCTATCGCCTTATACAGTTCTTCCACAAACGCGGGATCCGCCTTTGTGTCGTTGTTGAGAAGTATCAGGTACTTCGTTTTGCATACCCTGATACCTTCATTTACCGCACGGCAGAAACCGAAGTTCTCGGAAAGCTCGATAAGACGCACACCTTCGTACTCCCTGATCACCTCTTTGGAGCCGTCCTGCGAGTCGTTATCGACAACGATGATGTCCGCCTCCATCGTCTGCCGAAGAAGCGAGTCAATGCAGTCCCTGATATACTTTATTCCGTTGTAATTGGGTATTATTACCGTTACTTCTCTCATTTCGGCACTCTTTTGAAAACCGCCTTCGGCATGTAATAAATATCAAAACCGTCCTTAAGCTCTATCTTCGGGAACCACTGCGCAACGGCACTGTTTCTCACAAGTACGCAGTCGGGCGAAAATCCTCCCACCGTCTGGTCCAGATCGGCCCTGTGCATGTATCCCGAGAAGAATCTTGACAGCCCCTCAAATCTGGGCTTTAACGTTTTGTCATCAAGAACATCGTATCCCGCGCTTTCGATCTTTGCCCCACTGCGTAAGATCTTTCCCGTGACCGCACCGACACTGTCCAGCCTCATGCATGACATCATATCCTCGATATATGTCGGATCGAGCGGTTTCAGCGACCCCGACAGGATCATCACGAATTCCTGCCGGGGCATCGTGACGTTCATCTTCTCCATCTCCGAAAAAGTCTGCGCACTAAGACTCGTAACACTTCGGTTAAATTTTTCGTATTCTATCCTGAAGAAGCCCAGATGCTCCGAATCCGTGACCTTTGCATCGATCCCGGCTCTCTTCAGGTGATCTTCGACCGCTTTTTTCCCTGACTCATAGGCATAAAGCTTGGCATCGGGATTTTCGCTTGTCGAACCCGCTGTGCTCCTCCAGTGATACAGGACCTTCGGTACATGGAGTATCTGTGCGCGGCTCAACCCTTCGGTACAGCGAAGTATAAAATCATGGTCCTGTGCACCGTCGTACTGTCCCCGGAATCCTCCCACGCTCTTGGCAAGATTGGCATCCGTCACGAACAGGTGGCAGATGTAGTTATTGGTCGTAAGAAGCACCGGGTCAAAGTCCGGCTTGAAGTTCGGATCAAAATAACGGCTGCCGTCCTCGCTTACTTTGTCCTCATCCGTATAAACGGCCATGATCCTTGATATGGAATCATGCGAAAGGAAGCTCTTTTCGGCCTCCTCTATCGCGCTCATGACCTCATACAGCGCATTCGGCTCCAGAAGATCGTCATGATCAAGAAGTGCCACATAATCACCGGTGCTATGCGAAAGCGCCTCGTTTGTGTTGCCGCTTATACCCTTGTTTTCGTCAAGCTTTATGTATTTAACCTTGTCAAATACGCTCCCGAACCTGTCTTCGCGGCACTGCGCGCTCAGATCTTCGATAAAATCACGCACTGTATTGCGCCGAAGATCATCCGGGCTCGCATCCGCCAGTATCAGTTCCCAGTTCGCGTATGTCTGCTCTCCGACACTGTTAAGCGTCTTTCGAAGAAGATCGGGATCGGTCTTATAGAGCGGAACGAGTATCGATATCCTGTAAGGATGCGCAAACATTCGCTCCCTCTGCGCCGTAAGCTTATTCTCATCGCAAACCTGAAGCTCATATGAGCTCTCATTTCTGTCCCTGGCAAGTCTCTCACAGGCCTTGTAAAACGTCTGTTTAGCGCCGTTTCTCTTAAGATAGCTTATGCCTCTTTTGAAATAGTGTCTGTTCGAGCCCATCAAAACCTCATATATTCTCTTTGGCAAATACCTCCAGTTCCTCGGGAGTTCCGAGAACATGGACACATCTGCCGTCCACAAGGCATATCCTGACTTTCATGCCCTTTGATATCATGTAATTGTACAGCGGTGCAACGTATTTCTCGCCCTTTTCCATGTTGCCGCCGTCCGCATAGTATTCGTCATACATCTTCTCATACAGGGCGCATGATGAGAAATAATAAGCTCCGAGCGTGCAGTTGTCGGAAATGCGCTGTTTTTCGCGAACCTCCGTCGCATTTCCGTCTTCGCCCAGCAAAACGAAGCTCCAATGATCACCGGGCGCACAAAAACACGGTATAAAACCGTCACCGCTTATGTCTTCGCTTTTCATCTGCCCTGCTTCAACATACGTGTCTATGTTGTAAATGAGAAGCTCATCGTCCTTTTTCCAGAACTCTTTGGCCAGCATCGCGGTCGTTGCCTGCCCGTCCGTCGGCTCATCAAGTTCTATGACATGTGCTTTTTCCTTGTCGCCGCCGCACTTTTCCCACTCACTTACGATAAAATCGTGCGCCTCATCTTCGCGCCTCACGATGAAATAATAGTCGTTTTCCGGGGCATAGTACCCTTTCAGGCTCTCCATCGACCATGCGAAAAGCGACCTGTCGTGCACCGTGATCTCGTATTTGGGCATGTCATATCCGGCTTTTCGAAACCTGGAGCCCAGACCGGCCATCGTTATCACGATCTGCATCTGTCGCGCCTCACTATCTCATCAAGCTCTTCAACGCTCTTTGCCAGAAACTCGGCAGGTCTTACGGTCCGATCATCAACATAGAATCCGTGATGTCCCGGCCAGGGCTTGCCGTATATTATCTCATCATACGGAATCTCCCATTTATCAAGCCATTCAAGGAGTATTTTTGCGGTCTTTGCATTGATCAGTCCGATATTTCCGTTAAAGGAGTTCATGTTCCGCGACGTCAGGAGCACGATTTTCGCCCCCTGCGCCTTGTACTCGCGGATCTTATCCACCATCTCCTTATAAGGCACTATATCCTCGTATCTCTCATCGTCTTTTTTTATCGGGCACAGAGTCCCGTCAACATCAAATACAAATGTCATATCCTCGTACATATCAATTCTCCAGACTGTCCATGATGGCTATTGCATTTAAGATAAAACCGAGCACCTTCCTCGGTCTGTCCATATGAAGCGGCAACATTGACAGAAACAGTGATGTTTCATACAGCCTTATCAGTTTGAAATCGATACCCGCCTCATTAAGATATTCCCTGAAGAGTGCCACATACGGCCTGTTGTCCGTGTCGACCGTCACCCTTGCCTGCATGTTGTCGCCTATGCCGATCTCATACAGATCGCTGTTGAACAGATCATAGAGACCGCATATCGAATGGGAGAGTTTGGCAACATCATAGAACGGATCCATGTAAAGCTCGTCCTCGCTCATGGCTCCCTTCGGATCTACAAGTATGAGCATCGAGTCGGACGCCGAATAGAGTATGTTTGAAAAACACATATCCCCATGGCTGATGACCCTGACATGATCGAACACGGCACGGCTGACCATACTGTCATACATGTTTACGTACCGCTTTACTATCTCGTCTATATCACTGTAGCGCGTACTGCTTGCAATATAGGCCGCGACCGTTTCATAGCCCGGCGTCTCCTTGAGCTGCCTTATCCTGTCATACACTTTTGAGACATACAGTCTTTTTGCCTGTGCCTCATATTCCATTGACGTGATGCTCTCACTCTTTCTGTGGGCAAGGAAATAGAACAGGTGCTTTAATATCCGGGAAAACTCCTCGGTCCTGATCGATCCGTGAACATACCTTATGGCAAGATCGGTCATGTTATAGCGCTGCATCTTATAGCTTGCCGTATCACCGTCCTCCCTGTAGTCAAACGGGCGGGCAAACCACTGTTTCATGTCGTCGGGAAGCAGCGTCCAGAACGTATATTCCGCTTTTATCTTGTCCTTCCTGTCGGACGACTTCACAACCGTGTATTCATCACCCGTGAGGCGGTTGAAGTATCTCGCATCAAATCCGCCGGTTATGAACGACCTGAAATTGCCGATATCCGACAGATCTGCAAACGCATCGCACTCGATCCCCGTAAACCCATCAAAATCAGCACTTTTAGCCAGTTTATAGGCTTCTCCGTCTTTAAAGATAACGCATGCTATTCTGTTGCCCTGTGTTATTTTATAATTCTCGTGTGCGTACCCCGCTTTGTATACAATTGTCTCCAACTCCTTGATATCAGCAACTCCGAAGTCAGAGAAGCATAGGATAACAGCTGTATTTTTTACATCCGACGGTTCGAATGAATCCGCATCGTAAAAACCTTCGACACCGGGTATACCAAGGAACGCTCCGGCAACCCTCTCCCTGAGCGTCTGTCTTTTATAGATGGTCTGCCCGAAACTCTTGTTTCCGGTTATTGCAGCTATATCCCTTCCGGGTTTTCTGGAATCATCATAAACTATGCTTACGTTTCTGATCATTTACCGGTATCCTCCGCGGATCCACCTTTTCGTGATACTATCAGGTATCTTATCGTAAATATGACTGTCAGTATGGCGATAACGGCCGCGCTTGAGAGAGTGTACCACCTCTTCGCCTCAAAACTGCTGCCTGATACTATCGATTCTATATATGTGCCGAAATCGGCGACGGTGAACGACTGTCCGAGTATTCTCGTAAATCCGGCAAGAACCGCTATCTCGAGTATCCATGCGGCAAGCGAGAACAAAAGAAGCAGCCCGTATCGTCCCGTTACCAGGCCCCTTACATATCCGTACCATCCGTTTGCCTTCTCAATGGCGGCGAGAGCCATCATTGACCTCTTCGACCGCCTTGATGTGATAATATACCTGTTCAGAAACTCTGCCGAAGCCGGAAATACGATATATGTTATGACGATGACCGTTACAAACACCGCCAGCAGTATCGTCGGGACCGTGACCGATCCCGAAATGAGCAGCTGATACGGCAGAAGTATCAGTACGAGCGCCACCGTATCAAAGAAACGGTCGGTCAGTACCGAGAAAAAACCCGTCGCAGCGCTCCCCGATATCCTGTAGAACACGAAAACCCTGTAGATCTCACCGAGTTTATACGGGATCAGCAGGTTTACCAGCGTTGTCCTAAGATATGCCGGAACGAACCTGTCAAACGATACCTTCCTGTCCATGACAAGCAGGTACATCCTCATCATCTTGATCAGATGAACACATAGGAAAACTATGAGGATAACGGCACCGACAGCTATCTTCATACAGGATCGGCCTCATAAGCTTCAACGATCTTATCTCTGTATTCGCGCGTTATGACGGAAGGATCCCTATAGTAATCCTTCAGCATTGAAAGGACCTTCATTGCCTGATTGGCCATCTTCACGTTTGACACCTGATCGTCCTCCCTCCAGCTGACCGGATAGAACTTGATATCATGTCCGTAATACTCGGAAGCCATTACCATCAGGTAGTTAAACATCAGATCATCCCTGAACTTCTCGTAAAATCCGCTCTCGAGCATTTTCACGCTGTACATGTTAAGGCCCGATCCGAGGTCATATATCCTTCTTCCGAGGACAAAAGCGAACAGGAAGTTGTATACAATGTTACCGAAGGTCCTGAAAGCCGAATATCCCTCAAGCTTTGATCCCGGCATGAACCTCGCCCCGAGTATGCAGTCGTGCTTTTTGTAGTATCCTTTTGCAAGCACCGGGATAAGATCGGAGAGGCTTCCCTGATCATCGCCGTGAAGGACTATCACATAGTCATATCTGTGCTCGATGGCGTATCTGAATGCCACCTTGTGTGATCCTCCGAGCCCGTAATTCTCACGGTTTCGAAGAAGCGTTATCGGCATGTTCGCATGTGAGCGCATATAGTCCTGCACCGCCTGTTCGGTCCCGTCGGTACTTCTGTTATTGACGACTATGATCTTTTTGATGAATGCCATCTCGGCAGGTCCGAGCCGGCCCAGAACGCGGACTATCTGTTTTTCGCAGTTATATGCCGGTATGAACAACAGTATCTTGTCTTCTTGCATGGCTTTTCTCCTTCAATCGGCTGTGATGCTTTAATAAGCGGCGTTTATGTCAAGATCAGTGAAATGTATACGGTCCTCGATAACCTGGGAATCCTCCTCGACTCCCTCGGGAACGATATACTTGCCCGTACCGTAATCATATACTATCTTCTCTTCGTTATGCACCGAATAATACGCAACAGCCTTGGCAGCTTCGATACCCACGAGATTGAGGACGTGCTGGTTGTAATGGTACTGGTCCTTCATGTACTCGGGACTCACTTTTGCCAGCACTGTCGTTGCGATCGCATAATATGCGCTCTCCTCGCTGACCTTTTTCTGAATATCGATTATCCGGGCAAATATGTCCTTGTAGTCGATCGTCCTTCCGGGCGTTATGATGAACACCTTCTGAAGCCCTCCGATAAAGAGCGGCCTCATGATATTATCAAGTGCGGTCTTGTATACTTCGGGATCCGTTCCCAGTATTCCGTCAGACTCACCGTGGAGCCACAGAACATATATATGCCCGACATTGTAACCGTTGTTTTTGAGGTATGACGTCGCATTGTCAAATCTTCTTTTAATATCTTCCCTGACGCCTTCGCTCTCCCATTTCGTCATATCGGTGGCACCCATCGATACGGAAACGGCTATGACCTTTCTGCCACAGTCCTTATGGTATTCGTTTATGAAGGCCGATACCATCGATCCCTTTTTGGCACCCGGGAATTCGATAAGACCCGTGGGATCGTTCTCGTTTATCCCGAATGGTTCCGTTATCGGATATAGTCTTGTCGGATCGGATACCGCCCTGAACTCTTCTCCCGCATCCTCCGACACCGAAGGTGCGGCCGCGGCATCTCCGCCGGCCCCGGACATGTTGGACTGGCCCATGAAGAAGATAAGATCGACGTCCTTAACAGGTTCTTTCTCTTCTTCACCGGCTTCTTCCCCGCCTTCCGGCGCTTTTGTATCTCCCGAGAATGTATCTCCGAGACCTTCGGTATAATCGTCCCCCGAAGCCTCTTCATTATCACCGGTTGTCTTTGTCGTCTCTTCAGGCGCTGCCGTCTGAGTGCTCTCTTTTGTATCGGGAGTCAGGGATGTCTTAGTGTTTGCCTCGCATCCCGGCAGGGCTATCCCCATAACGACGGAAATAAGCACTGCCATTGTGATCTTTATCGTTTTATTCATACTCTTCTCATTTCTTTTCAAGTGTCATCTTCCTTGAGATGAAGTTGTATACCATCACGACGCCGGTCGCGAACATCTTGACTCCGGCCGTAACGTAGCTCGGATACTCTGCCACTATGGACGGAACCGCCTTTTCGCATGCTATAACGCCGAAATACATTATGGCCGAGTTGATCCCCATCCCCACAAGCGACAGCAGAACAAATATCGTGAATTCCTTTCCCCTGTTCATGTCATCGCGTCGCTCAAAAACGAACTTCATGCTCATGATGTAGTTATAAACAAGCGAGATGCAGAATCCGAATACACTGCCAACGGTTGCCGCCATTGCAACATTCATGCCAAACGTGCGGCAGATCTTCGATACCAGCAGTGTTATAACAAAATCTATAACGAACGACGTTCCGCCGACCGCGGCAAACTTCAGTATCTGAGCAAAAAGCTTCTTCCTTTTTACCTGTTTTGTTACTGCTTCGTTATCCATTATCTCTTTTCCAATCTTTTATCATCTTTACCGAAAGGACGCTGATGGTAAGCGTAAACGCATAATAAATTATCCCGACCGCTATCCTTGACGCCGTATTCTCGGAAAAAATCCTCAGTCCGAAATATACGAGCACAAGAAGCAGGGCGTACCAGTACAAAACCGCATTTTTGATCCTTTCCCCGAAATCCTGCGAAAATGCCCGGCAAAACAGCATCGCCGCCACCGAGAGAACGAAGAAATCATAGGTCCTGTGATACGTTATTATGAGTGACCACAGTATGAGTACAGGAAACAGGATGTATTCCTTATCCGAAGGAAACTTCAGCGCTGTCACGGCAAGCACGATGAACACAATGCCTGCTGCAACGATACCTTCCCTTGCCCCGAGAAGGACGGACAGATCAAGGCCTCCTTCAGCCGCAAGCGCCGAGGCAACGGCAAGAGGGGCTTTTATCATGTATATAAAGCTTTTCCCAAGCCACAGAGCCGCCGCCCCGGTCAGAATAACGTGACCTGCGACCGATATGGCCAGTTCCTTATATCTCTTCCTGTACAGGAACAGAAGCGCGAGCGGAGCCGTCAGCGTATATTTGAAATATGACACGAACAGACACAGTGCCGTCAGTATCGTATTTCCCCAAGCTGCTTTAAAAGGGCGTCTGTCATCAACATACACCGCCAGCATGAAGAAAAAGAAAGCAAACAGCGTATGCTGTCCGACACCGAGCTGATTCCTGTACGGAGTCCCCGCTATCATCAGCAGCATAAGAGCCGCAAAATCGAACAGATCGGCCTTTGCAAAAAAAGTCTTTCGAAGAAGCCAAACGATCCCGGCCGTGAACAGAAGGTTCAGAACGAGCCAGACGACTTTTGCCGTCTGAGGCTCCAGAAACGTCATCGGACCGAGAAGCATCAGGAGCGACGGAAACTGGTTTGCCTCCATCTTCTGCTTCAGCCCCCTGTCCGTGAACATCCTGTAGAACCCCTCCAGTTCGACATGTTCAAGGGCCTTGTCGGGATCTTCCGAAATCTCATACGGATCGAGTCGCATTGACAGTGCTTTTGCGGCATCCCACTGGAAATCCTGCGAATACTCGATCGCATTTTTGACACCCGCATATACCGACAGTCCCGCAAGGAAACCGAGAAGGCACATCAGCACCGCCTTAAACGCATTCTTCTCAAACAGTTTCGCAAAAAGCGGCATCCTTTATCCTTCCAGCTGCTTTACTACGGCCGTCTTGAAGCTTTCGAGTCTGGCCTTTGCGTCATCCATGTCGCTGCCCTTTATGCCCATGTAGAACTTGATCTTGGGCTCCGTACCCGAAGGCCTTGCGCAGCACCAGCTGTCATTCTCTATGTCAAAGTACAGTACGTTTGAATTCGGAAGACCTGCTTCGGTTACTTCTCCCGTTGCAAGATCAGTGATCGTATTCTTCGTGTAATCCCTGAACTTCAGGACCTTGAGGCCGTCAAATTCCTTCGGAGGATTGGCGCGGAGCCTGTCCATCATATCCTTGATCTGCTGTGCTCCGTCAATTCCCTTGAGCGTGATCGTATGGATACCCTCCATGTAGAAGCCGTACTTCCTGTAGATCTTCTGCATCTGGTCCCATACGGTGATACCGTTATACTTACACCATGCCGCAACTTCGCAAAGGCACATAACGGCAACGACGGCATCCTTATCCCTTGCATGTGTTCCGGCAAGGCATCCGTAGCTCTCCTCAAGACCGAACACATACTCGTAATCATGATTCTGCTCAAACCACTTGATCTGCTCACCAATATACTTGAATCCCGTAAGGACTTCGATAAGCTTTACGTCAAAAGCCGCCGTGATCGCGTCCGCAAGATTCGTCGTAACGATCGTCTTTACAAGAGCCGCATTCTTAGGCAGTGTGCCCGCTGCCTTTCTCTCCCTTAAGATATACTCGGCGATCAGCATACCCGACATATTACCGGTGAACGGTATGTATTCGCCTGTTTCGGTATCCTTTGCATATATTCCGAGACGGTCCGCATCGGGATCGGTCGCAAGAACGATATCGGCATCCTTTTCTTTTGCAAGCTTGAGTGCGAGCGTAAATGCCTTCGGATCCTCGGGATTCGGGTACTCAAGAGTCGTAAACTTCGGATCGGGAAGCTCCTGCTCGGGAACAACGTATACATTCTTGAATCCGAGCTCGGAAAGTATCCTTCTGACCGGAAGGTTACCCGTGCCGTGGAACGGCGTATATACGATCTTGATCGAATCAGCCATTTCCTTTATGATCTCGGGATGAATGATCTGCTTCTTGAGCTCGACCATATACTTGTCATCGATCTCCTTGCCGATCACATTATACAGATGATCCGCGATAGCCTCTTCCTTGGCCATCGTCTTCACTTCGTTGTAATCCCTGACCGAAAGAACCTCATCGATGATATCCGTATCTCTCGGGGAAGTGATCTGCGCACCGTCTTCCCAGTAAACCTTGTATCCGTTGTATTCGGGAGGATTGTGGCTGGCCGTGACTACTATGCCGGCCGTACATCCGAGCGTTCTTACCGCAAATGACAGCTCGGGAGTGGGGCGGAGCGTCTCAAACACATAAGCCTTGATACCGTTGGCGTTTAGGCACAGAGCTGCCTCATCGGCAAACTGGGGGGACATGAACCTTGAGTCATAGGCGATCGCAACACCTTTGTCTTTTGCGTTCTGCTTCGTGATATAGTTTGCAAGGCCCTGTGTTGCACGCCTTACCGTGTATATGTTCATCCTGTTCGTACCGGCTCCGATAACACCGCGAAGTCCACCCGTACCGAATTCAAGATCCTTGTAGAACCTGTCCTGGATCTCGGCGTCATTGTCCTTGATCGCCGCGAGTTCGGCCTTGGTGGCATCATCGAAATAATCGTCCTCACACCAGTATCTGTACTGCTCCATGTAGCTCATATCATATCCTCCTTAAATATTATTCAACCATGCTCTTTCTGTTTCCCGCCAGAACGTAGTTGGAGTGATCAAGTGAAAAATTGGGGTTGAAATACGGATCCCCCGCATCAAGCACATCTTTCCATTTTTCTTTGAAAAGCGCGCATTCCCTGTCATATCTGTCGGCATTTTCCTTTGATGCCGCCTCTGTTACATCAGTCCCGCGTGAAGCCGACTCATAGTGGAACAGCTCCGCAAAAGGCGTGAACACGTTAAGAAGTGCCTTTTTGCGCAGTTTCAGGCACAGGTCAACGTCATTGAGTGCCACCGTCAGATCTTCACAGAGGCCTCCGACCTCGTCAAAGAGCTGCTTTTTGACCATAAGGCAGGCTCCCGTTACCGCGGATACGTTCTGCGCATAGCACAACCGTCCCATGTAGCCCAGGTTTTCCTTTGCCATTTTGTAATGCGAATGTCCTGCCGTGCGGTGCGCGCCCATTCCGAGCACGATGCCGGCATGCTGTATCGTATAATCCGGATAATAGAGCATGCAGCCGACAGCACCGACATCGCTCCTCTGGGCATACATCAGAAGTTCTTCCATCCAGTTCCTTGTGATCACCTCGGTATCGTTGTTAAGGAGAACTATGTAGTCCCCGTTTGCAAACGTCGCACCGAAATTATTGATCTTTGAGTAGTTAAAACCGCCCTCGTACGTTACCACCCGGACCTTCGGGTGCTTTTCGATCGAAGCATAATAATCCTTTATCTCCTGTGTTGACGAATTGTTCTCGATAACGATGATCTCATAATTATCGTAGGACGATCTGTCCGTAACCGACTCAATGCATCTTCTAAGATCATCCACATGGTCCTTGTTCGGGATGAGTATCGATATCTTAGGGTTACCGATGACCTCATAACGTATCCTGAATATCGTCTCAAATGCGCGTGAACTCTCGATCCTGAAGTTTTTGAAACCGCATGCCGCAAGGTGTGCCGCAACCGCGCCCTTTGCCGCATCTATGGCGTAGCTCTTTGCGTTGATGTCGCTCGCAACGCTTCCGGCATGGCTTCTCCAGTAATAGAGTATCTTCGGCACATGAACGATATTTTTTGCAGACTGTGTCAGACGCAGTATCATATCGTGATCCTGGCTTCCGTCAAACTCCGGTCTGAATGTCCCGCACTTTTCAACAAGTTCCTTGGAGAACACCGAGAAATGGCATATGTAGTTGTTCGCTCTGAGGTTATCCGGAGCAAAATCCGGCTTGAAATGAAGCGTTATCATGTGATCGATGGACTTGCCCGAAAACGTTGTCTCATCGCAGTAGATATAATCGGCATCCTTTTCGCATATGACCTTCATGTATTCATAAAGGGCGGGAGGATGAAGTATGTCATCATGATCGAACAGTCCGATGTAATCGCCTGTTGCCATATCAAAGCACTTGTTCGTGTTACCAGAGATCCCGAGATTTTCGGTAAGCTTCTCGTATCTGATCCTCTCATCAGCGTACGAGCGCACCACGTCACCGACATAGGAATGGGCATCGTCGGAGCCGTCCGCCAGACAGAGTTCCCAGTTACCGTACGTCTGCGCGATGACGGATTCTATCATCTCCCTCAGGAACTTCTCGGGGGTATTGTAGAGCGGCACAAGCACCGAGAATCTGATGTTTCTCGTAAAGACCGTATCCTTCTGTTCCTTTATCTCTTCGGGGGTAGGCATTGACAGCGTACCATAACTCTTATAGGCACGCCTCTCTATGATCTTGCTTTCGATCTTTCTTTTCAGATTACGGATACTTCCGTATCTTTTGATGCGTATGAATATGTTCTTCGTATGGCTCCACACGAGTCTGAAAGGATAGATGCATTTCCAGACAAGGGAATTGCGGAGTTTGTCCATTTTATAGTTTAGATCTGCGACCTTTGCCTCGGCGTCAACAAGCTTCTCGGTGAGCTCGGCGTTTTTTGCACGCTCCTTCTCATAGAGATCCTTATAGTATTCACTCGTCCTTGACAATTCCTCTTCGCGGTTCATATATATCACCCAGAGCCATGCGATAGCTCTTCAATCCTGTAGTCTTTTTCAGCAGCACACCCACTCTGTACCTGGTATGCACGTCGATCGCATCGAAAGGTATCCTGCAGACGAATCCGGCAAGAAGTGTATGCTCTGCATCCGGGAATACTTCCCCGACGTCCTCGCGGTATTTCGGCATGGTCGTTACCACGATGCATTCCTTCTTTTCGATGTCATCTTCATCTAGCGGGATCAGCACAAGGTATTTTTTGACAAACGCATTGTCCCATTTGAGCGAGATCCCCCAGCCGTCAATAACGTACGCATCCTCTGCCTGCTCACCGATTCCGCGCTCGATGGAGCACGCATCGATGGACATCGCGACCTTATTTGAAACCCCGGTCGGAAGCCTGTACAGCTCCTTTGTTTTGCTGCGAAGATCGCTTACCTGATAATCCGGCACCACACCGCACCTTATGAGCGTTGTGTCGACATCAAGGCCCACTCCGTAAAACGGATCCCTGTGGGATGCCAGCCACGGATGCAGTCCGTAGAAAAGCTTCCTCTCTTCCTTAAGGCGCCGGCTCTTGTCATCACTTGCCGCGTCAGCGCCGCGCGCAAGCGATTCATGATGCGTCATCACGCAGTCATTGTTCACGACATTGTAGTACCCTGCCTCAATGAGTCTTACGCACAGATCGACGTCATTATAGCCAACCACCATTTTATCATAAAAACCGCCTGTTTGATAGTATTTTTCCCTGCTGACCATAAGGCATGCGCCCGTCACGGCCAGTACATTCCAGGCGAACCTGTTCCTGCAGTAATATCGTGCCTTTTCATCGGATATACCCGTCAGTTTGTGGATGGGCCCCCTTGCGGTATCCGTAACTCCGATATGCTGTATGCTCACATCATCCGGGAACAGCAGTTTTGCGCCGACAGCGCCGACATAACTCCTTGCGGCATAGACAAGAAGCTTTTCAAGAAACCCCTCCGTGATCGGATCGACGTCATCGTTCATGAACAGGAGGTAATCACCCTTTGCCGCCTGTGCGCCGATATTGCACATGACGGAATAGTTGAACTCCATCGCCTCATAGATATACGTTCCCCTTCCGCCCGGAAGCTGGGTGACGTACTTATCCACGATCTCACGGTTTGTATCGTTACTCCCGTTATCGACAACGATTATCTCATAAGGGACATCTCCGGCATTTATCCTGATGTTCCTTATACATTCCTTGACGACCTGCGGCTGGTCCTTTGAAGGGATTATGATCGATACGACATATTCCTTCTTTTTGCCCGGCTTCGGAATGACATTAACGGCGCGCCTCTTTTCGGCGGCCTCCCTGCAGAGCACATATCCGGGCCTGTTGTATCTTTCATACAAAGCCTCGAATATATCCTCATCGGATGCATCCGGCCGTCCGGGAATGAGTTTTTCAAGATCCCTGTGATACAGCACCTGCGGCACGTGCATGACAGTCGTCGCCCTCTCAAGCGCCCTTAAGAGAAAATCACGGCACCGCACTCTGTCGCCAATCTCCGGAGACCTTTTGATCGCAGGGACAAACCTCGCAAACTGCGTCCTTATGGCAAAACATGTTTCAATGTATGGGAATGACAGGATCGTATCGGGAGAATGTTCGGGTTTTCTCCACGGTGTACGAAGTGTCCTGATACGGACATTTATATCTTCAAGATCGGCTGAAATGTCTGTTGTAAAATCCTCGTCACAGTATACGATATCAGCGCCTTTTCCGAGCGAAAGGAGCCTCTTTGGCATATCGGACTCATACACTCCCTCGCGGTCGACAAAAATCACATAGTCCTCGTTTATGCCCTCAAAGTTCAGTATATTGTTCACATCATCCGGGAACAGTATCACCCTCCCGGACCAGCTTTTCTCGGGCAGATCGTAAGCGTCGCCGTAAACAAGCTCATAACCGTACGGCTGCGTCTGTTTGAAACACTCTTTTTTGTATTCCTGTTGTAATCTTTCCTTCTCAGCTTTCATTTACACTTGCGGCAAACGCTAATCGACAAGGCGTGCTCTTACAAAACCCTCCGGCAGAACATCTTCCCTGATGATGCCGGCTTTTCTCTTAATCCTGTATGACAGTTCGCGCTTCTTAGCCTTTTCGTCTTCCTCGCGCTTTCTTAAAATGCCCACTATATCCTCGTAGAACGGATCCTCGATCATCGTGACACTGTATACGGCCTCGAGAGAGCGGGCATTCTGAACCACTCCTTCAACGATGATCTGCGCATCGTTTGTGTCATAGATATATGATCTTTCGGTCACTTTATATCCGTTTACGATCACTTCGTGAACGTCCATATGGCTTCCGTCGTCCAGCGTGTACGACAGCTTCTCCAGATGAAGGAGGCACGGATATTCCGTAGGATCGATCCGGATCGAATTGATATATCTGTCAAACGGTATCTTCATCGAAACACGGCCGTTTTCAACTTCCGCTATTATGTTTATCTGATTATCCGATGTATAGTTCGTCCCTCTTGAGAAATATATCCTCGGAGTATCGAGGTTTCGAAGGTACGAACCGATCTTTACTATGTTGTCGATCCTGATCGATGTTGTCGGCATGAGCACCTGCATTACTTCAAGCGACGCTAAGCCGCCTATTATATAAACCTGGAAAGCGTGCTCCATATCCGAGAACAGCATTCTCTCGCCTATGTCAATACCGCACAGGCTGAACACATCCATTCCCTTTCGGGACAGATACAGTGAAAATCCGTCATCTTCCCTGTCCCTGAAATGATAATAGAGCGCCCTGTAGATGATGAAGCGGACCGGGATCGTGAACGGGAACACCCACTCATAGTCAAGGAGCGTCCACTTTCCGTTTTCTTTTTCATTCCTATCGAGCATGATGTTCGAAAAGATCATGTCAAAGTTGCACGGGCTGATACCTACATATTTCTTCCGGAACTCTCTTCTTCCGAACACTTCGTCAAAGCCCATCGATCTCTTAAATTCCGCCACATCGGAACATGTATTTAGCTTCCTGCAGTATTCGAGTATGAGCGATTCCATCTGAGGATACTGCTCGTTTGCCTCAAGCTCGTTCAGCCTGTCCTCAAGTGTTATTCCGGACACATAATCGAATCTGACCGTATCCTTCGCGCGTGACGCAACCCCCGCAAACACTATCCCTTTTTCCGCACCCTTTATGAGCGCGCATCTGACAGGGACTATTCCCGTATTGTCAAACTGATCAATGAGTTTTCCGTAACTGTCGCTCATACGGTCTATGTGGGCGTTGGCGCGCGAAGAGAGAGCCGATTTACAAACCGACATCTCACCTTCGGGAGATCTTTTGATCATAGTGCATATCCGGTATTCGTCCTTGCGCTCGTTTGCGTACTTGGCATATACGGGAATGGTCTCACTCTCCAGCAGCCCTTCATTCAGGGAAGCCAGTACTATAAACGAATTGGCAAATTCCGGGAACCTGTCTTCCTCGATCATGGCATTAAATGCCTTTGTCTCGTCAAACAGAACGAGCCTGTCGGCATCGTAATTCCGGACATTGGTATTAAGTTCACCCTCGCCCGGAAGCCGCATATCCGAATATACCGTATGCGGAAGCTTGTAATCGGGATACGGATAGTAGAATATCCTGTCGCGATAACCGCTCGTATCAAGCAGTTTTTCAAGCATCTCCTTCGAGAAAGTCCTTACCTTCGCATCAGCACCATACCCCTCAATCCCTCCGAAATATGTGCCGAGATGGTCTTCCTGGCATCCCGCAAAATACTTCATACCCAGGCGGTTCTCGATGGCGATGACTATCTTTCCGTCGGGCTTTAAGTGTTTTTTCAGGATCTCAAGAAAAGTATCATAGGGATTTTCGCCCATGATATATGATGCCGCATATTCCAAAACTCCGATCAGGGTTATGTAATCATACTGCTCGTTCAGCCCCTTCTCAACGTCCTCGAAGTTTCCGACCATGATATGAATGTTGTCGTACTCCCTGTTCTTGTACGCATTAATGAGGCTCCTCTTTCTTGAAAGCTCGACGCAGGTCACGGATCCCGCAAGCCTTGCAAGAGCGCCCGTTATCGCGCCGCATCCGCTTCCTATCTCGAGCACCTTGTCCTTCGGGCCTATCGGAAGCCATGCCACCGCGTTTTCTCTCATGTATGACAGGTGGTACATTACCGACCACGATCTTGATTCCTGGATGTAGTGCTCATAGTCGAGCGCAGTATGATTTTTGACGTAGTCAAGAAGCCTGTCCTCCGCAGCACCCTCGGAATACAGGTCTTCCCCGCCGTAATATGTGTAATCGACCGTCACATTGCCTATGGTGTCGTTGCCTTTGTATGTCATATCTTACTTATCCGTCTCTTCCCTTGTTACCGTGACTATCGAGTTCATGTCATAAAAACCCGTTGTGTTCTTTGACGAGATGACCGTCAGATTGAACACGTCATACAGCCTGTGATAAACAGTGAAGTTTCCTTCCCTGTATCCTACGCAGCCGAGCGATATCAGGTATTCTCCGCCCTGAAGCGACATATTCTGCGTGAATGTCACGACGACCGTTTCTCCGGCTTCAAACGTGCCCGTTGTTATCTTCTCAAACATCGTATTGGTTCCCGTAATCTCGGTCCCCTGCATGTTCTTGAACGAAACGGCAAATATCGGATCCTGGATGGATGTGAAAAATCTTACCCTGACCTTTACCGTGAACTCATCGCCTTTGATGATCGTGTTCGTGATCGTGCCGCTGTTGTCATATGCGCAGAAGTCCTCAAACTCCGCCAGCCCGCTTCCGTACTCATCGGCGTTCGGGCTCAGTTGCATGAGATCCTTCCACTTGGAGCCATCTGACATCCCTTCGCTCTTGTTCGTGTTCACTGCCGTCTCAAGCTGACCCACGAGAACCTTTTTGTACATGTCTATGATCTCTTTCGGCTCGCCCTCGCCGATCTTGTGACCGCGCTCCAAAAGGATGACTCTGTCGCAGTATTTGCTTATGCTTCCAAGGTCATGCGATACGAACAGTATTGTCTTGCCCTGTTTCTTGAAATCCTCGAACTTTCTGTAGCACTTGTTCTGGAAGAATACATCTCCGACCGAAAGCGCCTCGTCAACGATGAGTATCTCGGGATCTATGTTTATCGCGACCGCAAAAGCAAGGCGCACAAACATACCGCTCGAGTATGTCTTGACCTTCTGGTATACGAAATCTCCGATATCGGCAAACTCCAGTATTGACTCGAGCTTGTCGTCGATCTCCTTTTCCGAAAATCCGAGCATCGTGCCGTTAAGATATATGTTCTCGATACCGGTAAACTCCATGTTGAATCCGGCACCAAGCTCAAGAAGCGCGGATATACGTCCTTTTATCTCCAGATCTCCCGAAGTCTGGTTCAGGACTCCCGTTATTATCTTGAGGATGGTTGATTTACCCGATCCGTTCGTTCCGATTATACCGACCGTTTCGCCCTTATATACGTCAAAGCTTACATCATCAAGCGCAAAATGCTCACGGCAGTGGATGTTTTTGCCTATATGAAGCGCCTCTTTCAGCCGGTCCCGGTTCCTGTCGTAGAGCTTATACACCTTTGAGACATGCGAAACCTTTATCGCCACTTCTTCGGTGATGTTGCCTGCCTTCACGTGATCGGTATGTTCGCTCACATTATTCGGTTGTTTGATCTGTTCGATAAAATCAGCCATTTTTTATAATACATCCGCAAAGTGGACCTTGAGACGCTTGAAGATGATCGCGCCGAACGCGAACATGCACATCGTAAGTATCCAGAAATAAGCCGTTGAATAGAAGTTCTCCCAGAACCATATCTTGTCGATGAACGCATCCCTGTAGCCTTCGACTATATAGTTCATTGGGTTGAGTTTGAATATGATACGCATCCTCGGTGAAAGCGTCGTTATGTTCCAGAGGATCGGTGTTGCCCATATGCCCACCTGTAAAAGGATGGAAATGATCTGCCCGAGATCCCTGAAGAATATGATGATCGAGCACGTTATATAGCACAGTCCGAGAACAAAAACAAACATGCATCCGCTGTAATAAAAGATCTGAAGTGTATACAGATCCGGGAAGTACCCGTAGCACGAAAACAAAACGATAGTGAATATAACGAAAAATCCGTGCACGAACAGCGCCGAAATGATCTTGATTATCGGAAGGATGCTTATCTTGAACACAACCTTCTTGACGAGATAATTATATTCAAGAAGCGCGTTGGTACCGTTTGAAAGCGCTTCCGAAAAGAAGAACCACGGAACTATTCCGGCGATCAGCCACAGGATGTACGGGATCGTTATATCACCCTTTACCGCGACCGCTCTTGACGGAAGTGCCACCGTGAACACGAACCAGTACAAAAGAACCGTTATCACAGGCTGCACGAACGCCCATACTATTCCGAGATATGAGCCCGCATATCTTGTCTTGAAATCATTCTTGGCAAGTTTCCATATGAGCTGTCGGTTCTGGAACAGTTCGACCGGAAGTATGACGATCTTGTCATACATTTTCAGAAATACCGAATAAATGGCGATAAGGATAATACAGGAAATGATCTTTTTGATCATTTCCTCTTTGGGATCCGCAAACTGATTATGATGCAGGATTATGTATGCAAGAAGCAGTACAATAACTGCCGTGACTGACCAGATAACGGTCTTCTTACGTGTCATTTAAGCTCCTTAAGGGTCGGCCACTTTTTATCCTTTTCGGAAAAGATGAGTTCCACCCCGTCTGTCGGCCACTTAATACCGATGTCGGGATCATTGTAAATAATGCCGCCCTCGTCGTTCGGATGATACAGTTCCGTACATTTGTATGTAAACTCGGCATAATCGGAAAGGACTAAAAATCCGTGAGCAAAGTTCTTCGGTATAAAGAACATCTTTTTATTTTCTTCGGACAGCCGTACGCCGTACCACTGCCCGAATGTCTTTGATCCTTTTCTCATGTCGACCGCAACGTCGAACACTTCACCGCGGATGACTCTGACGAGTTTGTCCTGCGGATGCTCTATCTGGAAATGAAGTCCGCGGATAACACCCTTCTTTGAAGCCGACTGGTTATCCTGAACAAAAACGCAATCTATTCCGGCTTCCTTAAAATCCGCGATATTGTAAGTCTCCATGAAATATCCGCGGTTATCGCCGAACACCTGCGGTGTGATGACTTTCAGCCCTTCGATAGGTGTGTCCTCAACGGTTATCTTTCCCATTTATCTTATCTCCTTAATACTTAAGAAAGCTCTTATTCATGTCAACATTACCCGGAATACCGTCAACATGACCCTTTGACGTGTACTGCCAAATATCATATCTTCCGGAGTATGTCGGTCCGTTCGCATTGTACTGTGCCAGCCATATCTTGCATGACAGCGATCCCGTGTTGATCTTTTCCGTCAGCCACGTTTTGTTCGCATACAGTCCCGGCGTATATCCTGCGGACTGTATCGTCTTGCAGAACGCCTGAATGTTCGCGGTCCTCTGTGCAGCCGACAGACCGTTGTAACCCGGCCTTGATGAACTCTCGACGTCGAGGAACACGGGATAATTGATGCCGTATCCGCTGCAGAGCGCCGCAGCCGCACTGGCTTCTTCAACTGCTTCGGCCTCAGTGAGCGCTGTTGAGAAGTAGTATACTCCGACTTTGAGTCCCGCATTCTTTGCGCCCTTGATGTGGCTCTTGAAGTACGGATCCTCGATGAGGGCACCCGTCGAAGCTCCTCTGTATCCGCATCTGATGATTACGAAGTCAACTCCCGAAGCTTTTACCGAACTCCAGTTGATGCTCGGCTGATACTTCGATACGTCTATTCCGAGAGTGCCGGAGCCGTTGTTGAGTGAACCGTCCGAATTGAACTCATACTCTACTCCGCCGATCACCTGCTTACCGGTAACCTTCTCATGATCCTTCGTGAAGTAGTACTGTCTTCCGTCTATGTTCTGCCAGCCGGTATATACATATCCGACCACTCTTCTGTAGTACTTGCTGAAATTGCCGCTCTTGTAATCTTTCCACTTGGCGAGCCTGTATGAACCGTCAACATATACATACAGCGGATTCTTGCTCGAATCGTAGATCTGTGCCTCGTCCTTGTACTTCTGCTCAGCCTTGTAGTTCGGATCCTTCAGACCGCACTTGCTGCATACGCCGTTAACGAATGTATGATCCTTCTTCGCGATCTTTTCGGTCTCTTCCGCTCCACACTTTGTGCAGGTCCTCTTTTTCGTTCCCTCCTCGGCGCAGGTGGAATCCTTAACTATTACCCATTCACCGAATGTATGAGAGCATGCTGGAGCCGTATAATTCGGATCTGTTGCATTACATCTGGTACATTTGCCATCTTTAAAATCATGGCCCAGTGCAGGTATTTCCTGAGTTTCCGTTTCCCCACAATCACTGCATTTTCTTGCTTTCGACCCTGCCTCTGTGCAATTTGCCTCTTTTGTTACGGTCCATTCCCCAAACGAATGTGTATGTGTTGTATTTTCCCCTG
>JAEEGL014440915.1_pt1 | contig 21995 bp, 17 predicted proteins | sample 9134231 | NCBI WGS metagenome assembly JAEEGL01 (sample SAMN16246548, study PRJNA631951) | gut metagenome | biome: gut microbiome; feature: rumen; material: fiber-attached | host: Bos | place: Iran: Karaj | collected 2018-10 | reverse complement strand
CGCTGTGCCGCTATAATTTCCCAGATTATCGATATAATCCACCCAGTTACTACAGCCTTCAGGCACCGCAGATGCCGCAATAAGAGCAAGGACCGAATAGGTAATGATTCCTGCAATTATTGCGCCGATGAATATCCTAAGTGTCCTAGACACAGAAAAAGAAAATTCTTCTGTTGAATGGGATATTGACTCAAATCCAACGTAAGCCCAGGGAGCTAGTGCAACAATCTGAAAGATGCTGATATGTACCGCATCCTCGTTATAATATGCAGGAGAAACTTCCAAAATTGACGTGCCTTTTACCATGGTAATACAAATAGCACACGCAATTACGCCTCCGATTAAGACAACTGCCAGCACAGACTGTATTCTGGCTGTCCATTTACCTCCAAAAAGGCATATGAGACCGGCTATGACTATCATAAGCGAAGCAATAAACGCTTCTGCCAAATATACATCAAATCCTGCCACCTTGTAATGCGGCCCTACTTCCAGTAAACCAGGGAAAAAATTTCTGCAGATGATAGGGATTGCAGTGGCATTAGCCCATACAATCGCCATATAGACCAGTATAAGAAACCAGGCACTCATAAAGCCCTGGTCATAGCCAAATTCGTTTCTGGTAAAAATATAAGTCCCACCACTATTGGGATATCTGTTCATGAGAAAATGGTAGTTAAAACCAATAAGAAGCATGACTAGGCCGCCAATGCACATGCCGACAGTTGTACCTATTGGTCCTGCCAGTGGCAGAAAGGTTGTGCCCGGCATTACAAAAGAGCCCCATCCAACACTGCAGCCAAATGCCAGAGCCCATGCTCCCATAGGCGATAGATATTTTAGAAGGGCCTGTTTCCCACCGGAAGTATTCTCTTTAAACATATCTCGTCTCCAATCAATAGCACCCTTAAACGCAAATAAGTATACCCCCAACATGGAAACTATTGTTATATAACATATATTATTTTGTATTATATGTTATATAATCTATACATCTTTTTTATCCCCCGGATTACTATCCATTTCCACAAGCTTATCAATTACTGCCTGATATATGTTTTCATCTGTAATACCTGATTCTGATCTGAGTCTAGATGCACTCTTCATCCTGACTGTAACACTATCGCCCTCTACAGTCCTGATTTCTTCGATATTTTTAACCAGACGTTCTCTTAAAGCTTCAAGCTCCTCCTTGCTGTCTATGGTTGTCATAACAGCAAACAGTGAATTCTTTGTTCTTCCGACAGCGCAGGACTGCTCTGTCACTTCAATTATTTTTCTGCCTATCTGATTTAAAAGCTTGTTGGCCACTTCTTTTCCATAAGTCTGGATAATTCTGTCATGCGTAGCATTCTCCATCAGGATAAGACCATAATTCTTATCATTATCCGAATACTGAATGGCATAGCCTATCATGGCGTCCAGGAAAGATCTGGCATTCATCAGATTGGTGATATTATCAACTCTTTCAGGACCCTCTATCTTGTTAACTCTTGCAAGCTCTTCCTCTCCATCAAAAAAATAGCCTACTAAGCCCACAATCTCGCCATCATCATATAGTGGCATTTTATTGCAGATAATATTGTGAACTACACCATTTACTATGCACTGTCCCGAAAGATCCTTTATACGCTGGCCTTTTTTGATGATATTCATCTCAGCCTTCATAAACGCTTCATCCACGTGCCAATGCATGTCTTCATCTGTTTTGCCGATGATATCCTCTTTTGACTTAATACCATAGAAATCAAGGAAAGACTGACTGACACCCATGAATCTACGCTCTGTATCCTTCCAAAAGAATTTGATACTACTATTCCAGATAAGATTTTCCCATATGGTAGAGTATATTCGCTCGGATTTATCATCGATATGAGGATATCCGGGCTCATTCATATTAAGGCCCGTCGGCAAGGATTTAAAGCAAAGCAGGTACTCTTCCCCATTTGTATTCGGAATCATCATAAGAACTACTTCACGCCACTCATAGTTGCCATTCTTCTGCTTAATTCTATAGGCTTCCTCTATGTGACCTTTTTTACCTGCTTCAACGCGTTCTTTCATAGTATCCACATCCAAAAAGGCCTTAAAATCCTCTCTTTGACTTGGGAACACAAAATTTGATGCAAAATATATGCAGGTATCAATTACAGCTCCATAAACATAATCTCTGGCATCAATATACTTAAATCGTCCCATTAGCGGAGAAATATCCCTGTTTCGGATATTGATAATATCCACCAGCTCATAAAGCAGAATCAGATCTCTAAGCTTGGAATCAAGTCTTGCAGCTTCCTGAGTATTCTCATCCTGCGTAATATTATAGATTGAACCCTTTATGATATAGCTATCACCATGCTTAGCAATACACTGCCCGGTAAAACGCAGGAAAATACCATTATCAGTATAGTAGAAGGTTTCAACATTTCCACTTTCTTCTATGGCATCTGCCATTTCACGATATTTTTTTAATAGCGGTGACCCTGTATGATAAATTCGCCTGTCCATTTCTTCATAATCTTCGTTGTTATGAAAAGAAATCTGATTGCGATAGGCTTCATTCATAAACAAAGTCTTGAATTCTTTGCCATCATCAAACAAAATTTCCAGCGGAGAATCTGTGTCACGAACTGCAATACTGGCAGCCTCATAGAAATATCTCCACTGGCGTTCTTCGCTTTTAATATTATTTTCGTTCAAGTGATCCAGCAAAAGATCCAGCGGCTGAGGTTTGCTAAAATAATAGCCCTGAAGCTTGCCGCAGCCTACTTCCCTTAGAAACTCAACATGTTCCTTAGTCTCAACGCCTTCCGCCAGTGTCCTTACACCAATATCCTTGGCCATATTTATGGCAAAGCGCATGATACTTTTAGACCTGTCAGTAAAAGATGAAAGAAACTTCATATCCAGCTTAAGAAGATCAAACTGATAGTCCTTTAAAAGATTCAGCGATGAATAACCACTTCCAAAATCATCCATCCAGATCTCATAACCGGCTTTTCTAAAGTCCTCAATAATCCTGGCCATGAGCTCTTCATCGGAAGCAATCATACTCTCGGTAATCTCGACATGAATCAGGTCCCTTGGAATATCGTATTTTCTGACAGCACTTTCAACGACATCAACCATGTCCATCATGACAAAGTCAAGCCGTGAGAAATTAACAGATACAGGTACTACAGGCTTTTTTTGCTCTACAAGAGCACTTAGATCCTTGCAAACATGTTCCACAATATATCTGTCTAATTTGTGGATCTGCTTACTGTCTTCAAGAGCGCCAATGAATTTATCCGGAGGAAGGAACCCCACCTCAGGATCAATCCACCTTGCCAGTGATTCCATACCGCATAGTTCCATAGTAATAGTACGGATCACCGGCTGATAGTATACCTTAATCCATTCGTTTTTTATTGCTTCATCAATTTTTTCTACGACATATTCCGAAATGTCAGGTACCGGGATATCTGCCATAAAAAGCCCCTTCTAAAGTCAGACTGTTGAATAACCGTAGCCGTTACAGATAGCATCTACAGGTACACCATCTCTGCACAAAGGGCAACTGTCGTAGGTATAGCTTGCATATTCAGGGAAGTCTCTCTTTGTGAAAAGAGCTCTGATAGGAATATTCTCAATCTGAGTTGCGATAGAGAATACTGCTGAAATGCCAACAACCTCACCCTTATAGAATCTTACTGAATCAAGCGCCCCCTTTAAGGTAGCTCCTGTTGTAGCAGAATCAACCAAGATCAGCACTTTTTTACCATCTATCATATGTTTGTTATTATCTCTAAACATAACCTGACCACTTACATTGTATTCAGGCTCTGTAATGTACATTGTTTTATGGGAATTCATGGAGATAATTCCTGCCTCAGTGAGCTTATCAGCCATATATGCACCCACCACTTCCATTCCGTTAAAGCACAAAATGGTATCGATGACATCTGACGCAAGATACATCTCTGCAAGGGCCTCTCCTGTTGCTCTCGCTTCTTTCATTCTGGCTTTCGTGTCGCAGAGGTCCATATAAAGATTTACATGTGAATGAGGCGTAATAAAATGTCCCGGAGTCACTCTCAAGATAACATCGCTATGTCCTGGATATTCAATCTTTTTGTAGTTTTGCATTATACATCCCTCCATTAATATTTGGTGGTAATTATGAGCGTCATATTAATCATATCATTATATCGTTAACATTTCCACTTTTGAGCAACTACAGCCAAGAAACAGAGATGCCACTTAGACTTAATCTAAGTGGCAAATACACCTATAAAAGAATTCTAGCTCTTCTTTTCTGATTCTCTTAACTTTTTAATTCCCTCAAGAGCTGTCTTATAGATGAGTGCCATATGTCTGGAAGCAGGATCATTCATATCGCATTTACTCTGCATAAGCTTAAAATGCTGGATTGCTTCATCAATAACAGACTTCGAAATAACGTATCCGTCACAATAAAGCGTTCCTGTCTCAGCATCGAATCTGGATTCTTCAAATCTTGTCTTTGCATAGTCACCGGCACCCATACTAGCAGCCAGCTGATTGATGAGGTCTTTTCTATTATCTGCCATATGAACATCTCCTTATTATTCGCTAATCAATTTCTGACAATACTTATTAGGAAAATACTTATGTATTACCTATCACACAGAAATTTTATCATAATAAGCATATGGCAATTGGTTAAATTTTTATAACTTTTGTGTGTTAATTCGTTAACAGTAAATTTATTTTATTCCCACAGATCTGATGCGCAGGCCCTTTGTATCTCCGTCAAGAATTTCAATTCTCTTTTCCCCGGCATTCATATCAAAGTAGTTGTCTTCGAGCAGTAAATTCTCGTCTTCATTCTGAATTTCCACGCTCTTAGCATAGGCATCTGCAGTAACCACAATAAACTTATCCTCCACTCTTAATTTAAGGTGTGGATCCTCAAATTTAAAGTGCTTAGGAGGGCAGAATAATACCGTTCCCTCAGAGATTACATTGCCGTCTTCTATAAGCTGGTAGCTGACGTAATTCTCCTGAAGAAGCGCTTTGTCCATATCAATTTCATCGAACCAATTCGTTGATAGAGGTTTCGCAGTAAGCTTTTTACTGTCTTCTTCAATAATTTCTGCCTTTACATTTCTAAGCTGCCATTTAACCTCCAGATCACGGCTCTTTGTGGTCTCATTCTGGACATTTAAACGAATAGATTTCCTGATCGGATCTGCTTCGTCATTAACACTTATTCTCTGATCAAGGTAGCCCTTTTCCTCGCAGGAAATAAGGACTGGAGCAAAAAATCTCTTTGCAAAGTACTGAAGTGCTTTCCATCGTCCTCCATAGTCTATGGAAGACCAGGAAGCTACAGGCCAGCAGTCATTAAGCTGCCAATACACAGTTCCCATGCATCTTCCGCGATTTCTTCTAAAATGCTCAACTCCATACCTTATGGCCTCAGCCTGAAGCAGCTGAGAATAGTAAACAAGTTCCTCAAGACTTTCCGGATACAGGAAGGTCTGGCTCATGTAATTCATAATCTTGCCGTTTGCAGCATTATTTCTCTGGTGTTTCTCCATAACATAGGAAAAAATGTTCCTATCCCCAGGTTCTGTAAAGGTTTCTATGGTCTTCACAGCCGGGAAGGACTGGAAGCCAAATTCTGACAGATACCTGAAATGAAACTGCCTGTATGCCGTAAATGGCTGATTTCCATGCCAAACTTCCCAATAATGTGCATCTCCACGATTTTCATCATTGGGATTATCAAATCCTCCGCCTGAAGATGGGCTTGCCGGCCAATAGAAGGTCTGGGGATCCTCTTCCTTAAGAAGCTTAGGGAAAAGATATTCATACATCTTTACATAGTCTGATTTAAGCGTAAACTTGGCTCCCCAGTGCTCATAGCCCACAAAAAGCTCCATTTCATTATTACCGCACCATAATCCAAGGCTTGCGTGATGACGAAGCCTTCTTACATTATCAATTATTTCCTGACGTATATTCTCCTCAAAATCCTCTGAAAGTCTGTAGACAGCACATGCAAACATGAAATCCTGCCAAACTACAAGACCCAGTTCGTCACAAATATCATAAAAATCATCTTCCGGATAATAGCCACCACCCCATACCCTGATACAGTTGAAATTAGAATATGCGCACTGTACCAAAAGACGTTTTGTTCTTTCAGGATTTACCCTGCTCAGAATATTATCCTGAGGGATATAATCTGCTCCCATGGCAAAGATCTTGACTCCATTTACCACATGGCAGAATTCCTCTCCAAATTCGTCCTTCTGACGGGAAACTGTCATGGTTCTAAGACCTATACGCTTCTCCCAGACATCAAGAACCTCGCCTTCCTTATCTTTAAGTTCCAGGCGCACATTGTAAAGGGGCTGATCTCCATATCCGTTTGGCCACCAAAGCATCGGATTATCAATACTAAGAGTCTTGGATGCATCCTCTTTTGACGCAATCACAGACAGCATAGGATCTGTAACAGTGACGTTTGTTATGCAATCATCACAGCCGTCTATCTTAGTATCAAAAGATAAGAGAACCTTACCATCTACATGCTCTTGTCTAACATATACGGACTCAAAACGTGCCTTTTTTATTCCAAGAAGGCTTACAGGCCTTAATATTCCGGCATCGGGAAGCCTTGGTCCCCAATCCCAGCCAAACATATAATGGGCTTTTCTCAGCTTAGGAAAGCCTTTACTACAATCTTCTGTACCTAGTACAGGATCTTCGTTAAAAGCATTTTTTATATATTTATTAGGGGAATGCAGCACAATTCTGAGGCTGTTTTGGGGCTGCAAAAGCTCTTTTACCTCATATTCAAACACCCTGTGCATATTGCACACGCTACCCAGCAGATTGTCATTAAGGAAGATATCTGCAACAGTATCTATCATATCGAATCTAAGGAGCACTCTGTCGCATTCCATAAGCCCATCAGAATTATCCACCTCAAATTCCTCAGAATACTCGTAGTCATAGTCCATCAGTGCAAGGGCCTTATCCTCATTGTCCCTGTAATATGGATCTTCCATAACCCCATTCTTCATAAGATCTGTATAAACTGTCCCGGGCACAACCGCATCATACCATTTATCCTGGTCAGTTCTACGCATTTTCCAGTTCTCATTAAGGTTCCTTTTTATCATATAGTTTCCTTTCCTACCCCAATTTTTAAGTAATGAAAACATCAAATTTCATGCCCTTTAATTATACCGCATTAATATGCATAAAAAGCGCAATTTCACTTCATTTTTGAGAAAAAATAAGATAATATATAGGTGTTGTGCATACTATTTGAAAGGTATAGAGGTTTTGTATGGGAAAAAAATCTATAAAGGAAAATAAGAATATCTTTTTCGAAAGCAGAGAAGAAGCAGGGCTTACAAGAGCACAGGCCAGCGAACTCATTGGTACTATCAGTGAGAGCCGTCTTGAAAAAATGGAGACCGGCAAGACCAGCATTTATCCTGAGGATGTTGTAGATATGGCAGCTGCCTACAAGAAGCCTGAACTATGCAACTACTACTGTACTCACGAATGCCGTATCGGCAAGGAGTCTGTTCCGGAAGTTAGGGTTTCATCACTTTCCGAGATAGTTCTTGGAATGTTGTCCGCTCTCAATTCTCTTGACAGACAGAAGGACCGTCTTATCGATATAACAGCTGACGGTGAGATCACCGAGGATGAACTTCCTGATTTCGTCAGAATCCAGGAGCAGCTTGACCAGATAGATTTAACTGTTGAATCTTTAAAGGTTTGGATGGCCAGCACCATTGCAGAAGGCAAAATCGACAGAAAACAGCTAAATGATGCTATTTCCAAATATAAGACTCATAAGTGATAAAACAGCTTAAATTAGGGCAAATTTTGGGGGACATATAAATCGTTTCATGTGATGTGACGATTTATATGTCCCCAAATTTTAGCCTTTATATTGCTATATTTTTCGTTATATTAAGAATTATTTATTCTTCTTCATCCTCATTGAAAACCTTATTAACAGCCTTAATAACGTCAAAAGAAGTAAATGGCTTGATCACAAAGTCCTTAGCACCTCTCTTGATTGCCATAACTATCATATTCTCATATTTCTGATCAGAACACATAATAACCTTGGCATCAGGATCATATTTGATAACTTCGGTTAGTGCATCTATTCCGTTCATTTTGGGCATATTTATGTCCAAAATAAGAAGATCAGGATGTTTTTCCTTATAAAACTCAACTGCCTGCATTCCGTCCTTGGCTTCACCAACAATATGATATTTCTCAGGGTCAAGTGCAGATTTGAGCATTTCTCTCATAAATGTAGTATCATCAGCAAGAAGTATATTTTTTTTCATCGCAGTTCTCCTAATGCCTAGAAAGACATAATCAGCAATATTTTGACAAAAAAACATTTAGTTATTCACATATCCATATACTTATTATGACTACAAAGATGTTCGTTTTTCAAATAAAATATTGATAAAATAATTATTTACCTATATCCTGAATCTCATAAGTTACGCCATCAACCTCAACTTCTTTTACCAATTTGTTGGCACTAAAAAGTGTTTCATCGACATAATTAAACTTATCAGGAGTTTCTCCGTTTACCAGCATTTCGATAAGGGATTTAACTCTTGGGCCATGCATTGGATTGCATTCTCCAATACAGGATATCTTTCCTTCTGCAGCATAATCAAGTGCTTCTTTGTTCACGCCGTCAAAAGAAACAACCATGATCTCGCCATTTAAGATATCTGCGCCTACCTTACCACCTGCAGCTTCGATTGCATCTATGGCTCCAATTGCCTCATTATCATTCTCGCAGTACACAATATTGATATTATCGAAACGTTTTAAAAGGGCTGCCATTGCCTCTCTGCCCTTAGTTTCTGTGAAATCTCCGGAAACCTCAGCCATAAGATCCCAGCCATTTTCTCTTGCTGCATTGGCAAGTCCGCGTGTACGGCCTATCTGAGCTGTTGAACCGATTGTTCCCTGGATATTAACGATATGCAGATCCTCAGCACTCATTCCTATACTGGTAGTATAGCTCTTTATCCAGGCAGCCATCTTTTTACCTTCCAGTTCAAAATCAGACCCAACCCAGCAGGAATATAGATTCTTATCTGCCACATCCACTCGCCTGTCTACCAATATTACAGGAATGCCTGCATCCCTGGCTTCACCCAGCACAGAATCCCAGCCGCTTTCAGTAACCGGAGCAAGAACGATATAATCTACCTCCTGCTGAATAAACATCCTGATGGCAGTGATCTGATTAGCCTGCTTCTGCTGACCATTCTTGTAGAGAAGAGAATATCCCTCATCCGGCAAAAAAGCATTCTGCATGGATACGGTATTGGCACTTCTCCAGTCTGATTCAGCCCCCAACTGCGAAAAGCCCACTACTATCTGATTACTCTCAGGGGCCTTTGCCTCATTCTTTTTTTCTTTAACAACACTGCTCCCGCAGCTGACTAAAATAGCCAACCCAAGGAGCAGTACCATCGCTATAACAGCAACTTTTTTCATAAACCAAGTATCCTTAACCCTTAATTGCTTTTCTCTTTTGAGCCATAACAACACTCTGGATAAGCAGGAAAATGCAAAGCATTGCAGCAATTGTTATTCCTGTCCACCACGCATCATCAAGACCTGCAGAAGAAACTATTGCCTGAATGGTGCAAAGTGACAGAACACCAAACAATGTACCCACAATGTTACCAACACCACCTGTCAGCATAGTTCCGCCAATGATAGACGATGCAATTGCGTTCATTTCCATACCCATAGCATGGCTCGCAGAACCTGAACCAACGTGCAGGAAGTATACATATCCGGCAATACCGGCTAAAACGCTACAGATAAGATGCGATAAGAACTTGGTCCTTCTAACATTTATTCCAAGCATCAATGCGCTCTGCCTGTTGCCGCCAACTGCGTAAAAGCTTCTTCCAAGCCTGGTCCAGCGAAGTACTACAAATAATAATACCACAATAATCAGCGCTACAATAACGCCAATTTCAACATATGCAGGAACATAGATACCTTTTCTTGTATAAGATCCCATTCCGGGAATGATGATCCTGGTATCCTTAAGTGCTACAAATTCAGGATCTGCAACGTTAAATGGTGCTGTATTTACTATTGTCGTCATACCTCTTGCAAAGAACATTCCTGCAAGGGAAACGATAAATGGCTGGATATCCAGATAAGCCACCAAAAAGCCCTGTACAAGACCATACAGAATTCCAATTCCAAGAGCAATACCAATTGAGCCTATGATACTTCCGCCATGATAATCAAGATAAACAGCGCAGCACATAGATACAAGAGCTACAACGCCGCCTACTGAAATATCAATACCGCCCGTTATCATTACAATGCTAAGGCCGCAGGAAGTAATTATAAGTGCTGCATTGGCATTCAAGATATTAAACAGCATCTGAGGCTTGGTAAAGCCGCCTCCCTGGAAAATAATAGCTCCTAAATACATCAGGAAGAATATTATTATTGTGATGACCAGAAGCAAATTTGTATCACTTACTTTTGCAAAAAAGCTCTCTTTTCCACTGACTTTTTTCATTCAGGCCACCTCCTTCCTGGCAGGTGCAACCTTTTTGACCATATTTCTCATATATTCTCTTACAGTAGGTGCTGAGAATACTACAAGGATAATAACTACTACTGCCTTATAAGCTGCAAGTGCATCTGACTGTACATTGAATTTATAGAGGGTTGTTGTCAAAAACTGGATTACATACGCACCAAGAATTGACGCCCACATATTAAACTTACCTCCGGAAAGAGCATTTCCTCCCAGCGCTACGGCCAAAATGGCATCCATTTCGATATCTTTGGCAATTACAGAATAATTGATAGTTGAAAGTCTGCTGACCTTGATAAGAGCAGCTACAGCCACACATAATCCGAGTATTACAAAAGATAAAATCTTGATTGCTGTCGGATTGATACCGTTAAGCCTTGCGGAATTCTCATTTATACCAACTGCCTGTGTATACAGCCCCAAATTTGTGAATTTAAGCACAAGGGCAATTACAATAACACATGCTATCACTATGAAAACCGTAGTAGGAATCGGTATTCCTGGTATGAAGCCTCCAAAATATGAAAATCTTGGTTCAGGAACGATAGGAAGCTCATTATTGTTTATCCAGGCTGCTATAGACCTTCCTGCGGTAAACAAAATAAGAGTTGCTATCATGGGCTGAATCTTGAAGATTGCCACCAGCATTCCATTAAATAGTCCACAAAGCATTCCTACGATACATGCAACTAAAAATGCTACGATTATCGGTGCCTGAATTGTTTCTGGTCTTGAATTACCGCCACACAGTACTCTGAGCATTGCAGAACCTGCAATAGCTATTGTAGCTCCTACAGAAATATCCTGTCCTCCGGAAGCAGCTGTAACCAGCGTCATTCCAATTGCCAAAATTCCAAGTTCTGAACCATAGTCCAAAATTGTGATGAGATATCCCGACAAAACCGGGTTTCCTGCATTGTTTGTGCCAAGCGTTATTCTAAAGAATCCCGGATCGTTGATCAGATTTATTACCGCAAGGATAATCAATGCTATAAGCGGTATAAAGAGCTGATTGCTCATTAATCTCTTAAATATATTTTGCTTATTCATTCCATACTCTCCCCTGCGATAGTGCTCATAATCTTACTCTGAGTCAGATCTTCTCCGGTAAGTTCCCCGACTACCTTTCTATCGCGCATTACTACTAATCTTGAACACGTTCTTAGCATTTCATCTGTTTCCGACGAAATGAACGTTACACTCATGCCTTCTTTTGCCAGCTCCAGCACAAGCTTTTGGATATCGACCTTGGTTCCTACATCGATACCTCTTGTGGGCTCATCCAGAATAAGATATTCAGGATGCATCAAAAGCCATCTTGCCAGTATTACCTTCTGCTGATTACCGCCGGAGAGAGACTTTATTGGAGTGTCTGCCGAAGCGGTCTTAATATTCAGCTTTTTGATGTATTCATCTGCAAAAGCATTGGCCTGAGCCTTGCTAAATGGCTTAAAGAAACCGTTTAGTACCTGAAAAGCCATTATTATGTTATCTCTTACGGAAAGATCTCCGATAATTCCGTCTATCTTTCTATCCTCGGGAAGGTATGCTATGCCGTGCTTCATTGCGTCTATAGGCTTATTTATCTTGATGTTCTTGCCGTGCATCTTGACTTCGCCCTTTATAACTCTATCCGCGCCAAAGATGGCTCTTACGCACTCGCTTCGTCCTGATCCTAATAGACCTGTAAAGCCGTTAACTTCGCCTTTTTTGATATAAAAATCAAAAGGTTTGATTCCCGCAACACTTTGAAGCTGGCTAGCTTCAAAAACTTTCTCATCAAAGTCGCTGCCATTGTAAGATCCCTCTTCCCCCTTAATATCTGAGAGATCGTCCATTTCCTTACCAAGCATCTTGGCTACGAGCTTAACTCTCGGCAGATCCTTGATTTCATATTCCCCTACAAGCTGACCGTCACGTAAAACGGTAATTTTATCGCAGACCTCATATACCTGATCCAAAAAGTGCGTTACAAAAATGATTCCTACGCCCATTTCCTTTAGATCTCTCATGAGTCCAAAAAGCTTTTCAACTTCCTGCTCATCAAGTGATGACGTAGGCTCATCCAAAATCAGCACTTTGCAGTCCATATCAACAGCTCTGGCAATTGCCACCATCTGCTGAACTGCTATTGAACAGTTTGCCAGCTGCTGGTTTGCCTTTGCTGGTATATCCAGTTTTTTCAGAAGCATATCTGCTTCCTTATTCATTTGTTTCCAATTGGTAAAAGAGCCCTCTCCTCTGCCAATAAACATGTTCTCTGCAACAGTAAGATTAGGGCAAAGTGTAATTTCCTGATAAACGGTACTTATTCCTAATTTCTGTGCATCCTGTGGTGAATGAATCTGAACTTCCCCCTGCCCTTCCAGATTGATCGTGCCACCATCCTTGGTATATACACCTGTAAGGACTTTAATAAGTGTAGATTTTCCTGCTCCATTTTCCCCCATTAGAGCATGAATTTCTCCTTTATTCAGGAAAAAATCTACGTTCTGAAGCGCTTTTACTCCAGGAAACTCCTTATTTATGCCCCTCATTTCAAGCACTCTAGCTTCTCCCATAATGCTACTCCTAATTCAATAACAAGCGGTGCGGTTATCCATTCGATAGAAAGCCGCACCGCCACTTTTTTACATTCTTTTTAAATTCTTTTTATAAAGGTCTGTATCAGATTCCGTATGTATCAACGTCATCCTGTGTGATTGTTGTTGCATCGAAGCCCTTCTCATCCATGATGATTGTCTTCTGTGAAAGTGATCCGCCACTCTCAAGAGTCTTGATGATCTCATCGATGTAGCTAGCCTGGAATGGGTTACACTGTCCATCATAGTTCCAGTTCTGAGCAAGAAGCTCTTCAAGAGCCCACTTATTGCAGTCAAAGCCCATAACTACAACATCCTTGCCAACACCATGAGAGATACCAGCTGCATCAAGAGCTGCTACAGCGCCCTTAGCCATATCATCGTTCTCAGCATAAATTACGTTGAAAGGAGTTCCTGCATCAATAACTGACTGAACGATCTGCTGTGCCTTCTCAGCGTTCCACTCAGCTGTCTGCTGCTTAACAATATTCCAGTTAGCTTCTGCAGCTACCTTGGTATCAAGGGCACCACTACGTCCCTGCTGAGCAGCACTTCCCATAACACCCTGGATATGGATTACGTTGTACTCTGAAAGGTTCTGACCAGCGAGCCAGTCAACTGCTGTCTGTCCTTCTTTTGCCATATCAGAAACGATTGAAGCCTCATAAAGGCTAGCATCAGCATCAATTGTACGGTCGAAAAGAATTACCTTTACGCCTGCATTCTGTGCATCCTTAAGAACTGAATCCCAACCTGCTGTATCAGCTGCGGAAAGAAGAAGATAATCAACATCATCCTGAATAAAGTTCTGAGCTGCCTGGATCTGCTCATCATTCTTTAAGCTGTAAGCAAAAGATGCATCATAACCATTTGCTTCTGTGAACTTAGCCTTAAGATCTGCATCATTAGCTGTACGATAACCTGACTCGTTAGGATCATTATTGATGATACCAACTTTGATAAGTCCGCCGGAAGTACTTCCTGAGCCGGTACTTGCAGGCTGTGCACTGCCACATGCAACGAGGCCTAATGTCATGGCTGATGCCATGAGGATTGACAACACTTTCTTCATCATAACTTTTTTCCTCCTAAAAACATGATGTCATAACGCTCAGGCCTATTCCTGAGCACATTACTATTGTAGTTTCCAGCGAAAAAAAAACCATTGATTTATAAACTGAAAAAAGTTGATTTTTTTATTATTTTAGGATGGTGTTTCATTTTTTTACGATTTAGGTTTGTATTTTCGGCAAACGTATCACTACATAGGTTCCCTTATCAAGGAAGCTTTCTATTGTAAGTCCATATTCGTCACCAAAATTAAGTCTGATTCGTTCATTAACGTTATAGAGTCCATATACAGAATTTTTATCAGGGTTATCCTTCTTAAGACCATCTACAACTTCTTTTAAGCGTTCCTGATTCATTCCAATTCCATCATCTCTCACCTGGATGATTATACTGTCTCTATTCTCAATTCCTGTGATGGTAATCTTGCCACCACCACGGCGGTTCTTTATCCCATGATAAAGAGCATTCTCCACAATCGGCTGAATAGTGATCTTGGGGATGCTGTAATCATAAATATCTCTTGTTACGTTAATCTCATACGACAGAATATCCTGATAGCGTATCTGCTGGATTTCAAGATAACTCCTGACATGCTGAAGTTCTTCCTTGATAGAGACAATCTCTTTTCCTTTGTTAAGGGAGGTCCTGAAAAAGTCAGAAAGACTTCCCACCATGCTCACAACCTGCTTCTGATTGCCTGCCTCAGCAGACCATACTATTGCATCTAGCGTATTATACAAAAAGTGTGGATTTATCTGCGCCTGAAGCAGCTCAAATTCAGCCTTTCGAAGCTGCTTCTGTTCCTCTTTTACCTGTTCTTCGATAGGCCTTGTGATCCATAGTGGCATCCAGAAGGAAATCAATACTATGCAGGTAAATATAACTGCAAAGACAACAACTGATATTTCAATACTCCTGATAAACAGTGCTCTGTTAGCTGTATGAGTCACCTGTAACTGCTTATTCTCATAGTAAATATATTCGTTGATAGTGTCTTTTAAAAGAGCTGTAACAATCTGAACGTCATTCTCCCAAATAAGCATGTTTGCCTCATATCGGTCTCCACGCTCCAGATTATCTCTGATTCTCTCTATATAGACCTCAAGGTTATTGAGATATTTCTCAGCACTTGCAAGCCTCTTCTGATTCTCATGATTATCTGTATAGTCTTTTAGACCATCTACAACCTCTCTGGCATCACTAAGGAGAGTGGGGATCCCTGAGTTTTCCAGTCTTACATTTCCAACAATAAGTAGATAAGTCTCATAGTCAAAATCTTCCTTAAAATCAAGGCTGAATGCGCTGGCAGTTACAACTGAGCTCAACATTTCGTTGTATTGTTCATTTGTTCTCCAAAGGGTGTGAAACGCATACAGCATGAAGATAATGTTGGGCAACAGGATAACCAGATATGATATTCGTATTTTGTTGGCAAGGGCAGAATTCTGCCTTTGTAAATTCTTTTTAAATATCACCGGCTGCCTCCATCTGTAACCCGCCCCTGTACTGAGTGGTCGTTACTCCCTGGGTTTTCTTGAAAAGATATGAAAAATAGTGCGGATCCTTGTATCCCACCATAATACCTATCTCATTACTCTTTTTGTTGGTGGTGGACAGCAGCTCTTTGGCCTGATCCATTCTGTAATCAGTCAGATACTTGATAAAAGGCTGCCCTGTTTCCTGCTTAAAAACAGCACTTAAGTGATTAGGCGAAAAATTCACATAGGATGCCAGGCTGTTAAGAGATAAATCCTCTTCAGCATAGTGCTCATCTATATAAGCAAGTGCCTCCTTAACCATCTCATGATACTTGCCGGAGTTGTTACCATCCCTTATCTGTATGGCTTTTTTAATGGTGGACACTAGATAGTCTCTGGTTCTCCGCTCATCAGCAAGAACTTCCGGGGTTGGCACCTCCATGTATCCATCAGAATCAGAGAGTGTTATTCCAATCTCATTTTCCACGACATCAACGACACAAAAATACAGATCCATTGCTATGTATTGCCGCAGCATAGTTGATTTAATGGCATTTTTCCCCATTCCATTAAAAAATTCATCAAGAAATACTTCTGTTTCGTTTTCCTCTCCGCGGCGCAGGAATTCTTTTATATGTTTCCTGTCAATATGCTTAGGATCAATACCTGACAAAATCAGATTCTCGTTTACAGGCTGAAGTACTTCCTCTGAACCTTCAAGAAATCCATTATCCGAAGTAAGATAAATGTGTGCAAAAGCCCTGCTGGCCCACTGGAATGACATCGGAATTTCGGTAATTCTCGCTGTACACTGACCAATTCCACCAAAATATCTAATGTGATTGTACTTATCCATTACTTCTTTTGCTTCATAAATAAATTCTTTTATAGTTTCACTGATGTTTTCCTCAGACTCACCCCTGAATAAAAGAGCTATTCCCTCAACATTCAAATCGAAGAATACAGCATTTTTACGCCCAGCAATGTCGCGAATACTATTTTCTATCTCCACAACACTGTTGGAATATTCAAAGGCATCATGTCTTGTAGACCATATTTTCAGCAAAAGAACATTATAATATGGGCCTGTAATATCAATGGAAAGCTTTTTGGCATCCTCAATCATTTCAGAAAAGCTTCTCCCGCCCTTTAAAAGGCTTCTGAAGAATTCCTGCTTATCCAGCTCAATCCTTTCCTGCATTTCAGCCTCATATCTTTTGGCCACCTCTCGCTCCTGCTTCTTTTCTTCAATTTTCTCAGAAAGCGCGTCGACCTCCCTTAGCAGATTATCTCCACTTATGGGCTTGGATAGATAGCAGGATACACCTATTCGTATAGCCTCTCTGGCATACTGAAAGTCTTCATATCCTGTTAAAAGAATTATTTCAATCCATGGAAATTCTGCCTTGATCAGACGGCTTAGTGACAAGCCGTCCATAAATGGCATTTTGATATCTGTGATAACAATATCCGGAAGTTCTTTTTGAATCATAGAATAGGCTATTTCGCCGTCCGGAGCCTCTCCGGCAAACTCATAACCATGCCCTTCCCAATCGATATTGTTTTTAATCCCCTCTCGAACGACGTACTCGTCCTCCACCAAAAACACTTTTGTCATACTCTTCCCCAAAAGCTCCCCTACTTCTCATAAAGTGTTTTGAATTATAATACCAAATTTTATTCGTTTTTTGCCATTTTAAGGCACTATTGTCTTTATAATGGATAATTTACCATTCAAACAATAAGTCCCCGAATTTGCGGCAATAAACAGTGAATCGCCCTTCTTAATCGTAATGCTCTCATTTCCCTGCTTTATCGTCCCATTACCATCTGTAACCAGCAGACTTACAAAGGATGTTTCATCTGCAACATCCTCAAATGTACTATTATCCTCTACCTCAATTCTGTCAACACAGAAAAATTCGCACTCCACCAAATGATTCTTTGAAGGAACGAACTTTTCAGGTCTCTCAAGCCTGGTCACATCAACTGACTGTTTGATATGCAGCTGCCTTGGCTTTCCATCTGCTCCAACTCTTCCGTAATCATAGATTCTATATGTGACATTAGAATTCTGCTGAATTTCTGCCAGCAAAATCCCTTCACCTATTGAATGAAGCATTCCCGGTTTAATAAATATCACATCACCGGGCTTAACATATTCCTTATGAAGTACTTCCGTCAAAGTATTGTCTTTAATTCGGCTCTCAAATTCCTGCTTAGTTATTTCTTTTTCAAATCCCTGATACAAAAAAGCCCCGTCTTCAGCTTCTAGTACCAGCCACATCTCTGTTTTGCCATATTGGTTCTCATTTTTTAAAGCATATTCATCGTCCGGATGAACCTGAATTGATAATGCTTTTTTAGCATCAATAAGCTTGATCAAAATCGGAAAATCCTGATATTTCATACAGTTTTTTCCAAGAATTTCTTTTCCTTCCTTCTCAATAAGCTCAGATAATGTAAGGTCTACAAAAATACCATCCGCTATTTTTGACTCGCCATCTCTATGACAGGACAATGTCCATGCTTCAGCACATATTTCGCCCTCATATTCAATATTATATTTTTCAACTAATTTATTCCCGCCCCAAAGATAATCTTTGCAGGCCGGTTTCAATTTAAATAATGACATTATTTACTCCTTTTGTGTATCATGATTATACATATAAAAAAAACAATTAACAATATTTATACTAGAATCAAATCAATTTTCATGTTATACTTTTGCCTCGTTGCGATTTAATTTTTCTCAGATAAGGATTTATTATGACTAAAGAGAACAAAATGGGCGTCATGCCTGTAAAAGAACTTATTATTTCAATGTCACTTCCTATGATGATTTCAATGCTTGTTCAGGCTTTGTATAACGTCGTGGATAGTATATTTGTTGCCAAGATCAGCGAAGGTGCCTTGACTGCTGTTACTTTGGCTTTCCCAATGCAGAACCTTATGATTGCTCTTGGCTCTGGTACCGGTGTTGGTATTAATGCTTTGTTATCCAGATCTCTTGGAGAAAAGAACTTTGACAAATCAGACAGTGCTGCCAATACCGGTCTACTTCTTACCTTTTTTAATTATATTGCCTTTCTTATTATTGGTATATTTTTTGCAGGACCGTTTATTTCCACACAGACTTCATCTCTAGAAATACGTGCCTATGGCGCTGAATATCTTTCTATTATATGTTGCTTGTCTTTTGGTATTTTTTATCAGATTACATTTGAAAGACTGCTTCAATCAACCGGCAAGACTATTTTCAGCATGATTTCTCAGGCATCCGGAGCTCTTATAAACATTATTTTTGATCCACTTCTTATCTTTGGTATTGGTCCTTTCCCGGAAATGGGCGTTGCAGGCGCTGCTTATGCCACAATTTTAGGACAGGTTATCGCCTCTATGATTGGTTTGTTCTGCAATCTTAAGTTTAATAATGAAATACATATCAGATTTAAAAACATATTAAAGCCGGACGCTACTACTATTAAAGACATCTACTTTGTTGGCGTTCCTTCAATACTCATGATGTCCATTGGTTCGGTCATGACTTATATGATGAATCTTATTTTGGGCGCATTTTCATCAACAGCTACAGCTGTTTTCGGTGTTTACTTTAAGCTTCAGAGTTTCTTCTTTATGCCTGTTTTTGGCTTAAACAATGGACTTATTCCAGTCCTGGCTTACAATTACGGTGCTCGTAATAAGGACAGAATAAAAGAAGCTCTTAGATTCGCCCTTTTACTTGCTGTATCAATTATGATTATTGGTACTGTTTGCTTTTTGACAATTCCATCCTTGTTGTTGTCAATGTTTAACGCTTCGGAGGATATGATCACTATTGGAATTCCTGCACTACGTATAATTAGTCTTTCCTTCCCGATCGCCGGCGTTTGTATTGCGATGGGATCCATATTCCAGGCTTTTTCAATGAGTTTTTATTCTCTGATAGTTTCAGTCGGAAGACAGCTTGTTGTACTAATCCCAGCTGCATGGCTGCTTGCTCAAACAGGTAATTTATCTAATGTCTGGTGGGCATTCCCTATTGCAGAAATAGCATCTTTGGCGCTTTCATCATTCTTCTTTAGAAAACTCTATAAGAATACTGTGTCGACGATGTAATTACTATTTAAAGTATTGATAATAGCGGTTTTTTAGTATTGTGCACTAAAAACCGCTATTATTTTTGGCACTTTTTCGCATTTATAGTCTTGTATGGTGCATAAAATGGGTGTAGAATTTTACTTGGTAGTAAAAATTACTCAATTTGAGGGAGGTATTAAAGAATGAATAAAACAGAACTTGTTGATGCTATCGCTAAGGAAACTGGTCTTTCCAAGAAAGATTCCGAGAAGGCTGTTAAGGCTTTCACAGAAGCTGTTTCTAAGGAGCTTAAGAAAAAGGGCAAAGTTCAGCTTGTAGGCTTTGGTACTTTTGAGACTGCTAAGAGAGCAGCTAGAACTGGTAAGAATCCTCAGACTGGTGCAGCTATAAAGATTCCTGCAGCTACTGTTCCTAAGTTTAAGGCTGGTAAGGCTCTTAAGGATGCTGTTAACGGAAAGAAGAAATAATTCAATGATTTAAAAGCCCTTGATTCTATGATTTCAAGGGCTTTTTTGTTGGTTTTATTATTTGTTTTGTATCTTACAGCTCTAATTTTTCTCGAAATATATTCTTATCTTCTTTCTTTGAATGCTTCTTCAAGCTGCTTATGAGCCTGATAAATATCCCAGTTTACACTCATATCTTTTTCGATAAGACTTCTAATATATTTGGTTGCAGACATATTTGATGCCTTAGCCATATGCTCGACATAATCCCTATATCCTCTTATATCAAGAAGGAGGAATTTATCTTTTTCATATCTGCTCTTATCCTGTTTAGGCTGTCTAGCTGGCTTTTGTGGTTCTGCATAAGCCGGCATAACCTGCTGCGTCATCACAGGCTGTTGGTAGTTCACCGGAGCCTGCTGATACATCGGCATCTGTGTTGCCTGCTGGAATGTAGGTACCTGAGTTGCCGGATTTTGTACATAAGACTGTCTGTTTGACTGCAAAGGTGTTTCTGAAGTCAAATGCTGCTCCGGCATTACTCGCTGTGGCTCATTTACATATCTCTGAGGTTCCTGCATATAAGGCTGCTGCTCATATGCACTCTGATGCTGTTCCTGAACAACTGTCCTAGCTCCGTATACAGGAGTTTGCTGCTCATGTAAAACATATTGCTCTTCTGATATTACTCTTTGCTGTTCATGAGTAATACTTGGCTGCTCTACGATATTTTCCTTGGTACTTTGCTCTACAACAGTTGCCTGATTTTGGATATTTGAAAAATCACTCTCGATGTCCGCGTTAACCGTCTGAATCTGTGCACCTACAGATTCGGTAGTCAATTCAGGCGCCTGTTCTGTAGTTTCAACATTCTTATCTGCTTCTGTTATTTCTGAAGCTGCAGAATTATGCTCTGGTTCTGTTGATACGGTGTTTTCTTCACTTACTTCCTTTTCAACAGTCTCTACTTCCACCTGAGCTTCCTTCTTGATCTCGGATTCTTTCTGATTATCCTTCTCTTCAGTAAGCTCTTTCTTTTTTTCTTCTTTTTCAGCAATAGTTGACTTACTAAGTCCTGATTCCTTATTAAGAGGTGTCATTCCTGCAAATAAACCACTGGAAGCCTTATTTGCACTTTTTTTCAACATACTAGCTTTACTAGCCATTACTCATCCTCCTCTAAAAATTCATCTATAAAGTCATCATAGTCCCTTGCTGCAGAAGAACCTCCGGCATATTGGAAAAGATCCATCTTCATGGTCTGTGCCTCTTCAACAGAAACATTTAATCTAATTTTTGATTTGTAAACTTTTGTATTAAGAAGCTGGGCTTTTTCTTCAATATCACCAATCCATATCTTGGCATTGGCCGTATTTCTAACCTTTGTAACAAGTATTCCGTCTACCTTGAGCTTATCATTAGTATAATCATGAATCTGATCTATAAACTTATAAAGTCTTGATAAACCTTGAAGTGAATATGCTCCAGGCTCCAAAGGAATAATAACCTCATCCGCAACCGTAAGAATATTCATTAGAACGACGCCCAGTGCCGGGCTGCAGTCAAATACGCAGAAATCATAATCTTTATCTATATCTTCAAAGGCTTCCTTTATAAGACGTTCTCTTCCTAAACCTCCAAATGTCATATCTGCAGAAGCAAGATCAATTCCTCCTACGATAAGATCCAGGTTTTCAGCAATTGGAAT
>JAEEGL011773381.1_pt1 | contig 21996 bp, 18 predicted proteins | sample 9134231 | NCBI WGS metagenome assembly JAEEGL01 (sample SAMN16246548, study PRJNA631951) | gut metagenome | biome: gut microbiome; feature: rumen; material: fiber-attached | host: Bos | place: Iran: Karaj | collected 2018-10 | reverse complement strand
GTCGACGAAATGACCGGGATAATCATGGGCATACTTGTATCCGTCAGAATACCCCAATTCCTCCATCAGTTTAGTAGGGGCGTTGCGAAGGTGAAGGGGCACTGCGCGGGTCTTATCTTCCTTAGCTACCTGAAGGGCCTCCTCCAGAGCCATGTAGGAAGCATTGCTTTTGGGGGATGATGCCAGGTACACCGTGCATTCCGCGAGAGGTATGCGACCTTCCGGCATGCCTATCTGGTTCACAACCTGGAAAGTGGCGTTGGCGAGCAGGAGCGCGTTCGGATTGGCGAGACCAACGTCCTCGGATGCGCTCAGGCAGAGCCTGCGGGCGATGAAAAGGGGATCCTCGCCACCGTCCAGCATACGGGCGAGATAGTAGATGGCGGCATTGGGATCTGAACCGCGTATGCTCTTGATGAAAGCGGAAATGATGTCGTAATGCATCTCGCCATCCTTGTCGTAAATGGCCACATTCTCGTTAAGGCATTCAGTAACCGCCTTGTTGTCTATCACGACCTTCTTTTTCCCTGCCTGGGAGTCCACCACGAGTTCCAGTATGTTAAGGAGTTTGCGGCCGTCGCCGCCGGACTGGCGGAAGAGGGCGTCTGTTTCCCTGATCTCTATCTTACGTTCTTTCAAAAGTTCATCCGTCGCAAGGGCGCGGTCCAGAAGTATCTGCAGATCAGCCACATCCAGACTCTTGAGCACATACACCTGGCAACGGGACAGAAGGGGAGTGATAACTTCGAAAGAGGGATTCTCGGTGGTTGCGCCTATCAGCACAACTATACCAGCCTCAACGGCTCCAAGAAGGGCATCCTGCTGGGCCTTGTTGAAACGGTGAATCTCGTCGATGAACAGCACGGGAGCGGCGGACCTGGAAAAGATGCTGCCGGATTTCGCGGCGTCTATCACCTCACGGACCTCCTTCACCCCTGCGCTGACCGCGCTGAGAGTGAAGAACTCCCTTTTGCAACTGTCGGCGATGATTCGGGCGAGGGTGGTCTTTCCCACTCCGGGAGGCCCCCAGAGGATGAAAGAGCTCAGATTTCCGCCCTCTATCATGTTCCTCAGGATACACCCTTTGCCGACAAGATGCTTCTGCCCAACATAATCATCAAGAGTATGCGGGCGGAGACGTTCCGGGAGAGGGGGGAGAAGTCCGTTCATTAGAGTATCTCCTTTTTATAGGAACGGCGACGCTTATGCTGGATGCGCTCGAATGCGCCGAAATGATTGCGTATGCTGTGATTCTCTTCCAACTCGGCATTGCTCTCGGCCCACTTGACCCCGAGTTTCTGGTATTTCTGCACCATGTCGCATACTACAAGGGCTGTAACGCCTGTGTTGCGCACCGATGAACGGGCGCCCATCAGGAGAAGCTCTGCGCCTTCGCTGTGCTTGATGAACAGCGCTTTCAGCAGATGCCACCATCCGAACGGGAAGATGCGCCCGCGGGATTTTATTAGGGCATCGGCAAGCGACGGCATGGTTATGCCGAAAGCGACTATCTCTCCTTTTTCGTTCTCAACGGATGTGATGTAACGCAGGTCGAGGATCTTCAGGTAAAAACCTATGTACTTGTCTGCCAGATTGTCTGGCAGCATGGTGTATTCATATAGGTCCTTATAGGTATCCGTGATAACTGCAAAGAGCTTGGTGGCATAATCCTCCTCGCGTATGAGTTTCCGAGTCACTGGGCGCACCCTGAAATTGTTCCTCTTAGCGACTATATCAGCTACGCGGACGAATTTGTCCGGCAGCTGGTCCGGCACCTTAATCCTGTATTCCAGCCAGTCCGCATCCTTCTTGAAGCCCAGGGCCTCGATATGCTCAGGATAATAGGGATGATTGTATATGAGCGGCATGGTGCTCTGCTGGTCGAAACCCTCAATGAGCATTCCCTCCGGGTCGAAATCAGTGTAACCAAGAGGGCCCACTATATGGGTCATGCCATGAGCCTTGCCGAACTCCTCCACTTTCGCGATAAGCGCCGCGAACACCTCCTGGTCGTCTATGGCATCAAACCAGCCGAAACGCACTTCCTCGTGCTTCCAATGCTCATTGGCCCAACGGTTAATGATTGCAGCGACACGCCCTACCGCCTCTCCATCCCTGTAGGCCATGTAGAGTTCCTGGTCGCAGAAATCCGAAGCGGGATTGGTGGCGGGATTCAACGTGCCCATCTCATCGAAAACAAGATTCGGCACATAATACGGGTTATCCTTATATAACTTTTCGGGGAAAAGGATAAATCGGCGCAGCGCGCGCTTGTCCTTAGGATCGACTGTCCTTATTTCTAAACTCATACTCGGTTTTGGTTCGTTACACTACTGCGAATTTATACTATTTTGAAAAAAAATCAAAGAATAATTCTTAACTTCGTGAATAAAACCGAACCTGCCGTGAAAGAGCGAATCAGCTTCATGCTCGCATTATTCCTGCTGACAATGCAGTCCAATGCATTTGCCGGAGATTTGTCGGCAGGTGTATTCAATTCATACAAAGGATTCGGTATCTGCCTGAACCACAATGCTACAGAAGATATAATCAACTCCTACAGCCTGTATGCGGATGTTTCCGGCATGTACGACGGCACATACAGGGATGCCGGGGTCAAGCTGGTCTATCTGCATTATAACAAACTGGGAACGTTGGATTCCGGATCGGCGCGGTACGATCTGTATCTTGGTCCGGGAGCCAGCACCGGCTATGCGAGAGACCATGCGGCAGATAAGCCCGGCGTCATTCTGACCGCAGACCTCGGAATGGCTGTCATGGCATGTTTCAATAGAAATATCGATCTTGAGTTCTCCATGGTCGCAGAACTGGGCTTCATATCCGGCAATTCTAAAGGCAATACGCAGATAAAGATATATAACAACGGCTTGTTGCAGGCATTGATTCCAACCCTCAAGATAATGTACAGGTTCTGATGAAACGTTTGACCATACTCCTTTCAGCGATTCTTTTCAGTCTGTCGGCTTTTGCAGGCGGAGGAGGATGGTTCGGCCGTTTCCATCCAGGAGTGGAATGGGGCATGTCGCTTACGCCGGCATCTTTCCACCATTACAACTATCTCGACGAATCCATTGGGTTCAGGATCAACGATGAAGGCTGGGACTACAACACAAAGCTGGGCGCATTCATCCTTGGGTCGGTCAGTTTCGATGTCACACGGAGTTTCAGCATAGGTTTGCTGTCCGGCTGTCAGGGTGTGGAGAAAGGACGCCGTATCGTCCCGCTGATCACCAGGCTTTCTTTCTATCTCTCCTCCTGGGAAGATGACAGCTTTTTCGTTTACACAGACCTTGGGATCGCCCTGGATGACCTGTCCAGGAAATGCAATCTGAGCCAGATAGGAGGCGGATACCGTATGAGCCTGACTCCCGCATATTCCCTTTGTTTCCGTGTCAGCAGCAGGGTGGTCTTCGACAATCCGGACGTTTGGGATCCGATCGAAGAGGATTATATTTCAGAGCGCAATATCAAGCGTAACGACGCCTGGTACTGCGCTCTGAACATAGGGTTCTCGCTGGAGTTCTAGAACAGCGAATTAACTTTTGCAATTATCTCATCTGCAGGCAATTCCGGGTTTAGCACCAGCTCCGGCTCAAGAAGATGGTATCCCTTTCCCATGGCGGAAAGCGAACCGCCTCCGGTAATGTTCAGCATAACCACGTCCGTCTTGGATACCTTCCCTTCGCGAACGGCGGTAGAAAGGGCATGAACGGCACAGGCGGGTGCCGGGAAAATATCATATCCTTCGAGATTGCGGAACTGGAGTATCCAGTAGATGATGTCGTCGTTGCTCGCGAGGAAGGAATCCCCATGGCTGTCGGCCAGGGCATCATAAAGACCGCCTGCAATGCCATACGGAGGCTTGCGGTTGCTCAGCACCTTGGCGAGTATGCTCTCCGCTTGGCGACGTCCGACTTCGGGCTCCAGGGCCGCCAGCTCACGTTTTCCGGCCTGCCAGGAATCGTGAAGCAGGGTGAAAGGCTTGTTCTGGGCTACGAAAATCTTCATCTTGGTGCTGCCGAAACGGCCGTCTTCTATCAGTCGGAGGTTGTTCTCCCAGGCTGCGATTGCGCCGGTGCCGGACCCGACCGCCTGGAAATAAGCGTCAGGAATGCATCCAATGGCTTCTACGGCTGAAAGCAGGGTAGTGCCCATACCATCGCGCCGGGCGACGTTCTTTGCGCCTCCCTCGGCGAAATAGCGTGGATCCTGACATATCTTCTCGCCAAGGGCAATGGCATCGTAATAATCCGAGCCGGCAGGGGAGGCAACGAGTTTCACACAGGGATTGAGTTTGTGCTTGAACCACAGGTCGTGCCTGTTGTCGAAAGGGATGCATATAACGATGGGGATATCGTTGTCCGAGCATACCTGGGCGAAGGCTCGGGCGGTGTTTCCTGCAGACTGCACCAGAAGCGTGCGCTTCTCCTTCCTGTCCATACGGGCGCATACGCTGAAGGCCTCGGTTTCCTTGAAGGAACAGGTCTGGAACTTGGCGCCTATCTTAGGATTATAGCCGGAGAAGGTAATATAGAGATTATCCAGACCCAGGAACCTGCCCAATCCCTTGCTGTGATATGTTACGGGGGCGCAGGAGTGGCGCAGGGTGCGCCGGATCGGCATCCACTCGGCATAACGGTACAGTCCCTTGAGATCGTCGCGCGGAGTGAACTTCTTGTTCTCGTAAACTGCCCGTACGAGGGAAGGGGAGGGGGCTTCCGGGTCTGCGAGAGTCCATCCGCGGTCTTCGAAAATGCGGCCTGTGCCGACATTCATCAGTTTATACTTGGTTCCTTGGTATTTCATTGCAGGTCAGGTTTTACAGAGTAATGAAAAGCTTTGTCATATATGCGACAAACAGCAGCAGAAGGAGGCTGGCGTCGAAGCGGTCCAGGATATTCTTTTTTCCCGTATATACACCGGTCCAGACAAGGATGATGCTCAGGATCAGAGCGGCATAATCATATACATCTACACGGGAGAAACTGGTAGGGGAGATTATGGCTGATACGCCAAGGATCAGGAACAGGTTGAAAACGTTCGAACCGAGTATGTTGCCCAGAGCCAACTGGCTGCGCTTCTTTGCGAGAGCCACGATGCTGGTCACGAACTCCGGCAGTGAGGTGCCCATGGCAAGCACCGTGATGGCGATAAACTTGTCGCTGACGCCTATCATACGGGCAAGAGCCTCTGCTGAATGCACGAACAGCCTTCCTCCGAAAATAAGGCACACAAGCCCCCCTACGATCAGTATGATTGAATAATACAGGGGAAAATCCTTCGGAGTATCCGTTTCCTCTTCCGGCGCATCGGTGCGGAAACTGTAGATGATGTAAAGGATGAACAGCACGACCAGCGCAATGCCTTCCACCCGGCTCAAACCTCCATACATGCCCATGAACGCAACGATAAAGGTCGCGAGTATGGTGATCGGGATGTCCCGGAATTTGTTCTGGCGGGTGATTGCAACCGGAACTATCATGGCCGATACGGCCAGTATCAGGCTGGTGTTGAATATGTTGGAGCCGATGATGTTGCCCACCGCAATATCGGAATTGCGGGAAAGCGCTCCCGTGACGCTGACCACCAATTCCGGCAGCGACGTGCCGAAACCGACTATCAGGAGGCCTATTATGAATTCGCTTATTCCTGTCCTGCGGGCAACGGAAGAGGCTCCGTCAACCAGGATGTTCGCCCCGCAAATCACCATCGCGAGACCAAGCAACAATGATAGAATCTGTAGAAACATCGTGTAAAGTTACTCCTTTATTTGCAATTTACAAACATTCTCCACGTGCTGCGTGTGAGGGAACATGTCAACAGGCTGAACAGCAAGTATTTCATATTTATCTGCCAGCATGGCGAGGTCCCTGGCCTGAGAGGCGGGGTTGCAACTGACATAGACTATACGTTCCGGAGAAGCTTCCAATATCACTTTCACCACATCGGGGTGCATGCCGGCACGGGGAGGATCCACTATCATCACATCCGGCTTGCCGTGACTTGCAATGAAGCTTGAGGTGAGCACATCCTTCATATCTCCGGCAAAGAAGGAGCAGTTCCCGATTCCATTGGCCTTTGCATTGATTCTGGCATCCTCTATGGCTTCCGGCACATATTCTATTCCAATTACTTTAGAAGCCTTGCGGCTGACGAACTGGGCTATGGTCCCCGTGCCTGTATAGAGGTCGTAAACGACTTCTTCTCCCTTCAGATCCGCGAAATCGCGAGCGACCTTATAGAGATTGTATGCCTGCAGGGTGTTTGTCTGGTAGAATGACTTGGGGCCTATCTTGAAGCGCAGCCCCTCCATTTCTTCATAAATGGCCTCGTCGCCTTTGTAGAGTATGCAGGTCTGGTCGGATATGCTGTCGTTGAGCTTTGCATTGATGATGTAGTAGAGGGAACTGATCTGCGGGAAGGCCTCTGCCAGGGCATCCAGAAAGGCCTTGCGGCCGGGAAAATCCTCCGCGAAGCATACTATTACCATGGTGGCGCCGGACTCGCTGGTGCGCACGAAGACCGTGCGGAAGACGCCCCGGTTCTCCCTTATGTTATAGAAGGGGATGCCTTTGGCGATGGCATATTGTTTTACGAACAGGCGTATGGAGTTGGATGGTTCGGGTTGAAGATAGCAATTCCGGAGGTCCAGCACCTTGTCGAAGAACTTGCCGACGTGGAATCCCAGTCCGCAGCGCTGCTCGGGCGTAAGACCTTCGGGGTCCTCTTCAGGGAGTATCCATCTGCGTTCCGAAGCTGTGAATTCCAGCTTGTTACGGTAGAAACGCGTACGTTCCGAAGGGAGGGTGGGAAGGATTTCCGGCACGTCCAGATGTCCTATGCGCACCAATTGGTCGAATACCTGCTGGCGCTTTGCTTCAAGCTGGATAGAATAGGGGAGAGGCTGCCACTTGCACCCACCGCACACCCCGAAATGCTCGCAGAACGGTTCCAGACGGTCTTTCGAGGGTTGTTTAATAGCGCTGATAACGCCTTCCAGGTAGTTCTTTTTCTTCTTCAGAACACGAATATCCACCACGTCGCCGGGAACCGCAAAGGGGACAAAAACCACCTGCCCTTCAGGGGTATGGGTCAATGCCTTTCCCTCGGCAGCCACCGCTTCTATCGTAATGTTCTCCAATAGGAGATCGACTTTCTTCCTAGCCATTTTTAGTAGTTTAATCAGTATCCCAGGACTGCCTGTCTTGAAGAATACGCCGCAGCCTGTTCAGATGTAAGCACCATTCCCATTCGTGAGCGCGAACCTGTATCCAGAGCCTTGCCGGACGCGTCCTTGCTGCCATATTCCTTCCATCCGGCCGTAGCGGAAGGGGAGGACGGGTTGGGGGCAGGGTTGGAGTACCAGCCGGCAGGCGAGATTACCGGAGACATAGCGCAATTGATGTAGGTGACGTTGTCGATGCAGTCGGTCTTCCCGGCGGAACGTGCCAGGTACATGCTGCCATCCTTCACGCCCGCAGCGGCGGTAAGACGGCAGTTTAGGAAGACAAAACCCTTGTCCGAGGCATTCTGTACCCTGGCCTGAACTATGTACCCGGGAGCCTCTGCACGGATCTCACAGTCTTCGAAGAGGCAGACCTTGGGGTATCCCCAGATAAAGTCGCAATGACCTGATATGAGCGATTTATGAACATATACGGTGCCTTTGCAGAGGAAAGTGTCCTGAAGTGAATGCAAGGCGCAATTCTCTATAACAAGCTTATTGCTGCTGTTGAAATATATGACTTCAGCCTGGCCCTTTTCCTGACCGAAGGTATTCTTCATAGTCAGATTCTCGAAGTTAAGATTATCGCAGTTCTCGGCAAGGATGACTCCTCTGCCACCGGATGCAGGAATGGCCTGGCCCACAACTGGCTTGGATGTGGCGCTGCTGCCGCTGCCGCCTTCATAGCTTTCGTTGTTTGCATACGCTATGACGGTATTATCGCGGGACTCGCCTTTAAGAGTGAGATTGTTCTTATCGCGGATGAAGATGATTTCGTTGTAAGTGCCTGAAGCAATGTTAATTACAACATCATTCGATTTGCCGATCCGGGCCGAATAGCTGACTGCTCCCTGTACTGTACAGAAATCGCCCTTTCCGTCCTGGCGAACACTCAACTCCGAGGAAGATGCGGGTTTTGCCTTGGTTTTAAAAACAAAATCGCCCTTGGAGAGGCCTGGGTGGCCTTTTATGACATCTTTATCGATGGTAAGATAATACTCTTTGCCAAAGTCCAGCGCACCACTGTGGAGCTTGATCTCAACGGCTTTTGCATGGAGTCGCAGGGGAGTGTAATGGACGGGGCGCCAGTGGCTTGCGCATTTGGGGGCGTCCATGAAAGTGTTGTAAATATATGCCGGGACGCTCCCATCAGCAACGTATATCCGGGTTTTGGGAATCATCTGGCCATCATCGCGTACGGAGACCGTGGATATATCAGAAAGATTGATTGCATCTACCTGATTATCAGCAGAATCATAGACTTTGATGAAGCCGGATGATCCAAGTTCCGGTGTTGAAGTCAACTCAAGGAAAAGGGGAGAGTCAATACAGAGGGCCGCGCCGTCAGAAGGGTCGCCGCCAGGAACGGTGCCGGGATCGGAACTGCCACCGAAATCCAGGGTGACAGGAGATGAAAACGAGGACTCGCCGCCAGCATTAACTGATTGAACTGCAAACAGATAAGTATGCCCCTGAGATAAGCCGTCTATGATGATATTAGTATTCTTCGTAGTCCCACTCTTCAATGTAGCGGAACCCTCGTCCAACTTCCAATTGTAGGAATCTGCTTCCGGAACTGCATCCCACACCATAATCGCTGAATGAGATGTCTGGGAACTGATCTTGATGCCAGCTGGAACTGAAGGAATGCCGGATGATTGATTGTCGTCTCCGCCGGTGCCGGCGCATGAGAAAAACAAAAACAAAAAAATGAATGGCAGCAATCTTTTCATAACATACAAATATAATAGCTTTTTCTTAAATTTGTAGGTGTCCGGAACGATTCCGGCACCCCGCGCACTTTTGTTATACAATTTATATTATGTTAAGTTGTAGATATTAATCAATCCCCTAAAATATGTTATTACCTATTTTACAAGCCGAAGCGGCTGTCGAAAAGTTCACAGCCGATTCCATCCAGGCAAAGACTGCCGAGACTCTTGAAGTCATCAAGAACACGGACTCAAACGTCCTTCTGCAGAATCTTGGACAGCAAGCCATCCAGTTCGGTCTCAAGGTTATCGCCGCCCTTGCTATCTACATCATAGGCGGATGGATCATCAAGAAGATCGTCAAGCTGGTTTCCAAGGGCCTCAAGAAGAAAGGATCCGACGCCGCTCTCGCCTCCTTCGTCAAGAGCCTTGTTTCCATCACCCTCTGGATTCTGCTTATCATTATCACCATCGGAGCCCTGGGCATCAACACTACCTCTCTCGCAGCTCTTCTGGCAGCCGGCGGAATGGCCATCGGTATGGCTCTGAGCGGCACCGTGCAGAATTTTGCCGGTGGCATTATGCTTTTGGTGTTCAAACCCATCAAAGCCGGTGATTTCATCGAAGCGCAAGGCTTCCTGGGCACCGTCAGCGAGATCAATATCACCAGCACCAAGCTCATAACTCTCGATAACAGAGTGGTTTTCATCCCCAATGGAGCGCTCTCCAGCGGCAACATCAACAACTTCTCCGTCAATGAGTTACGCCGCGTCGACATAAATGTCTGCATTGCCTATGGCAACGATATCGAAAAGGCCAAGGAAGTGGCCCTGGGCATCATCAAATCCAATCCCAAGGCGCTGGACTCCTCTACCCCGGGCGCTGCCGATCCTTTCGTGGCCCTGCTCAATTTCAAGGAGAGCACTATCGAGCTTGTGACCCGCACCTGGGTGAAGGCCGCCGACTATTGGGATGTCTACTTCTGGATCAACGAGAATCTCTATGCCAAACTGCCCGAGAACGGCATAGCGTTCAGCTACCCGCAGATCAACGTAAATATCAACAAATAAGCTATTTGATCAGGCCCAGGAACTCGTTTCGGGTGCGGGCCGATTTAAGAAATACTCCGGAAAAAGCCGACGTCGTTGTTACGGCGTTGGTTTTTTCTACTCCCCTCATGCTCATGCACGTATGCATGGCCTCTATGACCACCGCGACGCCCAGAGGATCAAGGGCATCCTGAATGCAGTCCCTAATCTGCTCTGTAAGCCTTTCCTGCACCTGTAGGCGCCTGGCGTAGCACTCCACTACCCTGGCTATCTTGCTCAGGCCTGTTATCCTCCCATTCGGGATATAAGCAACGTGCGCTTTGCCGATGAAGGGCATCATGTGATGCTCACACAGTGAATACAGTTCGATGTCCTTCACCACCACCATGTGCTTGTATTCTTCCTCAAACAGGGCGGATTTGATAATCTCCCCGCCGTCCTCTTCATACCCTTTGGTAAGGAACTGAAGAGCCTTGGCGACCCTTTCCGGGGTCTTGAGAAGACCCTCGCGGGCGCAGTCCTCCCCTACCAGGGAAAGGATTTCCTTCACGTGGGATGCAAGTTTCTCCGTGGTCTCGGAATCGTACTGTTCCATTTTTCTGTATGCCATGCTGCAAATATACAAAAAAAGGGCGGACACCTGAGTGCCCGCCCTTAAAACACGATGGAGAATTACTTCTTCTCCACAAGGGTAAGTTCAACAGTGCTGGTGTAAGTATCGTTACCGTTCTTGATCTGGCCATTGACATTGCAGAAGCAATAGTCAACATTATCAACTTTCTGGAAGTTGATGGAGCCTTCAGCAACAGCATTGAAGATATAGTTGCCTTCGCCATTGAGTTCATATTTGAACTTGGTTCCGCCGGAGATGTTGTAAACACCGGTGAATGCATCCGCCTTGCTGAAATTGATGAAGAAGGTTCCGGCCTGGGTAAAGTTCACGTCAACTATGTTGTAGTCGGTGAGAACGATATCAGGAACATTTACATTGTTTTCCTTCAGGAGCTTGTCCACATCGTTGAGCTTGAGGATGCCACTTGCATCGGCGTCAATCTTAACACCAACTCCGTCCTTGCCGAGAGATCCGCCCTTGACGGAAACGACAATGCGCTTTACAGTCCACTTGCGGCAGAGATTCGCCTCAGGTGTTCCCTCAGTTGCAGGGGTGCTGTCCACGCCCTGCGCAGTGACGGTCTGAGTCTCGGAAGAAGCTCCGGTAGCGTCAGTAAGGGTAACTTCGACGGACTTTGTAGTGGCATTCACCTTAACCTTGCCGAAACCGGTAATAACATATTCACCGGTTGCTTCGTTATAAACGTAAGCCTTGATTTCAACGGTCTCAGTACCGACTTCAGCCTTGGTAGAAACGACTTTCTTGGTAATGATGGCATAACCACCCTCGGTGAATTCGATGTCCTTGATGACAACCTTGGTGTCGTTTGTGTTATCCTCGGCAACGACAATCTGCTGAGCGGGGGCAGTGGTGTTGAATTCCACCTTAACAGCAGCATCTGCGAGCGCAGGAGCTTCAAAGGTAGCGTCCTCTACCTTCTGAGTGTTTTCATCCTTTCTGCAGGAGACGAGTGCCAGAGTGCCGAATGCGGCAGCTACCAGCAAAATCTTTGAAATAGTTTTCATGTTTATAAAAAGTTGATTATCAATTCAGTTAGAACAGCCTTAAAGTTAAACCAAGGCGGATGACGGGCATGAATCCCTTAATGTAGGGCAGATCTCCGGCTGCGGCTTTGTCGAGGAGGTCTTCGAAGGAACTGACCTTGTCTTTATGATCGACTAGACCGGATGTGAAAACCTGAGGCTGACCATCGTAATTGTAACCTACGATCTCGAAACCGTTGGTCTGCTGGACACCGAGGTCCAGATTCAGATTGAGACGGCTCTTGATGCTTGCAACGCGGCCCCAGCCTATTCCGAAATAGTAACGGAACTGCTTCTGTTTGTCTCTCATGTCCAGATGAAGGACGCCTTCCTTGTCGGTGCTGATGCGGATCTTGTTGCTCGTAGCATCATCGTTAAGCTCGATGAAAAGCGAAGAAGGATCCTGACCGGGGAAAGCCTCGCTAAGAGGTTTGCTGATATCTGCGTTGATGGAGAGGATTTTCGGATCCAGGATACCGCTTATGCCGACGGTGATATGGAAACCTCCCTTCTTGGACAGATAGAGGTCCGCCATGGCATTGAGGTTCTTGGTAAGGTCTCCCTTGACCGTGATATCCTTCAGGTGCACGTCCTTGCCGCTGACATTGTATGTTCCAAGGTCCGGAACGGTGTATTGGAGAGGATAGATCTGATCGGGCACGCCGAAGGAGTAATTGCCGCGGAGCTGCAGATGTCCGCCAAGCGGAACGCCTACGGTTGCGCTGAGGCCGTCCATGATGCCTGCGCCCACACCTACTCCAAGGTGATTGAAAAGGCCATAGTATTTTTCTTTCTTTTCCTTTACGACTTTAACCTTTGGAGCCTTGGGAGCCTTGGGTTCCTTGACTTTCTTTTCCTTCTTCGCCTTCTGAGGCTCGGCAACGGGTTCTTCGGCAACAGGTTCGGCAGGATCGACAACCACAGTCTCGGGAGCGAGCACCACGGGAGGATTCTGGGGAACATCAAATTCTTGTGCAGAAAGGGTCGCCGGAAGAAGGGCCAGCGATGCAGCAAGAGCCGCAATTGAAAGTGTCTTCATATTGTTAACGATAATCATTCCGTATTCAACAAGATACAAAGTTATAAAAAAGATGCAAAAAACAAATAAAACGTGGCATGGCTACCCTTCTTTTTCTTTCGCTACCACGGGGTTACCGTAAATGTGCCAGAAAATATCCCTGAGCGCATTCTTGTCCAGTTTTTTCTCCGCTCTTGAGAGCTTATGCTCCGTGTAGTCCCGGAATTTGTCAAGTTCTTCTGGTGTATATTTGTCCGAATACTTGTTGCCGCCGGTCATGAGATCGTACCCCATGTAATTGGTTTTCCATAACCTGTAGCCGGAAATGATCCTTTCGTCGAGTATGCGGCGGATAGCCTGATAGCGGTCGTTCTTCTCATACCATGAGGACCTTGTTATTTCCTTCTCCGTAAGCGGCGCCCCCACTGAAAGGTGGATGCCGCCCTTCCACTGGCGGATGCCGGTCAGGATGCTGTGCATGTCCTCATCCTCCTTCTTGTGATACTCCCCTGTTGTCTGTTTGATAAGTATTTCCCTGGCTTTACGGAAGTCACAGGGCTCGTACTCGTACGAGATGGACATAGGCACTATGTTGAGTTCCTTGAAATTGGTTTTGAAATCCCCGGTACCGCTCATGTCGAACATCTTGAGCAGGCCCTGTTCAGTCACATCCAGTCCGTTCTTGGTACGCCCCTCACGCTGGGCTATCCAAACCGAACTCTTGCCGGATGTGATCTCGGAACGGATGAACTTGGAAAGGATCTGGGAAGACAGATAGACTTCCCGGGCGGATATCCCGCGGATGACGGTAATCATGCGGTTCGAGCGGAGCAGGGTCTCCACAACCCCGTTTGCCAGCAGATTGCTGCCGACGCATATTTCGGTGAGAGGCACATTGTTAAGCATCAGCATCCACTGGGTGAGAGCGGGATCCAGCACTATGTCCCGGTGATTGGAAACCGCCAGGAATTTGCCGTTTATCCTGCGCAGATTCTCCACACCGTCGTATGTGAAACCGGATGACGACCTGCCTACCACCACGTTCACCGCCTTTGAAACTATGGAGTACTGGAAATCGTCCACACCCTTGATGTCCATCAGCATTTTCCTAAGGGTTCCGATGGGGAATTCGGGAAAGATATATTTGCTGATTACCGGTATGGCGGGATGACGGGCGAGTTTCTGAAGGGCAGCTACCGCTTCTTCATCGGTATAGGGATGTATGTTTTCGAGGTCTTCCATATTTAATCGCGTCTGAACAATAAAGAACTGTCCCCATAGCTGAGGAATCTGAAACCATGGGACAGGGCAAAGTTATAAATAGTTTTCCAATCTCCACCCACGAAAGCGGAAATCAGAAGGATGAGAGTGCTCTCCGGCTGATGGAAATTGGTGACCATCATGTCAACTATACGGAACCTGAAGCCGGGAACAATGATAATGCGTGTGCCCAGCCTGAGTTCGGTGAGGGAATTGGCCTCAAGATAGGATATGATGGCATCCAGCGCTTCGCCGGTGCTGTATGGATAATCCCTTTCATATGGGACCCATTGCCCTATGTCTTCCGGCGCCCCCTTTTCCAAAATGGAGATGCCAGCATAATAGAGAGATTCGAGTGTGCGGACGGATGTGGTTCCCACGGCGATGCAAGGACAAGCGCCTTCACGCAGTTTTCTCAAGAGGCCGAGACTGACGGAAAAGGGCTCCCGATGCATGGGATGCTCAGCCACGCGGGAACTCTTCACGGGCAGAAAAGTACCAGCCCCAACATGAAGACAGACATTTTGAGTATCAATGGATTTAGCCCGTATTGCCTCAAGAACAGCTTCAGTAAAATGAAGACCCGCCGTAGGAGCCGCGACCGACCCTCTTACATGAGCATAAAGTGTCTGGTAACGCTCCAGGTCTATCGCTTCGGTTTCCCTGTTAAGATACGGCGGGATCGGCACCTGACCGCACTCTTCAAGCACTTTGGAGAACGGTTCCCCACCTTCCCAGCGGAATTCAACGACCCCGGTCTGGCCGTCCCTGGAAACCAGAGCAGCTGTCAGATGCATGGCAGCAAGGGTTGAATCCGGCGGACAGTCGTAAGTCAGGATATCATCCTTCCAGCGCTTTGAATTGCCGATTACGCACTTCCAACTGCAACTCTTGACAGCAGCAAAAGAAGTGTTATACTCGGCCGGATTCACAGGTTCTAGGCAGAAAATCTCAATATGGGCCCCGGTAGTGCGCTTGAAATGCATTCTGGCAGGGACGACTCGCGTGTCGTTGAAAACCATTAGCGCGCCGGCAGGAAGGAATTCTGGCAGGGATTTGAAAACGGATTCACTCGGAATACCGTCCTTATACACAAGTAATTTTGATGCATCCCTTTGAGGAAGAGGGTATTTTGCAATACGCTCGTCCGGGAGGGGATAATTGTAATCTTCGATTCTGATATCAGGTATCATAATGCAAAGTTAATCATTTTATTCGGTCTTCACGAACCGGCCGTTTCACTGAAGAAAATACTGCGAAAATTGTTTACAAATTTAAATTACACGGTCAAAATAATACGGTTTACAAATGTTTTTTACAAAATTACAGCGAATTTAATACAAAGTAAATAAGAATTTCTTATGTAGGATTTAAACATACGCTAAAACATTGGAAATCAGCGAATATTGCAGTATTATATATAGTAAATGTTTATATAAAATCAGTTGCAAACTATCCTTTACAATGAAGGAGATTTCCAAAAGAGGAAATGTTAGATATATTATAAGGGTATCATATTGATTATGAAAAGATAAGCCATATGAATCTCTACTGATACATTAGGAGATATTCATTCTTTGCGCCCCTATCCCCTATTAACATTTACAAAAATTAATACTTGCATTTACAAATATTATTATTACATTTGTAAAAATTTGTTTAGAATTATGAATTCACGTCTTCAACAGTTTTTGAGCGCAGAGAACCTCACACAGGCGCAGTTTGCTGACAGCATCTCGGTTGCGAGAGCCAGCATCTCCCATATTCTGGCCGGAAGGAACAAACCTGGCTTTGAATTCATAGAGAATCTTGCCAGACACTACCCTGCCCTGAATATCGAATGGTTCATTACAGGCAAGGGACGGATGTATAAATCGGCCTCCGAGGCCTATCAGGCACCCGTTCAGACCGATGAAGACAGTGACAGCCTGCTATTTGACAGCCCTGCCCCAGCTATTGAAAGTGTTCCTTTAAATAAAAAAACACAAACTATTGTAAAAGAGAAGATTATAAATAAAATTCTTGTCTTCTACAATGATGGAACATTTGAAGAATATACCAACGGAAAAGAATAATTGGTATCTTTGACCATATGAAAACGGTTAAAGCTACTATCTGCACAATTGGGGATGAGATCCTGATCGGGCAGATCATCGACACGAATTCTTCCATGATTTCAAATGCTCTCGGCGCCATAGGCGTAAGGACGGAGCATATGGTATCCCTTGGCGACAAGCGGTCCGAGATCATCAGCATTTTAAGTAACGAATTGATTTGTAGCGACATAGTAATATCAACCGGCGGTCTCGGTCCCACCAAGGACGATATTACCAAAGACGCCCTGGCAGAGCTTTCCGGCAGCAAGGGCTACGTCAAGAATGAAGAACAGGAAGCGATAGTCCACAAGATTCTCAAGACCAGGGGGCTGGATGCGCTGGATATAAACCTTCGCCAGGCACTGGTGCCGGATACGTGCGAAGTCATTGTCAACCACAGAGGAACCGCTCCTATAATGGTATTTCGTTTCCCCGAAGAAAGATTCGGACATCCGGCGGCGCTTTATGCCATGCCAGGTGTCCCCTACGAGACCGAAGCAGCGCTGAAGGACGTAATAAATGATATAAAGCAACACTTTAAATTAAGCAGCATATATCATAAAACAATAATGACTTATGGACTAGCAGAGTCTGCTTTATCGGAGTTGATAGCCACATGGGAAGACAGCCTGCCGGAAGACATGCATCTGGCCTATCTTCCAAATCCGCTCACAGGCGTGCGCCTGCGCGTTTCAGTATATGACGCGGGGGCAGATGCAGAAAAGCGCGTCAACGAGCGCATAGAGGCCCTCAAACCCCTTCTCGGGGCTAATCTTTATTCCACTTCGGATGACACTCTGGAGGCAACGATAGGCCGCCTGCTGAAGTCTTCCGGCAGCACCCTCAGCATTGCCGAATCCTGCACCGGAGGGGAAATCGCCCACCTTATTACAACGGTGCCCGGATCTTCCGAATATTTCCTTGGATCCGTGACATCCTATGCCCCTGAAATCAAGGTAAGAATACTGGGTGTCAAAGCATCTGTAATCGAGAGCTGCGGCATAGTCAGCAGCGCCGTCGCCGAGGCAATGGCGGAGGGTGTCAGACACATCACCGGAAGCACTTATTCAGTGGCGACAACAGGATGGGCGGATGCGTATGGAGATGAGCATGAACCAGCCGGAACAGTATGGGTCGGAGTCGCCGGTCCTGACGGTACGGCAAGCCGAAAATTCCAATACAAGGGAGACAGAAAACGCAATATAGAACGCTTCTCCGCCTCTGCTCTCGACTTTTTACGCCGTTACATCAGTAAACATGCTAACTAATTGATATAAAATAAAAGTAACAAAAAAGTTAATTAGTATAACAATATTGTTACTTTTACATTTATACACTATAATTACATCTTATTTCTGTGCAGAAATCACGCGTAGAAGGTTGTAGGAGGCCATTTTTGCCAGATCCGGGTCAGTATATCCTCTGGATTTCAAGCCTTCCATCAAAATGGGCAGTTTATCTATGCTTTCAAAGCCTTTTGCCGTGTGATTGATACCGTCATAGTCGGTCCCGAAACCGACCCCTTCCACCCCGGCGACATCCACCGCGTGAACGAAATGGTCGAGCACAAGACCGGCATCCGGCATGGGTCTTCCGTCTGGATTATCGTCATCAAAATCAGAAAAAGCATCGGTCAGGAAACAAGGGAAAACACTCATGCAAACCACCCCTCCGGAGGATGCTATCCCGTGTATAAGATCGTCCGGAAGATTGCGTCTGTGGGAACACAGGGAAGAGCAGCAACCATGCGTATATGCAATCGGCTTTTCGGACAGTTTGAGAACATCCCGGACAGTATCGTTGGATGTGTGAGCAACGTCTATCATCATTCCTATCGCATTCATCCTGCGGACCAGATTCCGGCCAAGAGGGCTGAGGCCTCCCCATCTCCCCTGTCCCGTGCAGGAATCGCAGATATCATTGTCTGAACTGTGGCACAAGGTAACATAACGCACACCCTCGGAATACAGTTCTTCCAGCACGCCCTTGCGCCCCAACAGGGCGGAGCCGTTTTCCAGCCCTATGAATATGGAAACCAGCCCCTTCGCCGCATTTTCCTCCATCGAAGCCCTGTCCGTAGCAAAGGCAACCTTGTCTGAATTGGCGGCAACCTGCCTCTTCAGGCAGTCCAGAAGGGTAAATGCATATTCTGTAGCTTCAGTATTGGATAGTCTGGCCGGGATGTAAAGAGCGAAGAATGAGCCGGCGACTCCCCCGCGGAGCATCTTGGGAAAATCTACCTGGACTCCTGGATTATCTTTTCCAAAGTCTCTTCCACGATACATTTGGGTAGGCGCATCGCAGTGTGCATCAAGTATATACATGGCTTGTCTAATCTAATAGTTCACCCCATTCTTCGGTCTTTGCATCCATATCCCGCTTGCATTCAAGGTACTCTCTGGTCAGTTCCATAATGTCGTCACCTTCCTTCGGAGCTGACAGCACCCCCTCGATTGCCTTCATCCTGGCTTCCAGCTTTTCTATCTCTTTCTCCAGAAACTCGATACGGTTCTTCCTCTTCTTTTCCTCCTTGCTCTTCGCCCGCATCTGTTCATACGACAGCTGCTGTGTCTGTCCCGATGCGGACCTTTCCTCACAGGACCTACGCCACCCTCGGCTTAGAGGGGGGACCGCGTCAGCGGTGGGGTCGAGCGACAGCGAGACGGTCGGTGAGGAAAGAGTCCGCACCGGGACATCACCCCATCGCTCAAGTTCCTGGAGGGATTCAAGACGCCTCTTGGCAAGGAAGTCGGAAACGCCGCCAAGAAACTCTCTCACGTGGCCATCCCGGAATTCATACAGTTTGTCCACCAGACCATCAAGGAAGTCTCGGTCGTGGGAAACTATGACCAATGTGCCATCAAATGCCTTCAGGGCCTGCTTGAGTATATCTTTGGACTTGATGTCCATGTGGTTGGTAGGTTCATCGAGGGCAAGCAGGTTGTGGCTCTGAAGCATCAGTTTGGCCATACCCAACCTGGCTCTCTCGCCTCCGGAAAGAACAGAAACACGTTTGTCTATATCTTCTCCGCGGAAAAGGAACTGAGCAAGGATATCACGCAGCTTTGCCCGGATATCCCCTACAGCAATGCGGTCGAGGGTGCTGAAGACGGTTTCCTTCTTATCCAGCACATCTTCCTGATTCTGGGCGAAATAGCCATAATCGATGTTATGCCCGAGTCGGGATTCTCCGGAAAAAGGTTCGAGTTCTCCTACGATCACCCGCATCATGGTGGTCTTTCCCTCGCCATTACGGCCTACGAACGCGACCTTCTCTCCCCTCTTGATTTCTATATTGGCGCCACGGAAAACCACTTTCTGGGGATAACCTACGGTCAGATCTGAGCACTTGTAGGCAATATCCCCGGAGCGGGGCGCAGGAGGAAACTTGACAGTAAGGGTGGCATTGTCGGTCTCATCTATCTCTATCCTTTCCAGCTTCTCCAGAGCCTTGATACGGCTCTGCACCTGGTTGGATTTGGTAGGCTTATAGCGGAAGGCACGGATGAAAACCTCCGTCTTCTCTATCATCCGCTGCTGGTTCTCGTAAGCCGCGGTCTGCTGGGCGATGCGCTCGGCGCGCAGCTGGGTATATTGAGTATAGGGAACCTTATAGTCGTATATGCTGCCCAGCATCAACTCCACCGTACGGGTAGTGACATTGTCCAGGAACTTGCGATCGTGGGATACCAGCATCACGGCCCCTTTGTAGTCTTTCAAATAAGATTCCAGCCACTCTATGGATTCTATGTCAAGATGGTTGGTAGGCTCATCCAAAAGAAGCAGGTCAGGATGCTGAAGGAGGATTTTTGCAAGTTCGATGCGCATGTTCCACCCTTGGCTGAAAGTCTCCGTAGGGCGGTCAAGTTCATCCGGTAGGAAGCCAAGGCCGCGCAGGGTCCTTTCCGCCTGCACCCTGGGAGGCTCGGAGTGGAAGACGGAGAGATGGTCGTTCAGCTCGTTCAGACGCTCAATCAGGAGAGAATACTCCCGGGATTCGTAATCCGTACGTTCTGAAAGTTCGCGGGTGATGCGAGCCACCTCCTTCTCAGCTGCATTGCTCTGTTCAAAGGCTGTCATGGCCTCATCCAGGACGCTGCGCCCCCTGTGATGCTCCATTATCTGCGGAAGATACCCCACGCTTATCCTCTGGGGTTTGTCCACACTGCCTGAACTGGGCTTCATTTCCCCGCAGATAATTTTCATCAGCGTACTCTTGCCTGCGCCATTCTTCCCCACAAGGCCTATCTTGTCGGATTCGCTGATGTGGAAATTGATGCTGGAAAAGAGTTCCCAGCTGCCGAAATTAACGGTCAGATTGTTGATGGAGATCATTTGTCATACTTCTCCATCAGTTCGCGGAAAGACTCCGGGCAAGCCATAATACGGCCTGTCCTGCTGTTCAAGAAGCCCAGGACCACGGTTCCATCGGCGCATAGCTGGCCATTCTGATTATAAACTGCCTGCTTTACTGTCAACTTCGCAAGAGGGATGCTATCAATGTCGGCCGTAACGCGGAGCATGTCCCCTATTCTGGCTGATGCATGATACTTGACCTGGATCGAAGCCACCGGAAAGACTATCCCGTCTTCCTGACACTTCTCTATACCGTAGCCCCAGGAGGCGATCATCTCGTCCCTGGCGCACTCGAAATAGCGCAGGTAGTTGCTGTGATGAACGATCCCCATGGGATCGGCCTCATAGTAGCGGACAGGGAATGTGGTTTCAAAATGTATCATGCTTCAGAGGGCTTTGAGAGCATTTTCAATGGCCTCGATTCGCTGGAGCGCATCTGCCTCCTTCTTTCGCTCTACGGCTATCACGGCCTCGGGCGCATGCGACACGAAAGCTTCGTTGGAGAGTTTGCGGCGAACGCCTTCCAGGAACTTCTTCTGGTAGTCAAGGTCTGCCTGCAGCTTCTTCCTCTCCTCATCCACATTCACGAAATCGGCAAGCGGAACGCTCATCTGCACGGTGCCGACTATGAAAGAGGCGGCGGCGCCTTCTGCGCTGCCGGACTTGACTTTCACATTCCCAAGCTTTTCCAATACAGGAACAAGTTCTGCAAGGGAATCATCTGCGATGTAAAGGTCCAGGGCCTGCTTTGGAGCGACCCCCTTTTGGGCGCGGATCGCACGGATATTCACGATTGAATCCTGAACCATGGCGAACTTTGCGAGGAAAGAGGAATCGAACGGACCAGCCACAGGGGTGCGTTGGTACATGATAGTCTCGCCGGCGTTCCTTTCCTCCATACTCTGCCAGAGTTCCTCTGTGATGAATGGCATCACGGGATGGATCAGTTTTATGAGCTTGTCGAAGAAAGAAACCGTAGCCTCGAAAGTGGCGCCGTCTATGGCTTCGCCGAATGCAGGCTTGACCGCTTCCAGATACCAGCTGCAGAAATCATCCCAGAAAAGCTTATAGATGGCCATGAGGGCATCCGAAATACGGAATTTGGAGTAGTGGTCTTCAACCTCCGTTATAGTGCGGCTGAGCAGATTGTCGAACCACTTCACGGAAACCAGCGCCGAATTCGGCTGGGCGGCTTTCGTATCCACGCGCCACCCATTGATCAGACGCCATGCATTCCATATCTTGCCGCAGAAGTTGCGTCCCTGCTCTACCTGGCTCTCATCGTAGAAGATATCATTTCCGGCCGATGAACACAGCAGCATGCCGATACGCACGGCATCCGCGCCGTATTTGGCAATAAGGTCCAGCGGATCCGGACTGTTGCCCAGGGTCTTGCTCATCTTGCGTCCAAGCTTATCGCGGACTATGCCGGTGAAATAAACGTTGGAGAATGGCTCCTTGCCCATGAACTCCTCGCCTGCCATGATCATTCGGGCAACCCAGAAGAAGATGATGTCCGGACCAGTTACAAGGTCGCTGGTGGGGTAGTAGTAGTTGATCTCTTCGTTACCGGGATTGTTGATTCCGTCGAAGAGAGATACAG
>JAEEGL016228727.1_pt1 | contig 21998 bp, 12 predicted proteins | sample 9134231 | NCBI WGS metagenome assembly JAEEGL01 (sample SAMN16246548, study PRJNA631951) | gut metagenome | biome: gut microbiome; feature: rumen; material: fiber-attached | host: Bos | place: Iran: Karaj | collected 2018-10 | reverse complement strand
TCATTATATGATGAGATATGTCAACAGAGCTGCACATTTTATTACATCACCAGTTTACCATAAATCAGTGTATTTTGCTATAAATTTTCGCTGTAAAAAGTTATAATAATGCCATAAGAGAATAAACCTCACATTTAAGGAGGAATAAACATGAAGAATTACAAAGCTTTATCTTTTATCGCAGCTCTTGCAATGGTCGTTTCAGCAGCAGGCTGCGGAGATAAAAATGGAAACACTGATAACGCAAAAGCACCTGAGACTACAGCAGCTGCCGAGACAACTACAGAGGCTGCCGCTTCCGATGAGACAAACGTACCTGAGATAGAAGGATACGACCTTATCTGGAACGATGAATTCAGTGCTGCTGCACTTGACGAAAGCAAGTGGAACTACGAGCCCCACGAACCGGGCTGGACCAATGAAGAGTTACAGGAATACACAACTTCTACCGATAACGTATTTATCCGCGACGGAAAGCTGGTCATCAAGGCTATCAAGTCCGAAAAGGACGGCAAGGATTATTACACCTCAGGCAAGGTAACAGGTCAGAACAAGACCGATTTCACATACGGTAAAGTAGTCGTAAGCGCTAAAGTACCTGAAGGACAGGGCTTATGGCCTGCTGTATGGATGATGCCAAAGGACGAGAGCTACTACGGACAGTGGCCGAAATGCGGCGAGATTGACATTATGGAAGTACTCGGAAACAACGTAAGCACTGCGTATGGTACTCTCCATTTCGGTGAACCTCACGGTGAAAAGCAGGGCACATGGAACCTTACAGGTCAGACCTACGCTGACAGCTTCCATGAATTCTCTGTAGAGTGGGAGCCGGGTGAGATACGCTGGTATATCGACGGCAACCTTTACAATACAGTAAACGACTGGTTCACGGCAGTTCAGGGCGAGGACGAAAAGCCGTATCCTGCACCATTCGATCAGCCCTTCTTCGTTCAGATGAACCTGGCAGTAGGCGGAACATGGCCGGGTAATCCTGACGAGACTACAAACTTTGACAACGCAGAGTTCGAGATAGACTATGTAAGAGTTTATCAGAAGCCTGAATACGATACAAACGTCAAGAAGCCCGAAAAGTCTTACCGCGAGCCGCTGGAGGACGGCAACTACATCTACAACGGAGATTTCTCAGAGGCAGAGGATCTTACCGATGATGTAAACTGGAAGTTCCTGCTCTTCAACGGCGGTGAGGGTGCAGCCGAGATAAAGGACAATATGATCGTTATCACTTCCGAAAAGGAAGGCACAGAGGATTACTCTGTACAGCTGGTACAGCCTGATATCCCGATGATAAAGGGCAAGAAGTACAAGCTTACCTTCGATGCATATGCAGATGAGGAAAGAGAGATCATCACCTGTGTATCTGCTCCCGAAGCAGGCTGGATAAGATATTTCGAGGATACAAAGCTTACTGTAACTCCCGAAAAGCAGACATTCACCTATGAATTCGAGATGAAGGAAAAGGACGATCCAAAGGGTCGACTTGAATACAATCTCGGTCACAGAGGTTCAACTGCTACAGTGTACATTTCAAATGTAAGGATCGAAGAGATCGAATGACCTCTATTAGGATCAGCCGACATAATGTCGGCTGATCTTTTTTATTTGAGCACTTATCTGTTAACAGATCACAAAAATAATAGCCAAAATTTCCGCCTGATATGTTGCATTTTCAGTGAATATATGATATAATAAATGCAACTCATTATTTCATTTCAGAAATCATCTTACTATAAGGGGTGCAATAAATGGATAGACCAATCGAAATCGGTGTTATCGTTGCGGGGATCGACGAAGAATACCAGAATGCTGTTTTAGACGGGATCAAAAAATGTGCCAAGAGATACAGAGCCAATATCTCATGCTTCTGTTCTTTCAGCGGCGTACTTTCCAGCCGAAAATTCGACATCGGCGAATACAATATCTTCAATCTCATAAATTACGATAAATTCGATGGAATGATACTTCTTACCAATACTATCAGCGATCCTATCGAAAAAGAAAAAATAACCTCAAAAGTAAAAAAATCCGGACTTCCCGTAACAGTCCTCGACTGTGACACATATCCCGAATTCATAAACATAAGCATAGACAATTACAAGGCTATGCGTTCTCTTGTGGATCATATCCTTGAAGAGCATAAGGTCACTCTTGTAAACTACATCTCGGGTCCCCTTGCAAATCCCGAGGCTTCTGCAAGACTTAACGCCTTCTATGACTCTATGGACGCTCATTCGATACCCGTGGATAACGACCGTGTTTATCTGGGAGAATTCAGAGCTGCTGACGGCAAAAAAGGTGTAGATCAGTTCATAACCTCGGGAATGCCCCGTCCGCAGGCTATAATATGTGCCAATGACGCAATGGCGCTTGCTGCGATAGAGGAGCTTAATAATTTCGGATATAATGTTCCAAATGATGTCATAGTAACAGGCTTTGACAACACCTACAATGCTCAGCATCACGTACCCGCACTTACGACCGTATCGCGTCCTCTTGAAGAAGCAGGATATAAAGCCTGCGAAATACTCGTAAAGATCGCAAACGGCGAAGAGTATGACAATAATACGGCTCTTGATGCAGTTCCTGTGTTCAATGAAAGCTGCGGCTGTAAAAATGCGGAAAATAGCGATTCAACGAAATTCAAGACCTCTTACTATAAGCTGCTCAATAAATGCAAAAGTGATATTTCTCTCCTGAACCGCATGACTACCGAGCTTGCCGAAAAAGACGAGCTTGATGATAATCTTCGCACGATCACCTTCTTTATACGCGATATTAAATGCGAAAGATTCTGTATCTGTCTCTGTTCAAACTGGGACGCAACAGTATCAGGCAAAGCCTCAAATGATAATTCCAATACTATCCAGACCAAGGGATATACCACAAAAATGAGTGCTCCTCTGATATTTGACAACGGCACAAATATTCCTGTCAAGGAATTTCCAAGCTCGGATATGCAGCCAGTTCCATTAAAGAACGGCGGTAACATAAGCTTCTTTATGCCGCTTCATTTCCGCGAGCACTGCCTTGGATACTATATATTTGTAAACAGCAGCTTCCCTACAAAGAGTCTGCTATGCCACTCACTTTTGCTTAACATCAGCAACTCAATAGAAAATGTCAGAAAACTGATACATATGAACGACATGATAGATGAGCTCGACCGCCTTTACGTTATCGACCCGCTCTGCAATATCTACAACAGAAACGGTTTTATCAGAGAAGCTGACAAAATGGTAAAGAACTGTCTTGAAACAAATCAGAAGCTACTTATTGCGTTTATAGATATGGACGGTCTGAAGATAATAAACGACAACTTCGGACATAAAGAGGGAGACTTCGCTCTCAGACAGTTTGCAAATGTTGTAAGCGAATGCTGCCGCGGCAGCAGGATATGTGCACGTTTCGGCGGTGATGAATTCATTATCTTCGGCGAAAACGCCTACGAAGAGGATATTGACGCTCTTGAAAGTGTTTTTCACGTACAGCTGAAAAAAATGAACCGACTTATCAATAAGCCCTATGAGCTTGACGCAAGTATAGGTACTATAGTTACCGAGGTAAATACCGATACCACCCTCTTCAATCTCATAACACAAGCTGACGAGATAATGTACGAGGAGAAAAAACGCAAACGCACTTCCCGCTACCTCAGACACGACTGATATGACTATAATACGCCCCGATATAACCGTGATGCTTATATAGAATCTTTACATGAGTTATTGAGGAAAACCCTTTTGAAAAAGGGTTTTCCTCAAACTCCTTTCCTAAAACTTTCGTTTTTGTTTTTTCCTTTATAGGGCGCGCACAAAAATAAAAAAGACCTGCTAATATGCAGATCGTGCCCTATAAAGGAAAAAAACAGATAAAAGTCTTTGGAAGGGGGTACGGGGGTGACTCCCCGCAGTGCGGGGAGATGTCACGCAGTGACAGAGGGGCGCGCCTCCGTCAGAGGAACCTTTCATCAGAAAGGTTTCCCCCGATATTCCCGTATAAAGTTTCTATACAAGTACCGCGGTTATACACCGGGGCGTATATTATCAAAGCAGCGGAGCGAACATATTGAGTACAGCTCCTGCAATTTTCTTGGAAACCGAACGTTTTTCACAGTCCTCAATTGTTATGAGCTGTGAAAGCTCGGCTGTTTTATTGAAATCACGCACTATCTCCTTTATAACGGAGCATTCGTAAAGCACGCTTCCGCATTCAAAATGCAGATAGAAGCTCCTGTAATCGAAATTGATAGTTCCAACAAGTGCAGTCTTGCCGTCTGCAACACAGGTCTTTGCGTGGATAAAACCGGGAGTGTATTCGTATATCTTTACCCCCATTGCAGTAAGCTGAGCGTAGTTGTTCCATGCTATCATGTGGACATACCACTTGTCAGGGATATGCGGAGTAATTATCCTTACATCGACTCCCTTTTTTGCTGCAAAACCAAGAGCATTTGTCATCTCCTCATCAAGTATCAGGTAGGGTGTGGTAATGCAGACGTACTCACGGGCATTATTTATGAGCTCAAGATATACACGCTTTCCCACAGGTTCTTCATCAAGGGGAGAATCGGAAAAGGGCTGTACAAAGCCGTCATTTTCAAGCATTGAAGGATACTGAGGCAGCTCAGGTCTGAATCTGATGATCTCGCTGTTTTCAGCCTTTTCCCAAAGCTGAAGAAACATGACCGTATAATTCCACACAGCCTGTCCGCGTATCATTATTCCTGTGTCCTTCCAGTGACCGAAACGTTCCCTGCGGTTGATATATTCATCTGCAAGATTAGTACCGCCGTTAAAGGCTGTATGACCGTCGATAATGACGATCTTTCTATGGTCGCGGTTGTTCTGCACAGATGATATCATAGGGCGGAAAGGATTGAACACCTTGCACTTTATACCTTTCTCAGCAAGCTCACGGAATGGCTTGACGGAGTTCATCATGCCTGTGCCTATACCGTCATACATAAGCCTTACGTCCACTCCCTCAGACGCTTTTTTTATGAGAAGCCTTGATATGGTATCAAACATATATCCTTCGGTGATTATAAAAAACTCAAGGAATATGAAATGTTTTGCTGACTCTATTTCCTCTAAAAGCTTTTCAAACTGTATCTCGCCAAGCGGAAAATATTCCGTATTAAGATTTCTGTAAACAGGATACATACCGTATTCCGCAACATATCTTGCAAGATTAAGTGCATCGGGACACATGGCGGAAAGCTCGTTCATTACATCATTATCCTGAACAAGAAGCTCCCTTGTCTGCTTCTGATTTCGCATATCAAGAGATTTCGGCATCTGCTGCGAAAGCTTCAGGAAAAGATAGGATATGCCGCCCATGATCGGGAAAGCACTGATAATTACTATCCATGTAAAACGGTACGCTATAGGTTCATTCTTGTTTGTGATGTATATAGCAAGGATTATGTCAAGGATAATAAGAATAAAGTATACAAAGTAAAAACGTGATCCGAGACTCTCTACAGCCAGCATAAGAAAAGCTATCTGAAGCAGGAGAAGTATAACGAATGCAGCATTTGTACTGAGGATACTGCTGAGAAGCTTTTTTATCTTCATGTTCCACCTCCTGATGATGATATAAAGATTATATCATATATTTTTTATAATTGCAATAATCGCAGCGTAATAGTTCACACGCTGCTCAAATATGAAAGGACGATATGCATGAATAATATCAGACCATATGAAAGAAATGTTTATTACTATGAAACAGACAAAATGGGTATAATGCACCATTCAAACTACATAAGGATTTTCGAGGAGACCCGAATACACTTTCTCAATGAAGCGGGAATGCCATTTGAACAGATAGAAGCTCAGGGCATTCTCATGCCTGTTCTCTCTGTGGAGTGCAGCTACAAGCGGCCTCTTGTTTTTGACGAACCATTTGCAGTATACCCCAAAATCATAAAGTTTAACGGTACTACCCTTCATCTCGAATACAGAATGGTAAGCAGAAAAACAGGTGAAATATGCGTCGAGGGCAGTTCATCACACTGCTTTACCGATCTCGACCTGAAACCGATCAGGACTAAAAACAAATACCCTGATATATATAAAGTATTCAATGATTATGTCGGCTATGAAATTGAGTGATCACAAAAAAGCTCCCGTACGGGAGCTTTTTCTGTGTCATTTGGAAATGAGCATTTTGCGGATTTTTATGAGATCATAAATATCTATTATTTCGTCCTTATTCAGATCTGCCGCAGCAAACTGCTGCTTATTGAATGATGCTGCTCCAAGCAGGAATTTCTGCATAAGCACAAGATCAGCCACATTGAAAGCTCCGTCCTGATTAATGTCACCGACTACCTCTTCTAATGGTATAGCCACTGCGATACGGTCAATTGAAGGTCCGTAGCCTTTATCGTTATAAAGCCTGATAGTATTTACGCCTTCTTTGAGCTTCACTGTAGTGTCAGCTGCTGCGATTCCCGACCAGTCGTTTTTGTTCGCATACAGTCCGTCAAGAGTGGTGACATATGAACCGTTTACGTCTATTTTCAGGCTTCTTCTCTCACCTGATACATAGTATATCCTGAGCTTGTAGTCCCCTGCCTTGTCCACAGTTACATTATCGAAAGTAATATAGTTTGAACCGTTTCCGCCTACATATCCAACATATGCATTTCCTGAGCTGTACTTTCCGTTTTTATCGGCAGTAACAGAAGCCTGTCCCGAAAGCTTTGCCTTCTCAGCTTCGTAGAACTTGAAATTGCTGTACGGAGTCGTAAACTTCATGCCGCTCTTGGTTATCTTCATTGCAAAACCGCCGTTTGCAAGGAGCTGCTCCTCAATAACGCTGTCCTTGGTAACGTCTCTGATCACCCTGTATTCAAGCTCGCTGCCGTCCTTGTTGTCGCCGAAGAGATAAGCGGTATATATTCCGTCATCGTCAATGAGCTCGGAAAGCTTTACCGTGACCTTTCTTGCCGACAGTGTGGAAGCACCCACGTACCAGTTGCTGCCGCTTCTTCTTGCAGTAACGTTGAACTGCATCGGATAGCCGTCAAGCACCTTCATGTCGTCCCATGCAACGGGAACATCATTGAGGAACGGCAGAGCCTTATTGCCCTGATAGGTGTATACGGAATGTGCAAAGTGCTGTATGCCCGACTCGATAGTGACTACGTCAGCAAGAGCAAAGCCTGCTGTAGCCTTTATGCCGTATATTGGTATACCTGTAGGTGTGAAGTCTGCCGAGCCCACTACGTTTCTTGTGAATGTATATGACACGCGGTTAGCCAGTGCAGGAGCGTCAAACCACTTATAATACTCTGTTCCGTTTACAGCCTCATATGAGACTATATTAGGATATGTTCTGCTCTCACCGCGGGGTATGGTACAGCCGTGGAAGAGTACCATCAGATGATTCTCGGCAGCTATCTTTGCGCAGAGATTCATCTGCTTCATTGTCTCCTGAGTGTCGCTTTCATAGTAGTCTACCTTGACTCCGCTTACTCCCAGACCTCTTATGCGCTTGAACTCACGGACTATAGTAGCCTCGTCAAGGAGCGAATAATACGGATATGCAGGATTGCCCTTGCTGTCCTTATAGCCTGAATGTCCCTTATTGTTAACACCATACCACAGGTAAATACCTATGCCTCTCTCTGCACCGTAATCGCAGAGCTCCTTGACCTTAGCTTCACTGTCGTCCCAGAGAGCCCAACCGAAGTCGAGACATACGAAGTCCCAGCCGTTTTCTGCTGCAAAGTCGATGTAGTCCTTCTGAGTGTGGTATTCAACAGGTGAATCACCGCCGCTGCTCCACCATGACCATGCGGTCTTGCCGGGACGTATCCAGCTTGTATCCTCTATGACCGAGGGAGGATTCAGGTTGAGCACAAGGTCGCTGGATGACATCTGATCAAGGCTGTCGCCGATAACTACTGCTCTCCACGGAGTATGGAAAGCGCTGCCCATTGTGATGCCGCTGACCTTTACGCCGCCCTTGAAGTGCAGGCTGTGATAATTGCCGATAAACTGGAGAGAGCCTGCACAGTATGGATTGTCCTCGTTGAAAACGCTTGCCTCTGTGACAGTTACCCAGTACTTATCGTTGATAACGCCTGTATACGGACAGGAATAGGTAGCATTGGTCTCGTTTGCCCTGTCTCTTGGGAGCTCGACCATGTCCCACTCATAGGTGGCATTTGGCCAGTTTCCCCAGAACTTGCTCTTTCTCGGGAATATGACCTGACTGGTCTCCTCCTTTATTGTTGCGCCGTGGTCAAGGGCATATCTGAAGCCCATTCCGTCGTCGTATACACGGAAATAGACTGTCAGAGTGGAGCTGCCCTTTTTCAGCGGAAATGTTATTTCCTTGTAGTTGTCTCGTATTTTAGAATGCTTTCCGTAGGGCATGGAGTAGGTCTCGTCATGCTCCACAGTGGCAGCCGCAGGAGCTGTCTGTGAAAAGCCCGACGACAGATCCTCGGTAGTAGTGACAAGTCCCAGCTTTGAGGGCTCGATTACTGTGCCCCATGTGCCGTTGCTCTGCTTTCTTACGGAATAGTAATAGCTGCCCCTGCTGTCTTTCCAGAATTTTGTTACCAGAGTACCGTCAGGAGAAACAGTCTCATACTCGGGAATACTTGTAAGAGGAGTGCCGTCGCGGGCTGTGGCAGTCTCCTCCTCGGGAACAGCCTCGCCCTCGGTTATGGTATCCTCCTCGAATGTGTAAAGATACAGCGGATCATTTGGAAGTTCAGCTGCCTGCTGCGGGGTAAGCGCATAGCCGTAAAGCGAAACATCGTCCACGCAGGCTTTTATATCGTTGTCGGAATACACCGAATGTCCGATAGAATTATAGGTATATGACGGCAGTACTCCTTCGCTGAAAAGACTGCTCATAGTATCAGTGAGAGTATCCGCATCACTAATGCTCTGTAACTTGCCGTCAATGTAGAATTCAGCCTTATTCTTTGAATATACAGCCGTAAGCTCATGCCATTTTCCGCTGTCGGGAGCAGACTGAATATCGAATATCGCCCGATGCTTGTCATCGTTCTCGGTAGTTGTTCCCTTGCCCACGAATATACTTGTTCTGAATGAATTCTTGTCTTTCAGGTCAATTGATATATCGGGAGAAGAATAGCTGGGTGCTGCACCTGCTCCGAAGGGTACGGGCGAGAACTGAAAAAGCCTTGTATAGTTTTCAGCCCCGCTGTCCAGCTTATACTTCAATGAAAAGCTGAAACCGTTCTCACAGCCATTGCCGAACATTGCAGGCAGCTGTAACCAGCCGCTGCCGAAGGAGTCGCCGTGCAGGTCAAGCACATCTGACTTCAGGGTACTGTCATACACTACCGCAGCGCTGCTGCCTTTAATAATGGCATCGCCTGCGGCTGAGCCCTTATTGGCTGCGACTGCATTTGAATAGCTCATTGCTGTGTTTGCTGCGGTGGTCCGCGGTATTACCTGTACCGACGGCTGTATCAGTACACATAATGCCGCAGCTGTACTGATAGTTTTTTGGATCAAGTTTTTCCTCATTTTAATACCCTCTTTCTATATTATTAAATTACCACTTTACAGTATAAAGTGTATAATTTTATTATTATCCAGTTCTGTATTTTGTCTATTTTTAATATTATACATCTATTTTTTCCCTATTTCAACCCCGATAACACAGATAAGGTGGATATTTTGCCAAAAATACAGTCTTTACACCATTTTACAGATATGGTAAAATATCAGAGAGGTGATAAAATGGATATTTCTTACATACACGAGCCTACAGACCTCCAGTGCGGTCAGGCTGTACTGGCTATGGTACTGAAAAAAACTCCCGAATACATATGCCAATACCTTGATAATGACCGTGAAACAGACCTTAAGGAAATGAAACGCACCTTCCGCGAACACGATGTTTACATATCCGATGAACGCAAACAGGCTGATGATAAATCTCAGCTGCCGCCCCTTTGTCTGCTGAGTCTTGAAACTCCGCGCTGCTGGCACTGGTCACTGTACTGCGAGGGTACCTTCTACGACCCCGAGCACGGTGTGCTCGATGACTTTCCCGAATGTAAGCGAAAGTACTTCTGGGAACTGAGATGCGGCAGCATTTAACAACGTAAAACCGTTGTTTTTCATAAAAAAATGCACTTTCTACCCGTAATAATATTTATTGACAGAGTTCGTCAAAAGTGGTACAATAATTGTATATAAAATCAGGAGGCAACAACAGTGAATATAAAGAAAAACACTACTTTACTCGTCACAGCGGCTGCTCTTTCCGCATTTACAGGATGCAGCGAAACAAAAAAAGCGGTCGAACCGCCGCCGAGTCTGCTTGACGTAAATACTGCTCCGTCTGATGTGACCTTCGACTGGCAGCAGCCTTTCAAAATGATCATCAGCAGCTTCAAAAACTCTGACAGATACTCTGACGACTCAATGTTCGATCTTTGTGACCTTACAGGCGACGATATTCCCGAGCTTGTGCTCTCACCCTCTTCGGGCGCTTCCTCGCAATGCGATGTATATATGATCATCGGCGACACTGCCGACCTTATTGCCACTACAGGAGCTTACGGTACTTTCCAGTACATACCGACCCAGACCGCTATCGGCTTCTCATACGACGGTGAAAGCTTCTCCACAGGCGAATACCTTACCTTCAAGGAAGGCAGCTTCAATAAGGAGTTTGATTTCTACAACAATTCGGGCAGCGCTTCCTCGGGCACTACCATACGCTACGAAATAAACAGCAATGAGGTGACCCTTGCAAAGTATGAGGAGTACCTCCACCTTTACCGCGATTTCGTAACAGCAGAAATAGGCAGAAAATATACTATGGGCGATAATGCTGTCAACTACGCTCTGTACAATACCGAATGCTGGAGCACAGTTATGAAGGACGACCAGAAGCAGCTGTATAAGGAAAAACTTGATTCTATACTTGCAGAGCCCGATCTCAATGACGCTGCATTCGAGATAGCTGATCTCGATGTAAACGGAGTCCCCGAAGTAGTTGTATCCACAGGTATCCTCGATGACTCTCAGGTGCGTGTATTCTACCTTGAAGAGGACGGCATAAAGGAACTTGATACCACCTGCGATACAGACGGCGGAATACACTTTGATATAAACGCAAAGATATTCTACGCTACAAATTTTGACGGCAATGTACAGTGCTGGTCAATTGCAGGCTCTGACATCTCAGGCTTCAAGCCGTCTGACAGCACTATGCTCTGCGGCAGAAAGTATCCCCTCACATCGGAAAATATCGAAAAAGCCTTTTCTTAATGAGGTAAAAAATGGCTAAATCAAAATATATTTACACCTGTAATCAGTGCGGCTATGAAAGCACGAAATGGAACGGAAAATGTCCCTCCTGCGGAGCTTGGAACAGCTTCGAGGAGGACATCGCTGATACAGCTCCTGCGGGTATGCGTTCATCGGCATCGGGCGGAGCTGCTCCCGATCTTTCCGACAGTATCCTCGAGCTCGAGGATATCGGTGCAGACAGCGATGTCCGCTATGATACAGGTATCGGAGAGCTTAACAGAGTCCTCGGCGGAGGTCTTGTAAAAGGCTCTCTTGTTCTTCTCGGCGGTGAACCGGGTATCGGAAAGAGTACCATACTTCTCCAGATATGCCAGTTTCTCGGCGAGGATCACTCCGTACTCTACGTTTCGGGAGAAGAGTCCGCAAGACAGATAAAGCTCCGCGCACAGAGACTGGGAGTCGATACGGAAAATCTTTACATACTCACAGCAACAGACGCTGAAGCAATATCTCAGACTATAGCTTCAAGTGCTCCCGATATCGCTATAATAGACTCCATACAGACCATGAGCATAAATCATATCACATCAAGTCCGGGAAGTCTTACACAGGTTAGAGAATGCACGAACCTGTTCATGCACACTGCAAAAAATCAGGAAATACCGATAATCATCGTCGGTCACGTAAACAAGGACGGTGCTATTGCAGGTCCTAAGGTAATGGAGCATATCGTTGATGCTGTGCTGTATTTCGAGGGCGAAAGGCATCAGAGCTACCGTATACTCCGTGCTGTTAAAAACCGTTTCGGCTCAACTAACGAGATAGGTGTATTCGAGATGCTGGATAAGGGACTCCGTGAGGTATCAAACCCGTCGCAGATGCTCCTTGAAGGTCGTCCCCACAACGTATCGGGAACGTGCGTAGCCTGCGTTATGGAGGGCAGCCGCCCTATACTTGCGGAGGTGCAGGCACTCGCCGCAAAGACAAGCTATTCAGCTCCGCGCCGCATGGTCACGGGATTTGACTTCAACAGGCTCAATATAATAATCGCAGTCCTCGAAAAACGACTGGGTATATTTATGGGCGGTCTGGACGTTTACCTCAATATCGTCGGCGGCTTCAAGCTTGACGAGCCCGCAGGCGACCTGCCCGTAGCTATGGCTCTTTATTCGGGAGTCATGGATAAGCAGATAGACGAGCAGCTCATAGCTTTCGGTGAGATAGGTCTGGGCGGCGAGATTCGCTCGGTATCACATATAGTCCAGCGTATACGCGAGGCTGAACGCATGGGCTTCACCACCTGTGTAGTGCCTAAGCAGTCCATGTCGGCTATAGACCCCAAGGACTATAATATAAATATTATCCCTGCAAGTACACTTAAACAGGCTTTTGCCGTTATAAAATAATGCTATGAACGGAAATGATATCGTTTTTTCAGACAGCACCATTTTAGGATATTGCGTAACTGCATTTATATATCTTGCTCTTCCTGTTACTTCATTCTTTATTATGAGGAAATATAATTCAGCGAAGCTTCTGCCAATAATAGCAGGAATTATTACTTATTTCCTTGCCACAAGGCTCGCTGACGGTGCTGCATATCTCATGATTCCTGCTGCTCCCTTAGCGCAGAAAGCAGCTATATCCACCGAGATAGTATGTATCACCGAAGAGGTTGGACGCTGGCTGGCTATAAAGTACCCTTTATCCAATGTAAATAACTCAGGGGCAGCCGTATGCTGCGGAATAGGTCACGCAGGACTTGAATGCTGGATACGAGGTTTCAGCACATTCAGCATCATTGGCTACGGACAAACTCTCAACAGGGACGGTATTACTGCTTTCACTGCGGGCAAAACTACAGCAGCTGCCGACAGCATAATAAAGCAGCTCACAGATTATGCCGAAAATGATATCTTTTGCAGTATCCTTGACTGGGTCCATATTATAACAAATTTCGGATTTCACATATGTCTGTCCGTGATGATATTCAAAAAGATAAAAGAGAGCGATTTCAAAAAACGCTGGCTGCTGAGAGCTGTACTGCTCCACTATCTTCTGAACGGAAGTACATGGCTCGCTTCATTCAGCGGAATATCTGTCCTGTCAAAGCTTACAGGCATTATTGTTGGTGCAGGCATAATCATCTATGTATTCAGACTCATAGACGGACGTTCGGTCATTGATGATATAATTTATACACAACTACAAAACGATACTTTTTAGGAGGTTCTTATGCGACTTGACGGCTTCGGATTATTCGTTGAAGATATGGGTAAAATGATACGTTTTTACCGTGATGTACTGGGCTTTGAGATAAAAGAAGCCGAAGATGCCTCAAATGTATTTCTAATAAAGGACGGAACTTTATTCCTGCTTTACGGCAGAAATGATTTTGAGAAAATGACCAGCCGCAAGTACGAATACCTCAAGGGCGTGAACGGTCATTCGGAGATAGCTTTGTATGTGGATACGTTTGAAGAAGTGGATATGGAGTACAAAAAGGCTGTTGAAAAAGGTGCAGTACCCATATTGGAGCCTACAACAGAGCCGTGGGGACAGCGTACCTGCTATATTGCCGATCCCGAGGGCAATTTGATTGAAATAGGTTCATTCAATAAGCCATTTGAACGATAATCTTTATCAGAAAAGCGACCAGAGACGCTGTCTCTGGACTCTGCCAAAGGGTTGTGAACCCTTTGGAATCCTATTCATACGTTCATAAGATAAAAATAAACCCGAAAGAAAACACTCTTTCGGGTTTATTCATTTTATTATCACTTGGCTGACGGTGTAAGGTCTTTTACCTTGCCGAGGAGATATTCCTGTATGCGAAGTGCATCGTTGGAAGTGATGCCCTTGCTGCTTACGTCAACATCGCCGTTTGCTTCCCCCTGTGCTGTGATGTGGTTCTTGTCTGTACCCTTTATGCCGAACTTGTCAGGATTTGCAAGGGACTGCATGATGAGTACAACATCAGACATATCTATCTCGCCGTCACAGTTTACATCGCCGTACTTCTTAGCTGCTGCAGCAGGTGTTGAAGAAGTTGTGGCAGTAGTCGTAGTTGTTACAGGCTTTGCAGTAGTCGTTGTTGTGCTTGTTGAAGGCTCTGAACTGCCCTTGTAAAGATCCTTTGGCAGCTCTGAAAGTGTGATGCAGAAATCGCTCTTGTAAAGCTCCTTGAATGTATCGGGATCCTGATACTCCTTGCCGCAGAGGAAGTGTGCCTGCTCGGAATCGTACCACGGACAGAAGTACAGCCAGTAAGCGTGTTCAACCTGCATATTGTTAAGGCTCGGGCAGGAGTCGTTCTCAGGCATTGATACCATCTTATTGCCCTTGACGAATTTATTAAGAGTATAGAATATACCTGCCTCAGCGTCCTCGTTAGGAGTTCCCTGCTGCTTGCCGTCATGACGGTTGTACTGGCAGTTATACTTATCAAAGCCTACGATATCTACCTTGTCATCGCCCGAGTACCACTTTGCTGAGTTATCAGACCATGCATAGAGGTTCTGCTCCCAGATAAGGTTGTGGAGTCCATACTCATTCGTGAGAGTATCCTGTAAGAAGTTCCAGAGCTTGTTGTATACTACTGCGCCTTCCTTGGACCACCAGAACCATGCTCCCGAACCGTCGATAGGATCTTCGGTATGGCTGGGATTTCCCTCAGCCTCATGGTAAGGACGGAATATCACCGGTACACCTGCGTCTTGAAGCTTTTTCAGCTCAGCTGCAAGAGTTTTCATGCAGAGCTGGAAGTAATCGTACTCCATAGTTCCCTTTACCATGCAGTTTGCAGTTACGAAGTCAGTATTCTGAGTATAAGTCGTCTTTGCGAAGTCAAGAGGCTCACCGAGAGTGTAGTCAGCCTTTGTTGTCGGAACATTTACGTGCCATGAAGCTGTGCATATTCCGTTTTTCTTTGTAGCCCAGTCGATCATACGCTGTGCAACGCCGTCGTCCCATGCATAGCAGGGGCAGTAGCTTCCGAAATCAAATCCGCGTATAGCAGGCTCTTCGCCTGTAAGCTCCTTGATATATCTTACTTCATAGTTATAATCGTTATATGTGTAGTTGCGGTTCTGAGTGCTGTAGGTATAGACCTGTCCGTCAGGACCTGTACAGTGCCACGGGAACTTCTCGCCCTGCTCGGTCTTGTCCCAGCTCTCCTGGTCGATGACGTACTCAACGCCTTCCTGATCTACACACTTGTTTGCATTAGCGTCATAGCGGATAGTAGTCTCAACAGCGTGACCGCCGCCGTATATCTCCTGCTGTCCCGAAAGGATATGCTTACCGTAAACGCTCTTGAGATACTTCATAAGAGCCTTTGTCTCGGGAGTCGCTTTAGCGTCCACAGTAGTACCGCTTGCCTTTGAAAGATCTGGGAACTGTGCATTGTCCACCGTTACCTTATCAATAGCCATATAACCGTACTCGCTGATGAACTCGATAGTGTTAACGCCCTTGTTCATACGTACCATTCCGAAATCATAGTCTATCCACTTGTCCGAATAAGCAGCCTGTGTCGTGTACTTAACTCCGTTGATCTTTACAGCCTGCTGTCTGCCGCCCTCATTGAGTATCTGTGCTCCGCGGACAACGATAGAGTACATACCGTCCTCGGGAACAGTTACCTCAAATGATGCAGGCTGAGCTGTGAGATAATAGAATCCTTCGCCTGAGTATCCCGGTATCTCTGTCTGATAGATAGATGTCCACAGGTCTGCTCCCTTCATCTTTTCGCCCTCGATAGTGTAAGGGAAAGCTGTAGCAGCAGTTGCCTCACCTGCTGCGATAGCATTGAAAAGACCTGTTGAACTGCACTGTACAGCTGCCATGACTCCCGCAGCAGCCAGTGCGATCGCTTTTCTTAACTTGCTTTTCATGTTATATATCCTCCTTTTATTGGAAAACTCCAATAATTCTTTAATCTTATTATACTTTCTTTTAAGCTCAATGTCAACACTTTATCTATCTTTAAATGTAAATAATCTGTTATAATTTAAGTATGCAGCTTAAATTATGAAAAAAGGAACCTGATGGGGGGAGGTTCCTTTTTCCATTGTATCATTTATTTGGAGCCCGATCATATTATGATTCGGGGAGAGTGGGTATGAGATGCAGGAGATACTTCTGGATAGCCAGTGCATCACCGTTGGTTATTCCGTTGCCTCTTTGGTTAACATCTGCATTTGCAAGGTTTTCGGGAGCTATCTGATACTTGTTCGGATTTGCAAGACTCTGCATGATAAGAACGATATCTGACATATCTATCTCGCTGTCGCCGTTTGCGTCACCTGCCACGCCGTTACCCTTGGGCAGTGTAGTCGATGTTGATGTAGTAGTTGTAGTTGTTGTGGTGGTAGTCGTTGTTGCGGAAGCTGTAGTCTGTACAGGATTAGATGTACCGTTTGCGTAAGGGTCGGGAGCTGCGACCTGATCAACTCCGCTGCTCATATGATAGCCGATGTTCTTATATGCGCTGCCTGATGCTGTTTCAGCAAAGCCGCCTGTCTTTGGTGAGCCGTCTGCATTTCTCCAAGCCTTGTGGAAATCAGTTCCCATAGCAGCAACGTTAAGTGTCATAAAGTCACTGTCAGCAGGAGTAATGATATCGCCCAGCTTTGCACCATTAGTCATAGCAGTATTTGACTTTGCAAAGTAGTACTTGCTGTTGTAGTAAATTGAGTTGGTCATATTTCCGACGAACTTATCATTTGAGACTTTAATGCCTGCCGCATTTGTCTTTGATACCTTGCCTGTATTGATGTACGACATCATACCATTGAAGGTCGCAGATGTATCGCAGCGGTATACCATGTAGTTAGCCTTGCCATTGCCGCCGATACCGTTGTTGTACGCGGTACAGTTCTTCATATCGCCGAATTTCGGGTTATTATTGTCCGTAAATCCGCAGTTGAGGTTCTCAAACGCAAGACAGTTCTCAACGATATGGCGTGTACCAACACCGCCGCCGCCAAGCTTGAAACCGTTGCCGTCACAGTCGCCGTAGCCCTTGCCGCTTTCTGTGAAGCCGTTTCGGAATGCGATACAGTTCTTTATTGTTACAACACCGATAGGACCTGTAGCTTCCTTAGCGTATAAGTCCCAGCCGTCATCTGAATTGTTGTAAGAGATACAGCCGTCAAATACATTGCCCTCACCGCAGGTAAGCTTTGCAGCAAAGCCGTCTGCATTCTCCATTGTGGCATCGTCGCAGTTATTGCGCGATGTGCAGTTCTTCACAAGGTTGTTGCTCGGCCACTGTGAAACGCTTGTATATGAGCTGTTATACCTTGATATCTGGAGTCCTGTATCCTGATTGCCGTCAAATATCATCATTTCGATGATATTGTTATCGCCTGAGAGGAGCATACCGTTATCTCCTGCGTTTGCTATCTCAAAGCCGTAGAAGTGCCAGTAGGAACCGTCAAGAACAAAGCCGCGGTTTGCACCGTCAACAGCCTGTCCTGTAAAGTCGAACTTTACCTCAGCACTGGGATAAGCGGCAATAGTCTTGTATGCGCCTGCCCTGCCTGAGTTGCTCTCCTCTATCATAATAGTTGAAGTATACTTATATGTACCTGCAAGGAGGTAAATAGTGCCGCCTGCGGGTACTGACTTTATAGCTGTAAGAACATCAGTAGGCGAATTTGCAGACTTTCCGTCACCGCCGCCGTTTGGTGAAGCGAAGATGATATTTCCGCCTGTTACGGGAGTTACCACAGGAGCAGATGTAGTAGTCGTTGAAGCTGCCTGTGAGACTGTGGTAGTGGTAGTAGTTATATCAGTAGCTACAGGCTGAGTAACAGTTGTAGTAGTTACTACAGGCGCAGTAGCATTGTCCTCCTTGAAGCCGCTTCCGATAGCTGTTACGCTGCCCTTGTATGCCACAAGTGCGGATTTAAGTCCCTGATTGACTGCATAACTCTCATCGTCCACAGCATTGTTGAACTGCCACTTGAAGTCTCCGCCGTCCACACGTCCTGCCTTTGATGTGACTATTGAAGGCACATCGCTGGCATTGTCGGGAGTATAGCTGTACATCACGCTTGACGTATCGAAATTGTTATATGAAGTTCCGCCGCTCTTTGCCTTTACATCGGAACCTATCTTCTCTGTTCTTGAAGAAGCCTCATATGCGTCGAAATCAGTATTATTCTGCTGATATGTGGTATAAGCCTTCTGACCTGTCATAACATTGCCGAAGGACTTTATAACGCCGCCTGCTTCACCTGAGAATGTACCGCCTGTGATATCGTCAGAGCCCTGCATGGAAATAAGCATAGGGTATTTGCAGTTTCTGAAATAGTTGTTCTCAACGAAGCATGAAGCTCCCATTGTTACACCTACACCGTACTTTGCATTGCCGTCAAAATAGTTGTTATAGCAATGTACAGAGCAGGTCCTTATTCTGGGGTGGCGTGAGTCTGAGTGATCATACCAGTTGTGGTGGTATGTGATATAATTATCCGTCGACTCAGACTTCATACCCTGCAAGTTGCACTTGCCGTTGTCCCAGAAGTGGTTATAGGAATGAGTTATATATGTAGATGTCTTGGTATCAAGTGCTCCGTCGCCCTTTACCTGATCTGCGTCAGAGCCTGCATCGCCATAGAAGAAATCGCAATTATGCACCCATACGTGGTTATTATTCTGCTGTAATCCGCAGTTGTCGCCCTCATTGCTGTTGCAGTTCATAAAGCCGAGGTTTCTCACCTCAACGTTTGAGCAGTTTTTCATCACGAGACCGAAGCCGTTAAGAGTTGCGTCGTTTCCTATTCCCTCAACGGTACAGCCTGCTGTGACCGTATCAAGCATGAGGTCGCCTTTAGTGAGAATCGAGGGATCTGTTATATTACCGATGAAACGTATATTCAGTGGTCTTGATTCTTTTCCTTTCTTATAGCCTGTAATGATGTTCTGAACGCCTGTAAGAGTCTCTGCTCCCTTACCTGTAGCATCAATACTTGCTGTAACACTGTCCTTGTTGGAGTCTGTAACATATACAACGATAGCATTGCTCTTGAGTGTGCCGTCTGCATTGTATGCACCGTTAGCACTGCCGCCTACGAAAGCAAAGCCGCTTCTGTCGTGTGCATATGCATTCACCTTAGTCTCGGCAGCCTTGGAACCGTCTTCCCTGCCACCTATAACAGGTACTATCTTAATAGTATGACTTCCTGCCTTGAGACCTACTGCATCGGCTCTCATGTAGCCGCTGTACTGCCTTATGAGCATACTGTCTATCTGAGTGCCGTCTACATAGACATTGTAGCCCGATGCGCCCGATACCGATGACCATGTGGCATAAACGCCCTCGCCGTAGCCTTTGCTGCTGAGCACCTTCACACTGCTCTCAGCCGCATACACGGTCATTACAGATGCATCTGCGCCAAAGTCAAATACATTGGCAGTTGTACCGACTGCTGCGGACACTGTCATAACAGCCGCAGCTGCTACAGATACCGCTCTCTTTCTAAGGTCAGCTTTTTTCATAGCAAATCCCTCCAGATTTTTAATATCCTCTGAACAGTATGCCTATCGCATACCTTTTTCTCACTGTCTATATTATATGCCTCCCATGTCACTATTTCAATGACATATAATACTTATTAGATGATATTTTGTGCTATAAGTATATATAGTCTCACACAATCCGTCAATTATTATCTCGAATAGTTATAATTTTGCTATTTATATCTTATATACAGTAATAAAAGTAGCATATCGCTTCACAAAAAGTTCATAATTTTTTTCTAAAAAAATGTGAGAGTTTATTTATCCTGTCCCGTCTAAGTAATAGAAAGCATGAAAATTTACAAAGGAGGTATTATTTATGCTATTCAAAAAAATATTATCCATCACACTTGCAGCTGCAATGTCAGCATCAATGATGTCTGCTGCACCCACGATCACAAACACATCAGTAGCTGTAGCCGCTGACTCAGCAGAACAAGCTGAAATGGCAAAGTGTATGCTCTGCCATAAGGAAGTCCCGAAAAGCGAAATACACGTTGCATCAAACGGCTGTTCCGCTTGTTACGACTGCTATCCCGCAGCTTCATGCTGCTTCCCCACACTATCCGCAAAAGTTCATGGTACGATCACTGCTATCGACAACGACTCAGTAACTTTCGACACAGCAGGAAAATTCTTCTTCAATGCTCCTCTTGAATTACAGCATCTCACCAACAAGCTCGGTCACGAGCCCAAAGTCGGCGAAGAGCTGTATTTAGAGTATAATTATCAGAATACACCTGATAATAAAAATAACCATTATATAGTATCTTTAAAAAGTATAAGCAACGAAAAACCTGATAAGAGTTTTTCAGACAGCTGTCAGATGTGCGGCAAGATCTTCGACATATATGATCTGGAAGAAACATCTTTTGATCATTATTTATATTACTGCCACGAATGTGCAGACGAAAGCTTCCCCGAAGAAGGCAAAGAAATATCCGTCAAGGACGAAGTGATCTGGGTAACAGGAAAATTCTTCTGCTTAAAGGACAACGGCATATTCAAGCTTGCAGACGGAGTATCATCAGATGCTTTCAAGGAAGGAAATGTAGTCGAGGCTACTTTTACTTATAAAAAGAACAAAACTCGTAAGATAACAAACATCAAAAAGGCAGCTGTTGTCGGTACTGCCGACACCGAAACAGGATATGAGATCAGAAAAAATGATATGAATTCTATATATGATACCATAGAGTACATTGATGACGATGTTATTATAGTAGATGACCTCGGACCTGTTTATTTAACAGGCGATTATACCGAGAAAGATCAGGAAATACTCTCATCTCTGAAAAAGGGCGATATCGCTGATATGCTGTTCAATTGCTTCTGGCATGAATCCAACATATTCCTGACAGGTATCGTTAAGGCCGATTACGCTGTAAAACGTCCTGTTTTCACTACAGCTCCCGATCCTTCGGTAACAACAACTACTACGACAGTTGTTACTTCACATACTGAGGATTATAATACAGTAATCACAGGCAACTTTGACCGCATTGAAGGAAAAAAGCTTTACATGAACAACGGTGAAGACGTATACACTCTCGAAAAGGAAAGCGACGTTTCATGGTTTGCAAATGTTCAGAAAGGCGATATGGTCACAATAAGTGTAGTTTCTACTTATATGACTTTCAACTATATCAGGTCTGTCAGAGCCCTTGTTGATCATTCCTTATACTCAGGAACTCACACTGTAAACCCTAATGCAAACGTAACTACCACAACGACCGCATACTGGAAAAAATATGGACTTTCTGTAGGTTCATATCCGACAAAAGTTGAATACAATATCGGTGAAGAGCTTGATCTCTCAGGCGGCATGGCTTATGGTACAGTATATGATTCACACGGAATGCACGGAGATACTTTCCAACAGCCATTTGACTCCAAGTATTTCAAAATAGATGATTCTGAATTCGACAACACAAAGCCCGGTATCTATACTATTTATATTACATACGGCGAAGGCGAAGGAATGGCTAAGGACTATTATCAGGTAAAAGTCAATGCTTCATCTTCTCAGCCTGTAACAACTACTATGATCACAACTACGTTAACTGCTCCGGTAACAAGTGTAAAAGAATATGACCGCACATCGTTCAGAGGTACTTTCGACAGCTATGCTGATTGTGGCAGCTATAAGGAGCTTTATCTCAGCGGCGGTATAAAATACACTTTAAG
>JAEEGL014468049.1_pt1 | contig 21998 bp, 16 predicted proteins | sample 9134231 | NCBI WGS metagenome assembly JAEEGL01 (sample SAMN16246548, study PRJNA631951) | gut metagenome | biome: gut microbiome; feature: rumen; material: fiber-attached | host: Bos | place: Iran: Karaj | collected 2018-10 | reverse complement strand
CACTATGGTGTCGTAGCCTTCGGTGATGTAGCGGCTCAGCTTGCGCAGGCGCACCGAGTAGCTTCGTCCCGCCTCCAGCGGCAGGGTGTAGGAGGTCTGCTCGGGGTCATCTATGAGGTGTATCAAGTCGTCGACCCCGTCGACCGCCTGCAGCTCCCATGCGTAGGCGTCGTCGTGGCGTTGCCAGGCGAACACCGCCGAGTCCACCCCAGCGCTGTCCAGCCGCCAATGCCGCGGTACCGTGCACCGCAACTCTATTATGGGAAAGAATAGGCCGTATAGTCCTCCTCCGAGGCAATAATATGTACATGAGCGAAAAACAGCTTGTTGGGGATCGGAAGGAAGAGTGTGGCTCGTCTCCAGATATATTAAACGCCCTTCAACAGAGTCGTTTCTGTTTAAGAAATGCCCTTTGACGCGATTATAATAGCCAAGAGAATGGCATCCCACAAAAATACTGTCTCCAGCCCTGTAATGGAGAGGTTTTTTGAAATACGCCTCAAAACTTGGAGAATACCAAGTGGAATCCACTGAGTCGCAGTCATATTCAAATGTGGCCATTCTCACAGGGGATCTTCCGATTGACTCGAAAACGGTGTCGCACCTTATGGCATCGACAAGAACGAACAAGTTGCTGTCGCCCTTTTTGTCTTTCTCATACAGTACTGCATAGAAATCTATGTATGTTTGAAAACCTGGATCTATAATAGAATCCATGGTAAGGGCAACACCATATACCTTTATTTCTGAAACAGTTTTATAGGGAACTAAAAATGGCTCATGCAGGGTAATGTCTCTCCTTGGGAATCTATCGAATCGGCAACCACCAAGGTTGGCACCATCATACCAGCCATAAAGAGTATCGGGTCTGTAATTTAAGTACCATGGATCTTCAGATTTCACAGTGTCCATCTGAGCCCGCGCAGGGAACACGCCCAATATCGCAGTGATGACAAAGAAGAAATAATATTTATTCATGTATGAGGGATTTGACGGTGCAAAGATACAAAAAAATCCTAATCGGGGAATATATTTTTCGCAAACGGTAGTTTCTTTGACTTCCGAGTATGGAACAACCGCCTGTTTGCCAATATGATATATTGGTATATCGGGCATAACCATCTATAAATCAACATTACCTCCGGGATGAGTCCGTATTAAGTCCGGGATAAGTCCGACAGTTCTATAGTAGTTCTATAGTACTTCTATAGTAGTTCTATAGTCAAGTAGTAAAGAAATACTATAGAACAACTATGGATATACTATAGAAATGCCGGCGTTGGGGTGGTGTTGGGTTGGCGGTGGATATATTGTTGATTTGTAGTATATTACATTGTTTCTATTGCCGCATTTTGTTGAAAGACAGGCAATAAGGATGTCAAAAAAAGGCGGTGGTGAGAGTGGCAATCCTTAAATTAACAAAAAAAAATTAACATTTGCACAATAAAATACAATTTTCCGTGTTAATGGGGTACGAAAGTGGAAAGAGAAATATGGTTAAATGCTTAACCAATCAATTTATCAACCTATCGACCTATGAAAGCAGAAATCAAGACCGCAAAGGGCACGATGCATGTTGAGCTCTACGACAAAGAGGTGCCGGGCACCGTGGCCAACTTTGTGAAACTGGCCAATGACGGATTCTACGACGGCCTTCGGTTCCACCGCGTGATACCGGATTTCGTCATCCAGGGCGGGTGTCCCTACAGCCGCAACCTTGGCGACCCGTGCGTGGGCACCGGCGGTCCGGGCTGGAGAATCAAGTGCGAGACCTCGGCGCCGCGCCAGCGCCACGACCGCGGTGTGTTGAGCATGGCACATGCCGGCAAGGACACCGGCGGCAGCCAGTTCTTTATCTGTCACAACCGCATGAACACACAGCACCTCGACGGGGTGCACACCTGTTTCGGCCGTGTCGAGGAGCAGGACTGGCCTGTGATAGACATGATACGCCCCGGCGACCTGATTGAAAGCATCAAGATTGTGTAATCTCGGTCCTGGGCTCTCCTTTCAAAACATGAAACTTAAAATACAAAGGATATGAATCTCGGAATTAAACTGTTGGTTGCAGAGGACGACCCCAATCTGGGTACCATCCTCAAGGCATACCTCACGCAGAAAGGCTACACCGTGGTCTGGGCCAAGAATGGAGAAGATGCCCTGACGAGTTTCGACGAAGAGGATGTGGATGCATGTATCCTCGATGTGATGATGCCCGTCAAGGACGGCTTCGCTGTGGCCAAGGAGATACGCAAGGTGGACAAGAAGATACCTATCATATTCCTCACCGCCAAGACTTTGGAAGAGGATAAGCTGAAAGGTTTCGAGGTGGGTGGCGACGACTATATCACCAAGCCCTTCAGTATGGAGGAGCTGCTGGCGCGCCTCAACGCCACCATGCGCCGTTCGTTCAACGAAGACCGCCCCGACAAGAATGTGTTCCGCATCGGCGGCTTCACCTTCGACTATGTGCACCAGACACTTGCACTCGGCGACGACATTCAGCGCCTAACGGCAAAGGAGTGCGACCTGCTGCGTATGTTCGCCATCAACTTCGGACAGTTGGTGGACCGCAATACCTGCCTGCAGAAGATCTGGAAGGACGACAGCTACTTTGCCGCCCGCTCGATGGATGTGTATATCACCAAGTTGCGCAAGTACCTGAAGGGCGATCCGTCGGTCGAGATTGTCAATGTGCACGGCGTGGGCTTCAAACTGACGCACAAGGACTGACAAGTATATTGTGGGTCTCGGGCTGTAGGATTCAGGTTGGCTGGCGCGGATATAGGCTGTGCGGCAATCTGAATCATGCCGTTTTAAGCAGAAGACAACAGGGAATATGAAGCTGACGTTTTTGGGTACAGGAACCTCGCAAGGAGTGCCGGTGGTGGCGTGCCACTGCGGTGTCTGCCGTTCGGGCGACAGCCGCGATGTGCGGTTGCGCACCTCGGCCCTTTTGACCTGCGGTGATGTCAACCTCCTGTTCGATATCGGACCCGACTTCCGTCAGCAGATGCTGCGCCATGACGTCTCTCATCTCGACGCCATACTCATCACTCACGCCCATCGTGACCATGTTGCAGGATTGGATGACATAAGGTCGTTCAACTATGTGCAACACAAGAAGATGGATATATATCTAAACTCGGTCGCGGCCAATGTGCTCAGGCGCGACTACCACTATATCTTCATGCCCCACGAATACCCGGGACTGCCCGAGGCCGACCTGCATGAGGTGGAGTCGCAACAGTTTGAAGCTGCGGGAATTGCCGTGCAGCCAATCGGTGTCATGCACAAGGATATGCCTGTGTTGGGATACCGTATCGGCAAGTTGGCCTATATCACCGATGCCAACTACATAAGCCCTGAAGAGATGGATAAATTGAATGGGGTGGATGTACTGGTAATTAATGCACTGCGTAAAAAGAAACACTTCTCCCACTTTTGTCTGCCAGAGGCTTTGGGGGTGATAGAAAAGGTGGCTCCACGTGAGGCGTATATAACCCACATTAGCCATGAGATGGGGTTGCATGCCGAGGTGGAACGCGAGTTGCCGGCCGGTGTCCGTCTGGCCTATGACAACCTGACAGTCAATATATAGGTAAGTAAATAATATTAGTATATGTTATCGATTTGCATTCCGGTTTACAACTTCTATGCCTATCCGTTGGCACGACGACTGGCCAACCAGGCCAAGAACCTCAACACCGAGGTGGAGATAGTCTGCATCGATGACCACTCGTCGAGTTTCTATGAGAACCAGAACAGTGGTCTGCCCGAGGTGTCGACCTACTACCGGCTTCAGGAGAATGTGGGACGCGCCAAGATACGCAACCTCTTCCTGAAGTGCACATCGGGCGAATACCTGCTATTCCTCGACGACGACTCGGTGGTGCCGGAGAACTTCCTGAAGCAGTATACGAAATTGATTGCAAAAAATCCACAGGTAGTGGTGGGTGGCCGCACCTACGACAAGCGTGGCGACGATACCGAGCACCGTCTGCGCTACCTCTACGGCACAAAGGTGGAGAGCCGAACCGCAGAGCAGCGCCGTCAGCATCCCTACCAGTCGTTCATGACCAACAACTTCATGATACGTCGCGATGTCTTCGAGAGAATAAAGTTCGACGAGAAAATAGTGAAGTATGGCCATGAGGACACCCTCTTCGGCTATCGTCTCGAACAGAACAAGATACCCATTATGCATATCGACAACCCCGTGATAAACGGGCAGGTGGAGACCAATGTGGAGTTTCTGCACAAGACCGTTGAGGCCGTTGAGAGTCTGGTGAAGATATACGACTATATGTGGGAAGACCAGCGCTTCTGCCAGTCTGTTCGCCTGCTGCGCACCTATGGACGCATACGCCGCATGGGACTGGTGAAACCGATATATGCCATATTCAAGATGATGAAGTCGCCCATGGAGGGCCATTTCGTAGTCGGTACCGGCATATCGCTCAAGCAGTTCAACTTCTACAAGCTGGGGGTCTTTATTAATAAACTCGATTATAACAACCAATAAGACAAATATTATGAAAAAGGTGATTATAGCCGCACTTGCCATGGCGATGGGCATAGCCCTGCAGGCACAGGTGGTGGAGACCACCACATACGACGACGGTCGCGTATATACCGGTCAGCGTAACGACAAGGGTCATATAAACGGCAACGGCATGATGACCTGGCCCAACGGCGACCGCTATGAAGGCACCTGGAAGAAGGGCTTGCAGGATGGCGAAGGGACCTACTATTACGCCAACGGCCTTGTCTATCAGGGTCAGTGGAAGAAAGGCTTTATCAAAGGCCACGGCACCTTCCGTTTCCCCAACGGCAACGTGATGGAGGGCGACTGGACCGCCATGGGCACCGGTGTTGGCTACCTGACCTTGGCCGACGGTTCCCGTTATGACGGCCCGTTCCTCAACGGACTCTGTCACGGACAGGGTATCATGGTATGGGGCGAGAACGGCGCCAACCGCTATGAAGGAAACTTCGTGCAGGGTCACAAGGCCGGCAAGGGCAAGCTCAGGCTGGCCGACGGTGAGACCTATGACGGAATATGGGTGAACGACCACCGCGAAGGACAGGGTGTCGCCACTTATCCCGACGGTTCGCACTATGAAGGAGGCTGGCGCAACGACGCTTTTGAGGGTCAAGGCACCTATACCAATGCCGAAGGTGAAGTGCTTTCGGGTGTTTGGCACAACGGAATACTCCAGTGAGCCTTAATTTTAGGATTATGCGAAGAACAACATTATATATTCTAACAGCATGCACACTGCTGCTGGCGGGGTGCTTTGGCAGCCGCTATGTATCTGCCGACCCCGACCTTGAAGCCATCTATGTGGGGAGCAGCTACTATGACGTGGTGAACGACTTTGGCCGTCCCGATGCCACCATGAAGGATGCCTTCGACGGCACCAAGATCGCTTACAACTCGGTGACACTCAGTGGTACCAAGGCTGCAGACCTCTATCGCAATTTCAATATGCGCAATGGTGCCACACGTGTTACGGGAGCGCCATACGGTGGCATCACCTTCTCGTTCGATGCCGACATGGTGTGCTATGCCGTCAACTCTGATTTCCAACACGAAAAGGTGAAGAAACCCAAGGCTGAAAAGCCCGGCAAGCCCCTTGACCCACGCAAGCCGGGCAAGGTGAAGCCCAAGATACCGCGTGTGCTCGAATTCCCATACTACAAGAGCTGCTCGCCCTTCGCCGAGGTGGTTAGCATCGAGAGGGTGGAGATCGACCATTTTGAGACCACCGTCCACTTCCAGTACAAGGACCGCACACCCGCCCGCCGTCCTCTTACCGACGTCGGCCTCTATATAATGCCCGAAGTGTATATCGAGGACCTGGCCACCGGCCAGCGTTATGCCCTTGTGGAGATGAAAGGCATCACTCCTTATCCGGAGCGTACACAGTTTGCCCACAACCGCGGCGGCTACGACATACTGGTCTACTCGCTTGTTTTCGAGCCACTGCCGCCGGATGTCGAGTTCATAAACATAGTGGAACCCGGCCACTCGGGCTTCAACTTCTACGGTGTGGATGTGCGCACTCCGCTCAGCGAGAAATAACAAACAAACACTCTAATAATGAAGAAAACACTACTGATTATGGCAGCTGGGGCGTTGTGTTTCGCCTCATGCCAGACCAAACAGGCTGCTGAAAAGCCTATTGGCAAGCCCAACGTGACCGTGCAGGACGGCCGCTTCACTCCCGAGGTGATGTGGTCGCTGGGACAGGTGGGCGAATATGCCGTGAGCCCCGACGGGAGCCGGGTGGTATACGGTGTGAAATACATCGACATGGAACAGAACAAGGGCAACGTCGACCTCTATATGGTCCCGGCCGAAGGTGGTGATGCTGTACAGCTGACCAACACTGCTCAGTCTGAGTTCAGCCCCGTGTGGAGCGACAACGAGACCCTCCTCTTCTGCCGCGCCAATGAAATCATGGCCATTAATGTCAACACCCGCAAGGAGCATCAGGTGGCCCAGTGCGAGCGTGGCTTCGAAGGCTTCAAGGTTGCCCCAGACGGCAAGTCGCTGGTCTATATCAGCACCATCCCCGTGGAGCGCAAGGAGAGCCTCAACAAACTGTATGCAGGCCTCGACAAGACCACCGGCCGCATCAATGAGGATCTTATGTATCGCCATTGGGACCAGTGGGTCGATGAAATACCGCATATCTACTATGTGCCCATCGTCGACGGCCGCGCCTTTATGGAACGTTCTGTCGACATACTCAACGGCGAGCCCTACGAGAGCCCGATGCGTCCCTGGGGTGGCACCGAGCAGTACAACTACAGCCCCGACAGCAAGCTCATAGCCTATACCTGCCGCAAGAAGACCGGCTACGACTATGCCCACTCCACCAACAGCGACATTTATATCTACAACATCGAGGACGGCACCACCCGCAATATCAGCGAGGGTATCATGGGCTACGACCAGAACCCCGTCTTCAGCCACGACGGCAAGATGATTGCCTGGGAGAGCATGGAGCGTGACGGCTACGAGAGCGACAAACTGCGCCTTATGGTGATGGACCTTGAAAGCGGCGCCACCACCGACCTCACCGCCAATTTCGACTACGGTGTGAGCGGCATCAGCTGGAGCAACGACGACAAGACCCTGGCCGCTGTTGTGATGTATCGCGGCACCCTCGAGGTGTTTGCCTTCGACCGTGAAAGCGGCGCCATACGTCAGGTGACCAAAGGCATGCACGACATCAACAGCTTCCAGCTCAACGGCAACCGCATCTTCGCCTCCGAGGTGAGCATACAGCACCCCGCCGAGATCTTCACATACAGCCTCGACGCCACCGAAGGTGAGGGCAAGAACATAAGCCTTGTCAACAAGGAACTGCTCTCGCAGGTCCGCATGGGCAAGACCGAACCCTACTGGATCAAGACTGTCGACGGCAAGGAGATGCTTACCTGGCTCATCTACCCCTACGACTACGACTCCACTAAGACCTATCCCGCACTGCTCTTCTGCGAGGGTGGTCCGCAGAATATCGTCAGCCAGTTCTGGAGCACCCGTTGGAATTTCGAGGTGATGAGTGGCGCCGGCTACTTCGTCATCGCCCCCAACCGCCGCGGATGCCCCGGCTTCGGCATGGAATGGCTCGAGGAGATCAGTGGCGACTACGGCGGACTCTGCATGCAGGACTATATGAGCGCCACCGACTATTTTGCCGACAACTTCAAGCAGATCGACCGTGAGCGTATCGGCGCCTGCGGTGCCTCCTTCGGCGGCTACAGCATCTACTGGCTTGCAGGCCACAACCACGACGTGAAGGGCTACAACGAAGGCCGCCGCTTCAAGGCCTTCCTCGCCCACAACGGCATGTTCAACTTCGAGCAGCAGTACCTTGAGACCGAGGAGATGTGGTTCGACAACTGGGATCTCGGCGGCCCCTATTGGGACTGGAACAACCCGCAGATAAAGAAGAGCTACGCCAACTCGCCCCACCTCTTCGTCGACCAGTGGAACACCCCCATCTGCGTCATCCACTCCGAGTTCGACTTCCGCATCGTGGCCAGCGAGGGCATGGCCGCCTACAACGCCGCCCAGATGCGCCACATACCCAGCCGCTACCTCTACTTCCCCGACGAGACCCACTGGGTGCTCAAGCCCCAGAACAGCCTCCTTTGGCACCGCAACTTCATCAACTGGTTCGACCAGTGGCTGAAAGCCGAATAAATAAAAGAAGGGCCCCTGCTACCGCGGGGGCCCTTACTGTTTATGTTTGTTCGTCATTCACCTCCGAACTGCATGAGGTATGCCTTGATAAACTCGTCTATCTTGCCGTCCATCACACCGGCCACGTCGCTGGTCTGGTAGTTGGTGCGGTGGTCCTTCACGCGGCGGTCGTCCATCACATAGCTGCGTATCTGCGACCCCCATTCAATCTTCTTCTGCGAAGCCTTTATCTTGTCCTTCTCCTCCATGCGGTGCTTCAACTCGCGGTCATAAAGCTGCGAACGCAGCAGGCGCAGGGCGTTCTCCTTGTTCTTGGGCTGGTCGCGGGTCTCGGTATTCTCGATAAGTATCTCCTCCTCCACACCGGTGTAGGGGTCCTTGTACTGGTAGCGCAGGCGCACGCCGCTCTCCACCTTGTTCACATTCTGTCCGCCGGCACCTCCGCTGCGGAAAGTGTCCCACGAAAGTTTCGACATGTCCACCACCACCTCTATCGAGTCGTCGATAAGCGGGGTGACGCTGACGCTGGTGAACGAGGTCATGCGCTTGCCCTGGGCGTTGAAGGGGCTTACGCGCACCAGGCGGTGCACACCCGTCTCGCTCTTCAGGTAGCCGTAGGCAAAGTCGCCCTCTATCTGCAGGGTGCAGCTCTTTATGCCCGCGCCGTCGCCGTCGAGCAAGTTGCTGACCACCACCTTGTAGCCATGGGTCTCGGCATAGCGTATGTACATGCGCATAAGCATCTCGGCCCAGTCCTGTGCCTCCACGCCGCCGGCGCCGGCATTGATGCTCAGCACCGCGTCGAGGCGGTCGCTGTCGTTGCGCAGCATATTCTTGAATTCCAACTCCTCCACCTTCTTCTGCGTGGCCGCAATCTGGGCCACAAGCTCATCCTCGGTGGCGTCGCCGGCCTCGAAAAACTCACCCATCACCTCCAGGTCGCCACAGGCTGCGTCCACCTCCTTGTAGGCCGTCACCCACGTCTTCTTGGCATTGATGCCCTTCACCACCTTCTGGGCCTCTTTGGGGTCGTTCCAGAAGTCGGGCGCCTCCGTCTTCTTCTCCTCCTCGGCTATCCATGCCGACAGGTTGTCGATATCGAGAAAGCGGTGCAGCGCCTCTTTTCTTGCAATAAGGTCTTTTATAGTCTCTTGGTTTGTCATAATCTTTAATTGACAGTGAAATAGGCTGCCGCAAACGCCGCCACAGTCAGCCCCATGCCCAGCCAGCTGAACCCGTGCCGCTTGTGGTCGAACAGGATGCTGCTGCTCACGTGTAGCAGCACACCTATGACCATGCCTATTATCATACGTTCCTGGTCCTCGTCGGGACGCACCACATAGAGGTTGAACAGCGATCCCAGCGGCGACATGGCTCCGAAAAGCAGCAGCAAAGCCACCACCGTCCAGAACCCCTTGCGGCGCGCCGTAAGCAGGGCCACAAGTATCAGCGACACGGGGATGTTGTGTATAAGCATGCCGTAGAACAGCCCGCGGTTCACCTCGCCGCCGGCATCCACCAGCGGCATACCCTCGAGGAAAGCATGCAGGCACAAGCCCAGCATCAGGCCCAGCACAGGCGCGTCGGCCTTGTGGTCCTCCACATGGCCGTGCTCCGCATGGGCCGAAAGCGACTCCAGCAACTGCTGGACGATGAAACCGACCAGTATACAGCCGAAGGGCAGCAGGGCCGTCATATTGTCGGTGTCGCGGTGGTCACAGTACATGTCCGCCACCTCGGGCATCAACCCCAATATGCACACACCCAGCAGGTAGGCTCCGCCAAACACCGTGATGCCACGCATCACGTCGTCGGAAAACCTCCTGCCCAACGGCACCGCCAGCGCCCACAAGGCCACGCCCAGCACTATTGCTATGTATGCGACAATCATTTTATTGCACAAAAAAAGGGCAAGCTGTTTATATCGCACCGCTACAACCAAACACCCTTGCTGTATTCCTACCCTGGGGGATTCAATGGGAGCTGGTCGTATAAGACTTGCCCAAATCTCTACGATTTCCTGCGAAATCGGAGTGCAAAAGTACAACATTTTTCCCACACGGCCAAATATTTTTTTTCGCCTGCATCTATGCCGCTGGCTCTCAGCTTCAAAAACCGTCCATGCAACTCCAGTCGCCTTTGGTACTTTCTACCTGCCGACTCCGCCCTGACTCCCTACTTCCTCCCTCACTTCTATAGTACTGTCGGAGAAAGGTCGGACTTATCCCGGACTTGGGGCGGAGTCAGTACGGACTTGTGGCTGATTTACTGCTGATCATGATGTATCTGATAACACATCATACTGGAACAGTGCTGATACAGTGGAGGTTAGTTGTAGGGATCCACGTCGAAGTGGATGTTGACACCGGAGCAGCCGGGCTGGTTTTTCATGTCGTCGGCCAGGGCCATAAGTATGCGTTTGGCTTCGGCTATCGGCTCGCTTCGGTCGAAGCGGATGGTGATGGTCTTGATATACAGTCCCCGCACACGGCTCACGAGGGGATATTCAGGCCCTATCACGCGGCTGCCGAACGAGGCGGCGGCCTGGTCGGCATACCACCGTGCGGCGGCGTCGAGGGTCTGCGGGTCGCGGTGGCGCAGGGTTATCTCTATCAGTCGGAAGAATGGCGGATAGCGAAACACGCGACGTTCGAGTATCTGCTCTTCGTACAATTCGTTGTAGTCGCTGTCGAGCACATAGGCGAGCACCTGGTGGGAGGGGTTGAACGACTGTATGACGACTCGGCCGCCGCCACCGGCGCGGCCGGCACGGCCGCTCACCTGGGTCATCTGCTGGAAGGCACGTTCGTGGCAGCGGAAGTCGGGATAGTTGATAATGGAGTCGGCGCTGACGATGCCCACAACCCCCACATTGCGGAAGTCGAGACCCTTGGTGACCATCTGCGTACCCACGAGGATGTCTATTTCGTGTTGCTGGAAGGCCGCTATTATGTCGTGGTAGGCGGTGCGTCCCAGGGTGGTGTCGAAATCCATGCGCGCCACACGGGCCTCGGGGAAGAGGATCTGAAGGTCTTCTTCGACGCGCTCGGTGCCGGCACCTACCATGCGGAGGTTGGTCGAGTGGCACTCGGGGCACTCGGTCGGCAGGGGTATGGCATAGCCGCAGCGGTGGCAACGCAGCGAGTTGGTGGCTTTGTGGTATACCAACGACACGTCGCAGTTGATACACTGCGGTATATGGTGGCAGGCCATGCACTCGAGGTGGGGCGCAAAGCCGCGCCGGTTCTGGTAGACGATGGCCTGGCGGTGGTCGGCGAGGGCTTCTTTTATAGCGTCGCGCAGGGTGGGGGAGAGCAGCGGCGTCTTGGTGGCTTTAGGGGCTCCGGAGGCCGTCGAGGCCTGGTCGCCTGACGGCGCCGCTCCCGCCAGCCGCATGTCGGCGACCTCTATCTTCGGCATCTCGGCACCGCCGTAGCGCTGCCTGATGGTGGCGAGGCGGTATTTGCCGCCGAGGGCGTTATGATAGGTCTCGACCGATGGCGTGGCGGAGCCCAGCACCACACGGGCGTGCAGGTGCAGGCCCAGGTAGACGGCGGCGTCGCGGGCGTTGTAGCGCGGTGCGGGGTCCTGCTGTTTGTAGCTGGTGTCGTGCTCTTCATCCACTATCACCAAGGCGAGGTCGCGGAAGGGGAGGAGCAGGGCGCTGCGGGCGCCCACCACCACCTGGTAGCGGCCGGAGAGTGTGCGGAGCCACACCTCGGTGCGTTGGCTGGTTGAGAAACGTGAATGATAGACGCCTACGGTGCCGCCGAAATACTGCTGCAGGCGCTGTATCACCTGGTCGGTGAGGGCTATCTCGGGCACCAGCAGCAGGACTTGCCGCCCTTGGCGTATCACATCGTCTATGAGTTTGATATAAACCTCGGTCTTACCGCTGCCGGTCACGCCGTGGAGCAGCCATACATCGTCTGGGCGGCTGCCCGATATCTGGCTGTAGGCGGTTTGCTGCTCGTCATTGAGTATGATGTCGGCGGCGTCGAGGGTGGGGGCGACCGTGGTCTGACGTTCGGCGGGCACCTCGCTGGTGACAAATATGCCTTTGCGTATCAGTTGACGGAGCGGTTCGCCCTGTGGCAACTGGCTCTTCTTCACCGGAGTCCCCTCCTTTGTCAGCATAAGGTATTTCATGAGTACCTCGACCTGTTTGGTGCAGCGGGTCTTCTCAAGGGTGTCGAAGGTGTTGCGCAGTTCGTCCTCGTTGGCGGCAAGGGTGGGAGAGAGGCCCACCATGGTGACGGTGCGCGGCATGGAACGGCCGCGCAGCTCTTCCTCCATCACTATGATGCCGCGTTCCACCATGCTGCGCATCAGCGGCATAGTCTTTTTCAAGCCTATGGCGCTGCCTATGTCCTCGACCCGCATCACGGGATGAGACGTGAGCAGTTGCACAACCTGCATCTCGGCTTTGGTGAGGCGGTTCAGTTCGCCGTCGAACTGTGGCGATATGGCCACCGCGCTCTCGCTGGCCATCTTCATGCCGGCCGGCATGGCCACTGCCATCACGTCGCCCGGAAAACACATATAGTAGCGGGCAAGCCACTCCCAGAACTGCATCTGTGGCTCGGTGACCACGGGCTGTTCATCGAGCACCCCGATGATATACTTGCATTTCCACTCGGGTGCCTCGGTGTGTAGTCGGCGCACAAGGCCGGAATAGATGCGGTGAGGGCCGAACTGTACCACCACACGCATTCCGGCAGCTACCGAGCCGTTATACTCCATCGGCACTCTATAGGTGTAAGTCTCAGGCAGATGTAGCGGCAGCAGCACGTCGACATAGTATATCGCACCGTCTTTCATTTGCGGCTGCAAAATTACTCATTTTTAACCATACCCCTTTATATTTTTGCAAAAAATCGTATATTTGCAAATCGAAATATATTTACTATGGATATTGTATCTTCTATCAATCAGACTGTTAGTGAAGCTTTGAGCGAGCTGTACGGCATCGCGGTCGACCCGGCGTCCATCTCGTTGCAGGATACTCGCCGCGAGTTCGAAGGCGACTACACCCTTGTTGTGTTTCCATACGTGAAGCAGGCACGCACTGCACCCGACCTGCTGGCACAAGCACTTGGCAAATATATTGTGGACCATCTGCCCGCCGTGGTCGGATATAATGTGGTGAAGGGTTTCCTGAACCTGAGCGTGGCCGACTCGTACTGGGAAGGTTTCGTGCAGGAGAATGCCTGGAACGCCTCTTTCGGCATCTGCACGGCCGGTCCCGATGCCGCCCCGGTGGTGGTGGAATACAGCAGCCCCAACACCAACAAGCCGCTCCACCTTGGCCATATCCGTAACAATCTGTTGGGGGCTTCGGTGAGCCGTCTGCTGGGTGCCGCCGGCGCCAATGTGAAGATGGTCAACTTGGTCAACGACCGAGGCATACATATTTGCAAAAGCATGCTGGCCTGGAAACTCTACGGCAACGGTGAGACCCCTGAGTCGTCATCCATCAAAGGCGACCATTTGGTTGGAAAATACTATGTGGAGTTCGACAAACATTATAAGGAAGAGGTGCGCCAACTGGTGGAGAGTGGGGTGGAGGAGGAGCAGGCCAAGCGCGAAGCTCCCCTTATGCAGGAGGCCCAACGGATGCTCAAACGGTGGGAGGAAGGCGACCCCGAGGTGCGAGCACTCTGGGAGAAGATGAACGGATGGGTCTATGCCGGATTTGACGAGACCTATCGCCGTCTTGGCATAAGCTTCGACAAGGTTTACTACGAAAGCCAGACTTATCTCCTGGGCAAAGAGCTGGTGCAGAAGGGACTGGATATGGGCGTGCTTTTCCGCAAGGAAGACGGCTCGGTGTGGTGCGACCTCACGGCCGACGGCCTCGACCAGAAGTTGCTGCTCCGCAAAGACGGCACCAGCGTCTATATGACCCAGGACCTTGGAACCGCGCTGCTGCGTCACAACGACTTCGGCGCCGACCGTCTCATTTATGTTGTCGGCAATGAACAGGACTACCATTTCAAAGTGCTCAAGCTGGTTCTCTCCAAGCTTGGATACGATTGGGCCGACAAGGTGTATCACCTCAGTTACGGCATGGTCGAGCTGCCCAACGGCAAGATGAAGAGCCGCGAAGGTACTGTGGTCGATGCCGACGACCTGATAGACGAGATGGAGCAGACCGCCGCCGATATGAGCCGTGAGCACGGCAAGAACGACGAGCTCAGCCCCGCCGAGCAGCAGCATCTTTATCATATACTTGCAATGGGTGCCCTTAAATACTTTATTCTCAAGGTGGACCCTGTCAAGAATATGCTCTTCAACCCAGCCGAAAGCATCGACTTTAACGGTAATACAGGCCCTTTCATACAATATACTCACGCCCGTATTCGCAGTATTGTGCGGAAAGCAGGTGAACAATCCTTATTAAATTCTGAAGCAAAGGTTGAGTTGAACGATAAAGAACGCCTTGTTGTCAAGACGTTGCACTCGATGCCAGATGTTATAAAGGCTGCTGCCGACGCCTATAGCCCGGCCATGGTTGCCAACTATGCCTATGAATTGGCCAAAGCCTTCAACAGTTTCTATCAGGATACGCCCATCCTCAAAGAGAGCGACCTGCACGTTAAGAGTTTCCGTATTCAATTGTGCGGTTTTGTTGCCAACGCGCTGAAAAACACCATGGCTATTCTTGGTATTGAAGTGCCGGAACGGATGTAACCAATCAACTGGAGCTTATGATTTACCGACAGAATATCGAAGTGCCGTCGTATTTGTGCGACATAAACGACCGCCTACATACATGGGCAGCTGTGCGCCTTTGTCAGGAAGTCACAGAATATCATGGCAATGCCACCGGCATTGGTTTCAATACGCTTGTTGCACAAAACCATGCCTGGGTCATCACCAGGGCTTTTTACCGTATCGACCGTTTGCCAATGTCGTTTGACAAGATATCGCTCGCCACATGGTCTCGCGGAAACAATGGCCTGATTGCGTATCGCGATTATCTTGTGACGGATTCTGACGGAGGAAAACTGCTCACCGGCACGTCGTGCTGGGCAATGATAGATATGGTGACACGGCGCGTGGTACGTCTCGGCAATGTCGTAACCAATTATGAGAACCATCCAGATCTTGCCACGGAATTCGAGACGCTTCCGCGACTGGTTTTGCCGGATATGGGTGAATGTGTGATGGAACGCGAAGTTGTCAGCTCGATGCTTGACCACACCAAGCATGTAAACAACTCTGAATATATTCGTTTCATATTTGACTATCTGTCAAACAATGGATTTGACACAAGCAAACCATTCTCACTTGATTTAAGTTTCCATCTTGAAACGCGTCCGCATGAACGCCTTCAGTTGTCGCATTGTGTTGATTCCGGCATACATTATCTGCAGATTGTCAATCCCCGTGGTCTTAGCGTCACTGCCTGCGTTCGCGAGATAAATGATTGAATACATATTAAAAACGGCAAATTATGCCGTTTTTTTTACTGTGTTAAATTATATTAATACCGCAGTTATGTTAAATAGGATACTGCTGCACCAATACGATAATCTATCTTATAGACACCTTGCTGCTATCTGGTTTGATGTAAGATTGTATCGATAATTGCCTCTTTGTCAATATGGCAATCATGTTTTAACTGCGGAACCGGGCCGTGGACAATAAACTGGTCTTGAATTGCAAGTATTGTGGTGATTTTGGCCAATTCAGGATGATTTTGAGCAAAATATTCCCTTATGGCTTCTCCGAATCCTCCAGCTTTGACACCGTCCTCGATTGTCACTATTTGTCTGTAACCGGCCGCTGAAATCTGGTCAAGCATCTTTGTGTCGAGTGGTTTCAGAAACCGCATATCATATACTGCGACAGATATGCCGTCGTTTTCCAGTTCCTGGGCTGCAAGCATAGCATCGTTGCCGGGATGGCCGAGACTGATGATTGCCACATCGTTGCCCTGCTTTATACACCGGCCCTCCCCTATTGTCATTTCTTTAAAATCCGAGTGCCACTCAGTGTGTACGGTGCAGCCTCGCGGATAGCGTATCACGACGGGAAGGTCGGTTGATGGCAATTGTGCGGTGTACATCATATTGCGCAATTCATGCTCATCCATTGGTGCACAAATGATTATATTCGGTATCGGGCGTAATGCTGCAAGGTCGAATACACCGTGGTGCGTCGGACCGTCGTCGCCCACGAGCCCGGCACGGTCAAGGCAGATGATTACCTTGAGTTTCTGTAATGCAACGTCATGTATGATTTGATCGTAAGCTCGTTGTGCGAACGACGAATAGATGTTGCAGAATGGTGTGATGCCTGCGGCGGCCAGACCTGCAGCAAAGGTGACGGCATGTTGTTCTGCAATGCCCACATCGAAGACACGGTTGGGCATCACTTCCTTCATTAAGTTGAGCGAGCAGCCAGTGAGCATGGCCGGTGTAATACCCACGATGCTGGAGTTTTGCTCGGCAAGTTCAATGATGGTGCGACCGAAGACCTCTTGATATTTCAGAGGCATATCGGTTTGGTCAATCTTTATCTGGTCGCCAGTACGTATGTCATATTTGCCGGGAGCGTGGTATGCCACGGGGTTCTGTTCGGCCTGACGCAACCCCTTCCCTTTTTTTGTCACAATATGCAGCAATTTGGGACCTTCAAGTTCCTTAAGGCGTTGCAGCATATCGGTCAGTTGAGACAGGTCGTGGCCATCGATTGGGCCGAAATAGCGAATGCCGAGCGACTCAAAAAGGTTGCTGCTACCGAGCGCCACTGTTTTGGCAAGGCTTGTCAGGTGCTGGAAAAAGCCTATGGAATGATGCCGACGGGGACCGTCTCCGTCGAGACGTTCCCATACCTGTTTCTTGAGGCGGTTATAGCGGCGTGACGATGTAATGCGTGTGAGATACGAGCTCAGACCACCGACGGCTTTGTCTATCGATATACCATTGTCGTTGAGGATAATAAGAATATTGGACTTGGAAACACCCACATTGTTCAGTGCCTCAAACGCCTCCCCTCCCGTGAGGGCTCCGTCGCCTATGACTGCAATGTGGCAACGGTGGCTGTTGCCCTGCAGTTTCGCCGCCGTGGCCATACCGAGGGCGGCTGAAACCGAAGTGGAGCTGTGTCCTGTGCCGAAGGCATCGTATGGACTCTCGCTCATTTTGGGGAAGCCGCTGATGCCGCCATACGTACGGATGGATGAGAAATCATCTCGCCGGCCGGTGAGTATCTTATGGGCATAGGCTTGGTGGCCCACATCCCATATCAGTTTATCGTCAGGCGTGTCAAAGATATAGTGTAGCGCCACCGTCAGCTCCACTGTGCCGAGGCTGGACGCGAGATGTCCAGGGTGAGTGGAAAGGGTGTCTATGATATAGTCTCGCAACAAGTCGGCGACTTGTGGCAGCTGGTCTTTGCGAAGCTTGCGGATATCGGCAGGGCTGTTGATGTCTCTGAGGGTCATTTGTTAAAAAGATAGCTTGGTGAGTCTTTTTGCAGGGGTTCGAATGATTTATTCAGTTTCTTATCGGCGAGTCGTCCTTGGGCACCCTGCTGGAGTTCCCATTTGCCATCGGACCATACGTATGCCAGTTCCACACCGGATGGCACATAGTACTGATAAAGGCCTTCCATACCTTCTATCTGAGGCTCGACCTCGTCGAAAATAATCATACGCTGCTTATGTTCCCTGGTCTTTTCTATGGTTTGATAGCGATTTGATTTCTTAGACTTTACACGCTCGCGCTCCACTATCTTGACAGTCTGTACATCGTATGTCATGCCTACTGCTGCATCACCGCGGTACTCAAGCACTATGCGGCGCTGGTTGCGCTGGCGACGGAAGACGGGGGCCCCGAATTGCGGCACTCCGCTCCTGATCAGAACGGGTTCTATGACACGTCTGTCAGTCAGGTTGTCCACTCCGTTCCACCCGAGGAGCGTGTAGAATGTCCGACCGTCGGCCGTGGTCTGTATAAGCTCTTGGTACACCGCACCAAACCAATCGTCAGAAGTAAGAACGCTTTCTTCTCGGTTCATAATCTCTTCAGACTTGTCGTGCAGTATTTGGTATTGGAATTCCTCTTCCCGGTCATTATAAAACTGAACGGCGCCGAAACATTCAAACTCACCGTTGTCACGCACTACAGCCCACGAGAAAATACGGAACTGGCCATCAGGTGAAGTAAGTACTGACGCCACCGTCGGAAGATCCCACTTCCACTTGTTCGACTCCTGTATCTGCAATGCCTTGGCCAAAACGTCGACAGCCTCTTCCGATGCAAGGTAACGCTCGTTATCGGTCGGCGAGTTGGCCACTTTCTGTAGTAACGCGGCAAGATTGGCTTGTGCAGCCTGCATCTGTTGCCTGTTCTGTGCAGTCGAGATAGAGCAAAACAATAGCAAAAGCAGAATTATAGTATGGTTTTTTAAATTCATCAGGTGAATAACGGCCGTTTCTGGAAATTATTATATATATTGTTGCTTTTTTCTCAATGTGTGTTGAGCAACCGGGTGCGACAAAGTAGCGCCTGCCTCCCACCTGAGTCCGCCCCAGGTCCGACTGTTGTCCGGTTGTTGTCCGCTTGTTGTCCGGTTGTTGTCCGCTTTTAAACCGGACAACAACCGGACAACAAGCGGACATCTGCAGGCGTAGCCACCTCGCCACGACGCCTGCATGGCATCCTGCCGTCAGCGGCACACACTGTTTAAACCGTATGTTAAAATAGAGGAAGCAACACAAAAGCAGGCGTTTATCTTAAGAGCGCCAAACAAAGGTGCTCTTTTCTTTCTGCTCAGTGTTGCACTTGTAACGGAAAAATGGGAGATCAAGACTGGGTATATACCATTTGTCGAGTGCCGTCAGTCATGACTTCACATATAATGTTGGTAACCATTTGCTTGAGCTCGTCGATGAACTGGGCGGCGCTGTATTTGTGGGCCTCTATGTCGCGCAGTTTCTTCTCCCACTGGCCAGTGAGTTCGGCGCTTTTGAGCAGTTCTTCTTGGATGACTTCAATCAAGGCTATACCCGTGGGCGTGGGTTCCAAACTCTTGCGCACCTTACTGATGTACTGCCGCTTGTATAGCGTCTCTATGATGGCGGCGCGCGTCGATGGACGCCCGATGCCGTTGGCCTTCAATGCGTCACGCAGTTCTTCGTCCTCCACCATTTTACCGGCAGTCTCCATGGCTCGCAGCAGTGTCGCCTCGGTGTAGGGCTTTGGCGGAGTGGTCTGCTTCTCGCTCAGCGAGGGCTCGTGGGGGCCGTGCTCACCTTTGGTGAAGGAGGGCAGCGTCTGCTCGTCGTCTTTCTTGCCTTCGTCGTCGGCGCTGGCCGCCTGTCCGCCGAAGACCGCGCGCCAGCCTTCTTCGAGTATCTGCTTGCCGCCGGCCTTGAACTCAGTTATGAGTTCTGAGTTATGAGTTATGAGTTCTTTTTCAGCATCGGCATCACTCTTAACTTTTAACTCTTCATTCTTAACTGCTCCAAGCACGGTGGTGGTCGAGAACTTGCAGTCGGGGTAGAAAACGGCTATGAAGCGGCGCGCCACAAGGTCGTATACACGCTTCTCGTCGGTGGTGAGGCTCACGTTCTGGGGGTTCTGGCCGGTGGGTATGATTGCGTGGTGGTCGGTGACCTTCGAGGTGTCGAAGACTTTCTTGCTCTTCTTGAGTTTCTTGCCCATCAGGGGTTGTATGAGCGGCGCATAGGGGGTGATTCCCTGCAGTATCTGCGGGCATTTGGCGTAGACGTCGTCGGAGAGGTAGGTGGTGTCGACGCGCGGATAGGTGGTGAGCTTCTTCTCGTAGAGGCTCTGTATGTGCTTCAGCGTGTCGTCGGCCGAGAAGGAGTACTTCTTGTTGCACTCCACCTGCAGCGAGGTGAGGTCGAAGAGGCGCGGCGGCGCTTCGGTGCCGGCTTTCTGCTGTATGTCGGTGACGGTGAAGTCCTTGCCCTTGACGGCTTCCAGCGCCGCCTGCCCTTCCTCGGGCTTCTTGATCTTGCCCTTGGTGGAGGTGAAGACGACATCGCGGTAGAGGGTGGAGAGTACCCAGTATTTCTCGGGCTTGAAGTTCTTTATCTCGAAGTGGCGGTTGACGATCATTGCCAACGTGGGGGTCTGCACGCGGCCGATGCTCAGCACCTGTCCCCTCTCCTGCCTGAACTTCAGTGTGTAGAGCCTCGTCGCGTTGATGCCGAGCAGCCAGTCGCCGATGGCTCGGCACAGACCGGCTTCGTAGAGGCTCTGATACTCGTCCTGCGGCTTTAGGTTGGCGAAGGCTTCGCGGATAGCCTCTTCGGTCAATGACGAAACCCACAGGCGTTGTACCGGACATTTGGCTTGGGCCTTCTGCATCACCCACCGCTGTATGAGTTCACCCTCCTGGCCGGCATCGCCGCAGTTGACGATGCCGTCGGCGGCTTGCATCAGACGCTCGATGACAGCGAACTGCTTTTTGTAGCCGTCGTTGTCTATAAGCTTTATGCCAAACCGTGGCGGAATCATCGGTAGTGTCTGCAGGCTCCACGGCTTCCACTGGTCGTAATAGTCTTGCGGCTCCTTGAGAGTGCAGAGGTGACCGTAGGTCCATGTCACTTGATACCCGTTGCCCTCCATATAGCCGTCGTGCGAGGCGTTCGCACCAAGCACTTTTGCTATCTCTCGCGCCACACTCGGCTTCTCAGCAATACAAACAATCATAACTCTTCTTTCTCAATCAGAACTAAAAGAACTAAAAAAGTCTGATCGTTCTGATTGAAGTCTCCTTAGTTCTTCTTGAGTTCTAATGCGACCCATTGTTCGCGCGACTTTTTGCTTTTCAGTGCCATTCCCAGTTCGTTGGCCTTAGTTATGAGCACACCTTCGTCGGCCTCATAGAAGCCACTGAGTAGCAGTGTGCCGCCGGGGTTGAGGGCAGCAGCGTAGCGCTCCATGTCGGCCAGAAGGATATTGCGGTTGATATTGGCGATAATGATGTCGAAATTACCCTGCAAGGATGTGGCATCGCCCAGCTTGAGGGTTATCTCTACGCCGTTGGCGGCGGCATTCTCACGGGCGTTGGCGAAGGCCCACTCGTCGATGTCGATGCTCTCGACGTAAGCGGCCCCGCGCATCTTGGCGAGGATGCCCAGCACGGCGGTGCCGCAGCCCATGTCAAGCACACGGAGGCCGTTGACGGGGAGCTCGGCGACATAGCTGAGCATCATGTAAGTGGTGGGGTGGTGTGCGGTGCCGAAGCTCATCTTGGGCTCTATGATAAGCTCGTAGTCAACATCGTCGCGGTGGGGATGGAACGGTGCCCGCACCCATACGCTGCCGCCGTCATACTGCACGAGGACGGCTTTGTGCTCCTTCTCCCACTCAGCGTTCCAATCTTTGTCCTCCATCTCGGCGGCCTTGTAGCGCAGCGGCACGGGAAAAGCCTGCACGGTGGAGGCGAGCCATGCGGCGTCGTACTGCGAAGCCTGCACGTATGCCTTGAGGCCGTCGGGGGTCTCCACAAAGCTTTCGTAGGGGCCCTCGTTGCCCAGAGTGTCCACCAGCATGTCGCGCCAGAGGCTGGTGTCATCCATGGTGAAAGTTACTTCAATGTATTTCATAATTCTTAACTCTTAACTCTTAACTCTTAACTCTTAACTCATCCCTGCCAAGGGTATTCCACTTTGGTGAGGAAGAGCCCGCAGGCCGGCATGCTGACGCCTGCCGCGCAACGGTCTTTCTTCTCTATGATCTCGCGCATGCCGTCGATGGTGAGCTTGCCGCGCCCCACGTCGAGCAACGTG
>JAEEGL012192722.1_pt1 | contig 21998 bp, 24 predicted proteins | sample 9134231 | NCBI WGS metagenome assembly JAEEGL01 (sample SAMN16246548, study PRJNA631951) | gut metagenome | biome: gut microbiome; feature: rumen; material: fiber-attached | host: Bos | place: Iran: Karaj | collected 2018-10 | reverse complement strand
GAGCGCGTCCAGAAGCGCCTGTCCAGACCATTTCTCCGGCTCCCAGTAGTTGTCGTCCTGAAAGCCCGGGCAGACCAGGAACACGCCGTTCGCGTCCGCCCAGTCCGACCAGCCGAGCTTGCCCGACGCCTCTGCCTTCCCCTTGCAGTTGCGTCCGCCGAAGTACACGAGGACCGGATACGGGCTCTTCCTCGCGGCGTCGTAGCCCGACGGCACATGGTACCAGAACGCAGCCTCCTGGTTGTGCGGCGCCTTCGTCTTGACCGTCACGGACTCGACGCCCGCAGCACCGTCAGCGAAAGCGGCTGCCGCGACAAGAACAAAAACCACAACTGACGAAAAACTCTTCATTTCATCCATTCTCTGGGTCTCTGAGACTCTGTGCCTCTGTGTTAAAGTCATGGGCAAGAACAAGTAGAAACGTTCAGCACAACCGCGTTCTCCGGCGTGTCGCAGAACTCGGGCGGCGAGACAAGCGTCAGCCTGGCGTCCTTGAACCGCCATGCGGACTCCGCGGCGTCGCCAAATAGCCACACGTCCCCCGAGTCCTCAGCATCCTCCGGGACGCCCGGCCTTATGCAGAACCTCGCGCCACCCGGGAACCGCTTCGCCACCGCCTCAAGGCTCCATTCCCCGTCGCGGTAAACGCACGGCCCGCGTGACCCCGCGCGTCCGCTCCCAATGGCCCCCAGCGCACCGCCGCCGCAATCGGTAGGGCGGCGTGACCCCACGCCGCCGCAAACCACATACTCCCCCTCCACCTTCGGCGTATCATCCGAACGGAAACCTGCCACCACCGCGCAAATGCCAACCGCCACACACCCAACCGGGAACGCCACCCTCCGCGCAACACTCCTTCTAACCCTCTCTGCGCACTCTGCGCCTTTGCGTCTCTGCGTTGAAAACAAACCCCGCCACATGCAACCCGCCCCCATCGCGACAAACCCCGCGAAGAGCGCCCACGCCAGCACGAAGTTCAGCGTTCCGTACCCGCCCTTCTCCGCGAAGTCGAACAGCACATGCCAGTCGAACACCGACGACGAAAACGCCGAGACGGCGAGCCCCGCGAACGCGACCCATGTGCGCCGCATCGCCATTCCGGCGGCAATCGCCAGCGCGATGACGGCTAGCCACGCGCCGCCAGCCCAAATCCCCATTTCCGCGAGCAGCGTCAGGTGCGAGTTGACGAGCGTCCGCACCGTAATACCGTCCGGCAGCATGAACGCGCTCGCGATCTCGCCGGAGTTGCCGAATCCCACGCCCATTGGATTCTCCGCGAACAGCCTCACCCCCGCAAGCCATATCTTCGGCCGATTCATCACCGCCCCGTCCAACGCCAGCCTCGGCCACATCCACCAGAGGGCGAGAAACATGACGACAAGGACTGACAATGGTCCGAGAAGAAGTGTTTGAGTGTTTGGGGGTTTGAGTGTTTGAGTGCGGCTTCCACCCGTGCTAGCACTGCAAGCCAGCGCAAAAGAATCCTCTGCGCGCTCTGCGTCCCTGCGCATCTGCGTTGAAAAAGGGAAGTGGGATTGCAGCAACCACAACGCTCCCGCCTCGATTGCAATGAGCAGCATCCCGGTCCTGGAATACGTCATCGCGAGCATCGCGCATAGCATGACGCCCGCGATCCGCCCGGCCCACTGAAGCAGCACACGCAATGGTAGGGCGCGATCACCGAGCGCGCCGCCCCACCCCCAGCAGAACGGGAACAGCGCGCAGATAGCGGCGGCGGCGTGGTTGGGGTTGGCGAACCCAAACGACCACCGCGCAACATCTCCCGACATGTATTCCATGGAAACAATCCTTTTGTTTGTCATTCTACCAGAAGACCAGCCGCCTGTGTCGAACTATTAGTTTACTATTTGGTAAAGTGGTAGTATCTCGAAAATGACTGAATTATCATTTTCAAATCATCTCCCAGTCATTTTCGTTTGGTAGAATGGCGGTCATGAATACTCAGCGCGACGACGAAGCACCAGGTGCCGCGACGATGAAGACCGGGGATCTCGAGTTAGACGCTGTCTTCCTCATGTTGCGCCATGCTGAGAAGACAGTGGACCTCACACCATGCGAATCAAGAATCATCGCATACCTGATGCAAAACGCAGGGCGACCGGTGCCTGCGTCAGAACTGCGTCTTCATGCGTTGGGCAGTCGTCCAATCCATCCAACTACCGCACTCGAAAAGCACATCTGCAGCATCCGCAAGAAGATTGCCGCAATCGGAGCTACAACGACAATCAAGACTCTCCGAGGTCAGGGATATGCGATCAACTAACCCGCCCGCGGCTTGAGAGGCCCCGCGCGCGCCGGTTGGCGCGCGACATAGCCAATGTTGTCCTAGTGTTGTACATGTTGTTTTCAACCTGTTGCCATCAATGGCGCATAGTATGCCAAAACGAGCATTTCCGCGCCTCCGCAATTACCATAACCTTCGTCTAGTAATTCAAATCGAGTTTCATCTTCGATTCGCCGTAAGTGAGGCTCAGCCTCACGTAGCGGAACTGCTCTCCGGCTTTTATCCTCATCTTCTCGATCTCTTCACTAAACCGTCTTTTTACCTCGCTGCTCTTCGGCAAGCTGACGGCAACATCAACGGCTCCTTTCCCGGAATCGTATGTGACAGCGCTGTTCTTGACCTCTTCTCCGGAGACTTCGAAGAACACGCGCCCTGAAGCGATTGTATCGCAACGGCCTTTGCCGCTTTCGCGGGAAAAGGCAAATCGAATGGAAACTTCGTTTCCCTTTTGGTAGAGAGCCCCCTTCAGGCGCAGGATACCTGCTTCAGACGAATCGCCTGCACCCGCCGAAGAGACCGGCAAGAAATCTTCACACGAACAACGATACCGACGCTCATCATCCATCTGAGGCCACTTCACCGAATCAGACACAAATCCATTTGCCCGAATGAGGGCGGCTTGGGCGTCTGCCTCGGCCATGAGGCGCTGCGAATCTAGGTCCTCCACTTTTACAAAGAATCCATCGCCTGCCTTGTTCACCGAAATCCTAAAATGAGAATCACCGATGCACATCCCATCGCGAACGGCGTCCTTGCGAACTTCCACCTGATCGGAAATGACCGCAAGGAGGATTTCTGGCGTTTTGTTGGTTGCTGCAAGGTGCGATCCGAACATAGTATTGTATATCAGCCTGCCACCCTTGTCATACCCACTGATCACGAATGGGGACACAGTGTTCCCTTTCGCGTCTTCGGTTGCTATTATGTCAACACGATCAGCATGAACCGTCTTTACATCACCGACGATCACAACAGAACTGTTAGTCGGCAACGAATACATGTGGCACGCCGGGAACAGACTCCCATGCAACGCGGCCGCAAAACACATCAAAAAAACAACCTTCCTCATCGCACACTATCCTTAATAAGTTTACTCATTCACCCGGAAAAAACCTACAGAGCTCTGTCTCGTTTTAGTGTAAGTATCCACCCACTTGCATCCCCACAGATCCACCGCACCAGTCACGCCATTGTTGCAGTACGCGAGCTGGTTCCACCCATCAGGATAACCCATCGGATCAGCGGTCTGCCACTTCGCAAGACCCGCGCGATAGTTGCGCATGAGGAAAGCATGGCCCAGGCCTTCGACGAATGGCTTTCCCGTGAAGAAAGTTTGTGAGTTTGATGTTTGATGTTTAAAGTTTGAAGTTGCTTCGCACTGCGGGGTCTCAAGTGTTTCGCCGAAGGCTGTGAGCACGGCGGCGGAGTACTTGCCGTCCTTCTTCGCGCCGACCGTGGTGCCGAGCGCAAGACCATCCCAGAGGAAGTCCTCGGATTTACATGGTAGGGGCACGCGTCCCGCGTGCCCGCGGTCGCGCGGGACGCGCGACCCTACCGTTACATGCGACACCTTGGCTAGCTGGCCGCCAGCGTGGTTTGTGTTGGAAACAACATCGACAACCTTGGACAACCCCAGCCTGCGCGGGCGAACCCGCCCGCGGCACTGGAGGCCCCGCGCGCACCGGTTGGCGCGCGGTCGACTAGAAGTTGTCCTAGTGTTGTCCATGTTGTTTTCTAAATCATCCCCCCGTCCCTCACCATGACGAACAAACGGGCTAACATTCTACCAGAATATCGCCCATGTGCTCACTTGGTTGTCGAACGTCTAAGCTTAAAAACATGCTGAGTGCTCTTAAGGACAACATTTTGCTCATTGGAAGCTGAATCCACATAAAAGAAATTCAATGCCATGTTTGCCATAATGTTCGTTTCGAAACATCGAGTTCCTTTCTCTCTCCAGGTCCTATCGACACTGCCAGTTTTCTCAAAAGTGAATTCCAACCTGCCAAGTTTACCGTTTAGCGACTCTATATCGCCTTGATACCGGTATCCTGCAAGAGACGTAGAACACCCGTCGCAAACCGCGAGTCCGCAATTCACAATTGACGGATTCTCAACAGCCTCGTTGCAAACCCCAAAGGCATAGACCCTAAAGTTTGCCGTGACGCCTGAAACCGAGCGATACGGCCCCCATCCTTTCCAGCTCGCATCAACGACAGTATTGTGTTCGGTTCCCGATACGCATCCAACGAAACAGGCGAGACCAAACGCCATCACCGAAACAACCCCAGCCTTTGGCCATCTGCTCATTTCTTGCGATCCTCAACCGTACACTTCAAATGGAACACATGTGCAGAATTTAGAATCCTAACGCGCATGAACTTCCTCGAAAAGCCTGCGCTTGGACTCAGCAACCGACATGAAGCCCTCCTCGCCCGCCGCGACGCGGCGGCGGCGTTCGGCCAAGACATCGGCATGCCACGCCGGCGGTTCGGGCACGGCGGTCGCCGTCATTGCGGCCCAAAGATACTCCATCGTCTTGACGCGCTCGGAAGGCGACATCTTGTCTATGGCTTCCATTACTGCTGGCATAGTCTTCTCCCTTGCTTTCCACCGCAATTATAGCACAACCACCCCCGCGCCTCAATGCGATTTGCAATGGGTGCACCGAGCGATTTATGTCGTTAGTCGCTAGTCGCTAGTCGTTAGTAGGTTCGTGTCTTTTCGTGGTCGCGCGCCAGCGCAGACTGGAGCTACTCGACTACGACCTTGAAGAAGCAGGACGGCTTGTCGGCGGTCGGCACGGCGAGGTCGAGAAGCCCGTCCGCCGTTGCCTCGATTGCCTCTCCGACTGGCTCGAACGGCTCAGCAAGCGACTCCGTCTTGTATATCCTGTACCTCGCGCCCTTCACGGCGTTGCCGATCGAGAACGTGAACACAGGGTTGCCGGACGCCTTGTCCACTCCGAACGAAGGCGCAGGAACGCCATCGCCTCCGAAGACTGGCGCGGGAGCGTCCACGGACTGCGGCCACGGGTCGTGGTTGCAGACCTTGTCAAGCGATGTCGCAATCTTGAACTGGTCAATCGCCACTTCATAGCCGCCGGTCTGGTACTGACCGGCAAAGGCAATGTACGAAACGGGCGTTCCGCCGCTCACGATGTTCGCCTCGACGTTCTTGACGTTCCACTCCCACGACTGCGAATAGGAGCCGGTCGCTATCGGCTGCGCGGCGATGCTCACGCGGTCCTTTCCGCCTGCGCCCGCCCCGATCTCGATCTTCGCGATGAACATGTAGGTGGACCATGTGCTCAGGAGCGGCGACGTGTTCGACGTGTTGTACGGAAGCAGATAGTCCGTTTCGCCGATGCGCGCGAAGAGCGAAATCGCCGCCTTGCCGCCGACCGTCGTCTTCTTGTATCCCATCCAAATGCCGTCCGTCGTGAGCGACTTCATCGCGTCCTGTCCGCCGTTGAACGCATTCTTCACGAGGCCGCCCGCCCAGTATCCGCCGGACTGGAGCACGGAGAGGTAGTTGTTCGTGGCGGCGTTCAGCTTCATGAGGAAACGATAGTAGATCGTGCCGCCCGTCGGAAGCGCCGCAGAGAACTTGCGGTGGATGCCGCGGCCTTTTGCCTCGGTTCCAGAGTTCTGCATAACGACCCTACCTGTCCCGTTCGTCTCGTCGTTGGCGAAGGACGCACCCACCGTGAGAGACCCGGAGATCAACCGGGGAACAGCAGTTCCGGTCGACCACGCGTCGTTGCCGTCGAAACCGACATTTTGCGCTGTCGGGTTCGTGCCCTTCAGCACAGGCGCATTGGTTGAATAGGTTCCCGCGAAGCTGTAGTCCGCCGAGTGGAATCCCTCGTAGACGAGAACCTCGCCCTCTTCTTCGCCGCCCGGCCCTGGATCGTCGCCGCCGCCCAGATTGTCGCCGCCACCCGTGCCGCTGCCGCCTTCGATGTAGTAGAACTCGAGCTCCCAGAGCTGGAGGTACGTGGCGCTCGTGCCGCAGAGCTCAGTGCAGTCGTACTTGTAGTACACATACGCCGTGTCGTTCGTGAACGGGTAGAACCTGTCCTCGCCGCTCGCGGACCAGTCGGGCTCGCCAGTCCGCGCGTCGAGCGCGGTCCATGTCTCGCCGTCGTTCGAGCCGTAGAACGTCCATGCCTTCGGCGAGCGCGCCGCGCTGCTCGTTCCGCCGCCGGAATCGCTGCCGTTCCAGACGCGGAGCGTGTTCACGGCCGTCGCCTCGTTGAACTTCCAGACGACGTACATGTGGTCCGCCTTCGACGCGAGCCAGCGTCCGTTCGTGTCGTTGCGGTTGTTGTCGAACGCGCCCGCCGCGCCGTAGCTGGCGTGCGACGTCGAATTGGTGTAGACTGCTCCGGTCGATGTGCGCGTGAGCGGCACGAGGCTCGTTCCGGTGCCGTACATCTCCATGCGCGCGAACTGCGTGTACTCGTTGCCGTTGTTGTCGGTTACCGCGAGGCGGTACATCGTGTACTCCGACGTGTTGGTGCACGCGTAGTAGCGGTATTCGCCGCCCGTCCATCCGCTCTCGAGCTTGCGCTCGTCGAGCGTCGTCCAGTTCTTGCCGTCGTTCGACGCCTGGAACTTCCACGTATGCGGCGCGCGCTCGGCGGGCGAGTAGTTCGACGGAACGAAGTTGTAGATGCCGTATCCGGTAACGGTCGCGGGGCGCCCGAAGTCGTAGGTGATCGTGACGCTCGGCGACTTGACGAGAAGCCGGTTCGCGATGTTCGTGCCGGACGGGTCGTCGTTGAACGGATTGTTCGTGTGGACCGAAACGGACGACGTCGCCGTGAAGTCCCCGTTCGGCACGGTGATGTCGACGATTCCCGCCGGCGGCACATCGGCGACGCGCACATCGTTGTTTACCGGCGTGACCTTGATGCTCACGGGAACGAGCGACGCCGGGTTGCCCGCGCCGCAGACGAGCGAGCCGGACGAAACCTTCTCGATATCATCCTCGGCAACGGAAAGCGCCACGTCGTGCCAGCTGTCCCAGTCCTGCGGAGTGAAGGTAACAGACGCGACAGTCGTCGTCACGGCCGGGACGCCGCCTGTAGCGCGCACCGACGCCGTAACTGATGTGGACGGCTGCGCGGCGAGCTTGAAGCGCGCAACGCCCGTGCCGCCCTCGTCGATGGTGATGGCCGAATTCTCCGCGACGACCTCGATCGCGTCCGCATAAGCGGGGTCGCGGATACGGTATATCTTGCCGACCTCGTCCGTGCCGGTGAACGTCCAGGTGAACCTCACGACCTCGCGCGCGCCCATGGAGACGTAGTACGATCCGTCGCAGTAGGCGATCGCGTTCGCGTACTGCACGCCGGAGAAGGTGAACTTCTTCGTGAAGTTGACGCCGTCCGTCGACTCCCACACGCTGTTGATTGCCTTCTTCGCCGAGCTGTCGTACTGCGCGGCGAGAACCGTGACGACGTCGCCGCGGACAAAGACGTCGAACGGAAACACGCCGCTGCCGAGGTCGACGCGCGTCGCCCTGACGCTGTGGTTCACGTTCTCGGCGGTGTAGAGCACGAACGGGAGCGTGGTCATCTCCGGGACGCCGGCGATGTAGAGGACGCGTCCCTTGAAGGCGGTCGGATGCCACAGCTGGATGCGCATGGTGGCATAGCCGGGGTCGTTCAGGGCCAGATCGGCGCGGGTGAGCCCAGGCGTCACGTTGGAGAACGCGTTCGTCTGGCAGACGAACCTCCCGGTGGATTCGTTGTAGCGCCATTCCTCGTAGTCGCACTCTCCGATGGGGTAGTATGCGCCCCAGTTGGTGGCCACGTCGGTGCCTGAATAGTTGAGCGGATAGCAGAAGATGTCGTCCTCGAACGGAAGAAAAGCGTAGAAGCGGCGGGACTGCTGGAACGTCCCGTGGTTGGCGGTCTGGTAGACGCGGTTGGCGTCGTTGATCTGGGGCGTCGCGTCCGAGAGGGTCGTCGTAACCATCTCCGTCCCGACGCCAAGCCCGTATCCGGCCGTGAATATCTTGCCCTTCCAGATCGCGAAGTCCCAGTTGTGCGTGCCGTAGGCGGCGTTCTCGCTGCTGCTGTAGCGGATCCAGCGGTTCGGCGCGTTGAGCTTGGTCCATGTGCCGTCCGGCTTGCGGCGCGCGACGCTGCACACGTTCGCGTGGCCCTCGCGCGGGTCTACGGACGGCGCGTATAGGCTGCCGTCTGAACCATAGCGGAAGTAGTCGATCGACTCGGTGCCAGACTCGTATTCCCTGACGTAGGAGCCGGAGTAGGGGTCGATGGCGAAGATGGGGCAGGGACCGAGATTGTCGTCCCAGTCGCCGCCGCTCGTGTACAGGCGTCCGTCGCACACTCCGATCGACGTCGCCGCGCGGGCATACGGCTGGCTCGCCGTCCAGCGCGAGGCGTTCGGGTTGCAGAGCGGCACCATTGACGACGTCAAATCAGGTACGTCCGCGAAAGCAGGAATCGCCGCAATGGCAGAGACCAGTGCAAATGTCAGGAAAAGCCGACGCCAGACCTGGTTCGATTCACATTCCGTTGGATGCGCAAAAGTCATTGCATTGCTCCTTTGGTGTTCGTGCCAGTATTCTAGCACAGGTTTTTACAAACCCACAATACACCAACGAGTAATACAATGACTTTTTCTAGGGACTGTTCTGCGTCACGCAAGGGCCACGCCCTGGCGCTCTAGCTCGGCGGCGAGCTCGGAGTAGGGAAGCGCCCTGGGCGCTATGCCCTTCTTCGCGGAGAGCGCGGCCGCGACGCCCGCGGCCTGCCCGGTCACGAAGCACGGGCAGATGAGGCGGAACGTGTCGATCGTGTCGCCCTTGCCGAGGCAGCGGCCCGCGCAGAGGACGTGGTCGACCTTCTTCGGGAGTATCTGGCGGTAGGGGATGCGGAAGGCGGCGTGCGGGCCGTCGTGGCCGCACCAGCCGATGGGGTCGGGGATGGCGAAGCCGTCGGCGATCTCCTTGCGTCCGACGATGAACTCGGCGTCCACGAGGCGCGACTGGCGCACGCCCAGCTGGGACGCGGAGTTGGACGTGTAGACCTTCTCCCATCCGGGGGTGCCACGCATCTTGAGGACGGTATTCCAGTTCTGCCGGCGGTCGAGGATCTCGATGCGGGTCAGGTCGCGCACAGACAGTCCATTGCCGGTGGTCATCCCCGAATGCCCCCACTTCGCGTCCGGGTTGCCCTCGTTGCCGCGGAGCGGAAGCTTGGCCGTAGAGCCCTCCGGCGGTTTGATCGTGTCCATGTTCGCCCAGCGGAAGACAGTGGAGATCGGGGCGGTCACCTGGCTGTAGTCGCCGCCTGCCCTGAAGAGCATGTCGGCGTCGCCTGTGCAGTCAACGACCTCCTTGGCGAGGATCGCCTGGCGTCCTTCCTTCGACTCGAAGACCACGCCCTGGACGTTGTTGCCGTCCTGAATCACGTCGACGCCCCAGCAGTGGAAGAACATTTCCACCTTGTTCTCGGCGATCATCTCGTCCATCACGTACTTCGCGCACTCGGGGTCGACCGTCGGCAGCCAGTGCTTCGCGGGGCACGTGTTCTCGGGCTGGCTGGAGAAGTCGGTGCCGAACTTGCCAACCCTGTTCATGAACTCCTCGCACACGCCGCGCGTCACGAGCGACCACTTGCCGTCGTGGCGCCTCGAGGTCGCGAGCATTATGAGCACCATGCCGTTCGTGAAGAGGCCTCCAAGCGACCCGTAGCGCTCCACGAGGGCGACCTTCGCCCCAGCCTTGGCGGCTGCGACGGCGGCGGAAAAGCCGGCAGGGCCGCCGCCAACGACAACGACGTCCGTCGTGTGGAAGATGGGCAGCTCGTGCGCGGGCTCGATCACCTTGCCGTTCTCGAGCCTGCAGCTCGGACCGTCCTGCATCGTGTGCTCGAGCGGGAAGATGTGCTTGCCGAACCAGACGTTCTGCGGATCGCCCACGCTACCCTTGGGAAGCTTGTTCTTGGACTCGACAAACTCGTCGCCAAACGCCGCACCGGCTGCGGCGGCCGCACCGCCAAGTCCGATCTTCTTGAGGAACTCGCGCTTCGTCAGATTCATTGCCTCTCCTTTTTGCAGTTTCGCTTTGTTTTGCTCAGTATACCAAAAAACTTCGCCAGGCCGTCAGCAGCGCGGCTGCGCGCTGCGGCGTTCGAGAAACGCCATCACGCCGAACACGGCAAGACCCGCCGCGAGGATTATGCCGCCCAGGATCGCGTCCTCCTGGCTCAAGTCAAGCAAGCCGTCCCCCTCCATCGCGGAGTGGACGCAGTCCACCGACCACATCAGCGCCGCACCCCAGAACATGAGCATGGTGGCGAACACGGCGCGCGAACGGCGTCCGCAGAAATACAGGACTGTGAACACCACCGCGGCGGCTATTGTCATAAGCTCACACATTTCATCGCTCCTTGCAGGTCAGTCAGATTTAATGTATGGATTATAGCAGAAGACCCCCTCCATGTCCATTTGCAAAATATATGGGATTCGCCGTTGACATCGGCAGGGACTAATAGTATACTATAGCGCGTTTTCAACCCACGTTCGGGCGTGGCGCAGTGGTAGCGCAGTTGACTGTTAATCAATTGGTCGCTGGTTCGAATCCAGCCGCCCGAGCCATTGAAAAAACGCGTTTGATCTTGAGATTTCAAGCCCAAACGCATTTTTTATGTCGGGGCTGTAGCTCAACTGGACAGAGCGACGGTTTCCTAAACCGTAGGTTCCGGGTTCGATCCCCGGCAGCCCCACCAATCCATGAAGATACGGCTGACCATACTCGCGATTCTAGTCGCGGCCGGAACGGCGGGGATCGTCTGGCACCAGACGCGCTGGCAGCTTGACGGCATGAAGGACCCACGCATGGTCAGGTTCCTGCGCCGCTACGACCGCGGCGACGCCTCGAAGAAGCTCCCGCAGCGCGCCAGCATAACGGACCGCGCCGGCAACACGCTGTCTGCCGCAGCGGGCAAGTGGGAGCGCGTATATCCGCTTGGCAAGGCCGCTGCGCACCCCATAGGCTACTTCGACCGCATCAGCGGGCTGACGGGATGCGAGAGGGTGCTGGACTCGGCGCTCTCGACCTCTCCGGAGCCAGTGAAGCTTTCCATCGACTCCCGCATCCAGAAGAGGGCATACGAGCTGCTGGGCGGACGGTCCGGAGCCGTAGTGGTGATGCGGCCTGCGTCGGGGAGGATACTGGCACTCGTCTCGTCGCCCGGCTTCGACCCCAACCACCCCGCGGACGCATTCGCCATCCCGGACGCGCCGCTTCTGAACCGCCCGCTGTCGGGGCTCTACGCACCTGGGTCGACCTTCAAGCTCTTCGTCGCCGCCGCGGCGCTCTCGAAAGGCATAGACCCGATCTTCCCCTGCCCCGCAGGCGGATACGTGGCAGCCGCGAACACGCCGCCCATCCGCGACAGCGAGGCGCTTGCGGCGGAACGCGCGGGACGCAGGTGGCGCGGGTGGGGCAACATGGGCCTTGACGACGCCCTTGCCCATTCGTCCAACGTCTACTTCGCGCAGCTGGCGGTCGCGCTTGGGGCTGCAGACTTCAACGAGTTCGCGCTCAAGTCGCGCCTGCGCGACGGCGCCTGCGTGCTGAGGTCAGGGACGCAGTCGCTCGACTCATCGGTGTGCGGGATACCGGACATCCGGAGCAACGCAGAGCTCGCGCAGCCAGGCATCGGACAGGGTTCGCTCATGATGACGCCGCTCGCCGTCGCCATGCTCACCTCCGCAATAGCGAACGACGGCGCAATACCAGAGCCCACGCTCTCCTCCACGGAGGAGCCGCGGCTGCGCGCGCGTCCCTTCACCGCCAAAGCCGCGAACCGCGTCAAGAAGGCGATGCGTCTCGCCGTAAAGAAGGGAACCGCTAAGGCATGCGACTTGCGCGGGCTCGACGTCTGCGCGAAGACAGGCACGGCGCAGAACGGAAGTTCGTCCGACCACGCGTGGTTCACGTGCTTCGCCCCGGAGAAGAACCCCAGGGTGGTGATAACGGTGCTCGTGGAGCATGGCGGCTTCGGCGCAGACACCGCCCTTCCGATCGCCAAGGCCCTGCTCTTGGAATGCAAGTCCGCCGGCCTGTTGTGAAAAAGCGGCGAGGGCGCCGCTTCCCCGAACGGTCACGCGGGACGCGTGACCCTACCAGCGGCAACTACTGGGGGAACGGGCGTCTCGCCCGTTCAGAAGCGGCGAGGGCGCCGCTTCCCCGAAGGGCTAGCGGAGGAGCGCGAAGCGCGTGAATATCTCCTGCGTGTAGAGGAGGAGCGTCCCGCCCATCCACGACGCGCAGGCCATGATGGTGAGCGATATCGCGATGAGCTTAACGGCGAAGCCGAGCGTCTGTTCCTGAATCTGCGTGAGGGCCTGCAGAAGCGACACCAGCACGCCTATCACCGTTGCCACGATGATGGGGATGAGCGACAGCTGAAGCACCAGTATCAGGCACTTGCGCGCATAGTCTAGAAGCTCGGCCTGGTTCATATCAGGTATCCCCGGACAAGTCCCTGGATCAGCATCGTCCAGCCGTTGACCATCACGAACAGGAGGAGCTTGAACGGAAGCGATATGGTCACTGGCGAGACCATCATCATGCCCATCGCCAGCAGTATGTTCGAGACGATGATGTCAATCGCGATGAACGGCAGGTAGACCAGAAACCCTATCTGGAAGGCCTTTGTGAGCTCCGAGACGCAGAACGACGGTATGAGTATGAAGTAGCTCCTGCTGTCCACGACCGCCGGCTGGAGGTTGCCTTCCTCGTCCTTTGTGGCCCAAAGCCTCTCGGCGGTCGAGGTGAAGAACGCGACCTGCTTCGAGTCCGTGTGCTCGGCGAGCCAGTCGCGGAACGGCTCGGCGGCCTTGGCCAGCAGCTCAGTGCGCGCCTCCATCTCCGGCTTGTTCTCCGCCATGCCGGTCTTGAACGTGTCCCACGCCTGCCCCACGCAGGGCGCCATGATGTAGAAGGAAAGGATCATGGCGAGCGCGTTTATCACCATGTTCGGCGGAATCGACTGGATGCCAAGCGCATTGCGGATGAGCGACATCACGACTACTATCTTGAGGTAGCTCGTCGCTATCATCGCGAGGAACGGAAGAAGCGACATCCCTATCAGGACTACTATAAACGCAAATGGGTCTGTTTGAAACATTGTCTCTCTCCTACCTAGATTTTCTCGTTGATCTTCACGGCCATGCGGTCGCCAACGCGCGTGCGCGTACCAGTGCCGCATCTCCTGCCAAAGCGAACAAGGCTGAACGACTCGGCGTCCGGGACCGGCGGCAGTGTGTCGTCCGCCATCTGCGCAAAGGTTATCTCGCCGGCCTCGGTCCCGCGCAGATGCAGCTGGCCGTCCAGCGCCTTCTCAACCGTCCACCTGGGAACGGCGTCCTCCGGCGGGACGACAAAGTCGCCCACTTCCATCGAGCCGAACTCGTCCTCTGTCAGCGGCACCACGGCATACTCGACCTCGGCTGCGCGCCTGAGGGAGCGGATGGACTCGTGCGTCGGGTCGAGGAAGTCGAGCTTGCCGAGCTCTATCTCCATCGCCGTGGAGAGGTCGAGGGAGAACACAATCGACTCGCCGCCCGTCTCGAGGAGGAACACCTTGTCGCCTGCAGGTGCGTCGCCCGATCTGAGCCCCTCCACGGACAGTTCCTTCCTTATCGTGTCCTCAAGGAACTGAAGCAGCGCCCCGCACTCCTTTTCGACAAGGGCCAGGACAATTTCGTCGGGAAGCGCGCCGCGCTTGGACCACAGGAGATGGAGATCCCGGAACATCGACGAGTCAAATATGCCAAGGACATGCGCCTCGCCGTCGAACTTGACGCCGAGCGAAATGGCGTCGCGCTCCGCCGGCGCGTCGACCATCCTGAGCGAGGCGGCGCGTCCGTCGAACTGGACGGGCATGCGCCACGCAGGCGAGGCGAGCACCGTTTCGGCGTTCGCCTTCTCCCATGACGGCCATTTCTTCAGTAGTTCGAGAGCGTCCATTTCCGTTGTGCTTTCCTGTCTTCAAATCAGTCGTCGCCGCCGCGCGCCTTCTTCGACACCGACACGCTTACGGAGAATCTGTGTATCCGCGCCGCAAGATGCTGTTCAAGCTGCGGACGGCACTGCTCTATGAGCGCCGACATGTCGGCCGTGCTCGGCATGAAGGCGACGTCCAGCTGCCTGCCTGAGACCCCTATCCTGATCTCCGTCCCGTCGAGAACGTCCGGCCTGAGCTGCACCCTTATCTCCCCCTCTCCGCGCAGAAGCCCTGGCGAAACCAGAATCGTGTCGGCAACCGCCTCCGCCGCCTGGATGAGCACCTCGGACGCGGACATCGCCTTCGTGACGCGTTCGGCCACCTCGACCGTGCGCGCGCTCACGGCATCAACCGCCTGCACCCCTGACGGGTCGGCGACATGCGCGCCAACGGCTGCGGCAACCTGCTGCTGCGGAACGACTCCCGCCGCAATGATGTTCTCGGCTCGCGCCTCCGGTGCCTCATCAGCGTCGGACGCGGCAACGGCCTGGTAGGGCACGTTGTCCTCAACACGCCGCGGCGACACTTCGACCTGCTGCGGCGTGATAGGGGCATCCCGCACTACCGAAACAACACCTTCGGGAGCGTCACGCACCACCGAGACTGCGTCTTCGGAAACAGGCTGCGCAACTGGAGCGGACGGCTGCGGCGCGGCGGGAACGTCACGCACCACCGAAACTGCGCCTTCAGGGGCAGGCTGCGCAACGGGAGCGGACGGCTGCGACACAACGGGGGCATCACGCACCACCGAAACCACGCCTTCGGGAGCAGGCTGCGCAATGGGAGCGGACGGCTGCGGCGCGGCGGGGACTTCACGCACTACCGAGACTGCGCCTTCGGAAACAGGCTGCGCAACGGGAGCAGACGGCTGCGGCGCGGCAGGGGCTTCACGCACTACCGAGGCTGCGCCTTCGGAAACAGGCTGCGCAACGGGAGCGGACGTCTGCGGCGCGGCAGGGGCTTCACGCACTACCGAGGCTACGACTTCTGGGGCAGGCTGCGCAACAGGTGCGGCCGACTGCGACGGAATGGGGGCATCACGCACAACCGAAACTACGCCTTCGGGAACATCACGCACAACCGAGGATACGCCTTCAGTGGCAGGCTGCGCAACAGGAGCGGACGTCTGCGGCAGAATGAAGCCATCCTGTCCTACCGAACTCACAACGGATTCGGGAACGTCACGCGATGCCGGAACAACTCCTTTGGAAACTTCCAGCCCTGCCGCACCCGCAGCATCTGCCGCAACAGGCGCCACCGTCTTCTCCACTGCGGCAACAGCCGCGCTGAACGCCTTGACCGCGGAATCGAACGCGGCCTCGACCGCGGCATTGTCCGCGATCGGCTTCGCCATGGCCGCCTGGAACGCCTCCACTGCGGCGTCCGACGGCACATGCGTGCCGCACGGCGATGCCGGCGCAGACGATGCGGACTCCGCCGCAACGCCGGCTGCTGGCTGGTCAAATGCAACCGCAGCCGTTCCCAGATCTATGGAAATGAAACTATCCATCACTCTTAACTCCCCTGTAAATCGTCAGTCGAGCGAATCGTCGTCCTCGCTCGTTCCCATCAGCTTCTTCCCGACAAACTCCTCCATCTCGGCGTCCGCGATCATCTCCTGCATCTTGCGGTCCTCTTCCTCCCACACCGACTTGTGCTCGTCAATCTTCGCCTTGTTCTTGGTCGCGACCACGAACTTCGCGCGGGCAGTCTCCGTCTCCTCGTCGCGCTTCTGCAGAAGATGCTCGGCCTGCTGCTCGGCCTCAAGGAGGAGCATGGCCTCCTCGTCGATCCTGCTCACCGCGGAACGGGCCTTGTCAAGCTCCTCCATGGACACCACGCGGCCGATCACCGTTTCGAAGATCTTGTCCCGCCTCTCCTCCTTCGTCTCCTCGAACTTCCTCCTGGTCTCCGCCTTCTCCTCAAGCTCGCGCTCCGCCTTGGCGCGCGCGATGCGCGCACCGGCGAGTTCCGTCTGGGCGCGGTCCTGGCGCATCCCCCGAATCTTCAGCATGCTCTGTAGTGCGTAGGCCATTCTTCGTCAGATTCCCTTTTCTTCCAAATTGCCTCAGCCAACCGTCTTCTTGAGCCTCTCGACAGTGTCTCCGTACTCCGGGCGCTCGTTTAACCCCTGGCAAAGGAACGCGTTCACCGCGTCGATCTTGTCGATCGCCTCGTCCGTGGCCTTGTCAGCGCCTTTCTGGTATTCGCCGATTCGCAGCAGCAGCTCGACCTCCTGATACTTCGCGAGTATCTCGCGAAGCTTCGCCGCGGCCTGCTTGTGGTCCTTCGGCACGATCGCGCTCTGGCAGCGCGATATGGACGCGAGTATGTCGATCGCCGGATAGTGGTTCAGCGCCGCGAGCTTGCGGGAGAGGATTATGTGGCCGTCGAGGATCGAGCGCGTTTCGTCGGCGATAGGCTCGGTCATGTCGTCGCCTTCGACAAGCACCGTGTACAGCGCGGTAATCGAGCCCCTGGACGAGTTGCCCGCGCGCTCCATCAGCTTGGGCAGCTCGGAGAACACGCTGGGCGGGAAGCCGCGGCGGGTAGGCGGCTCGCCGGCGGCGAGCCCGATCTCGCGCTGGGCGCGCCCGAAGCGCGTGACGGAGTCCATCATCAGCAGGACCTTCTTGCCCTTGTCGCGGAAGAACTCGGCTATCGACGTAGCCACGTACGCGGCCTTGAGCCGCTCCATCGAGCTGCGGTCCGACGTGGCGCACACGACCACGGCCCTCTTCATGCCCTCCTCGCCAAGGTCCTTCTCGATGAACTCGCGCACTTCGCGTCCGCGCTCGCCGATGAGCGCCAGGACGGAGACCTCCGCCTCGGTGTTGCGGATGATCGACGCAAGAAGGGTCGACTTGCCGCCGCCTGCCGCGGCGAAGATACCCATGCGCTGCCCCTCGCCGCAAGTAAGGAGCCCGTCGATCGCGCGGATGCCGAGAGATATCGGCTTGGAGATTATCCTGCGCTCGAGGGGTGACGGCGGATCGGCGAAGACGGGGTAGTAGGCCTCGGGGCGGATGGGGCCCTTCCTGTCGGAGTCGATCGGATGCCCGAGCCCGTCGACAACGCGCCCGAGAAGCGAGTCTCCGACCGGCACCATGTGGACGCGCCGCGTGGGTATGACCTCGGTCTGCGCGGATATGCCGGTCATCTGCCCGAGGGCAGTGAGCAAAGCGGCCTCGCGCGTGAAGCCCACCACCTCCGCCTGGACCTCGAAGTTCTCCCAGGGGTTGCGCAGTATGCACACCTCGCCGACCTTCACCCCGGGCACCGCTGCCTTGATGATGGTTCCGACGACCTGGATGACGCGCCCCTTCACCTCGATGGACTGCGCGTCCTCCACTGCCCGGTCCAGGACCTGCGTTATATAGTCAAACGTCCCTTCCATTTGATGTTTTCGCCTTGAGCTTGAAATGCACTTCCTCCGCCGTCAGCCGTTGCTGTCCTTCGCGAAGTTCTTCCTGATCGACTTCTCTATCGCCGCGAGCTGGGCGTCGATCGACGCCTCCACGCTTCCCGCGTCCGTCTCCACCACGCACGCCGTGCCGGAGAGGTGCGGGTCCTCCGCGACTTCGGCGAACGCGACCGACGGGAACTCGGCGAGGATCGCCTGCATGCGCCCCTTCACCACGGGGACCATTTCCGGCGAGACCTTGACCGTGATCTGGCGCTGGTTCCGGACGATGGCCTGCATTGCCTTCTTCACGATCTGGCAGACCAGCTCCTTGTCCCCTATCTCCGACACGCACTTCTTCAGGGCCTTGAGCACGATGTCCGCCATCTTGCCCTCGACGCTCTCCATGAACGCAACAGACTCGTCAAGGAGATCGAGCTTCTGCAGCAGTATCTCCTCGCGGCCCTCTGCGATGCCGTCGTCGTAGCCGCGCTTCTTCTCGGCCTCGTACGCGGCCTTGGCGTCCTCGGCGATCTTCGCGGACTCCGCCTCGGCGGCTGCGATGATCTCCTCGGCCCTAGCGATGGCAGCGGCCTCCTCGCCCTTCACGAGTGGGGACCCTGACTCGACGTCGAATGTCTTACGTTTCAGCAGCAGCATAGCTCGTACGCCTCCGGGAATTTAAGTTTCAGGAGCAGCTTGACCGCGTCCTCGCAACCGGGTGAATCCTTGTACTTGGCGAAATACGCCTGGTAGCGGAACACCTCCGGGTATATGCCCGGATAGCGCTCCTTGAGCTCGCGCACCCGCACGCCGTCCACGATCTTCTTCCACTCGTCGGCCTTGCCTATGGCCTCGGTCCACAGCGCGACCATCTTCCTCGTGGCGGGGTCGAGGTACTCGAGCCTGCGCAGGTCGCCAGGCGGATACACGGCGAACTCGCCCGTGGCGAGGAACCTGTCCCTCACCATCTCCCACATCGGGCCGTTCACAAGCTCTCTAGCCTCTTGCGTCGTCATTTCACCCACGTCCGTTTTCTGCCCTTTGATGACTCGATGTATCTCTGCCACCTGTGCCTGGCGTCAGCACCGCGCCCCACTCCGATGAGCGCGCGCGTCTCGAGGATCGCCTCGACCCTCGTCAGCTCGCTAGGGAACGACGACGCCCTGACCACCTCCAGCGCGCGCTGCGGCTCGCCGTCTGCGAGCAGCAGGTCCGCGAGCGCCGCCGCGGAGACGCCGTCCTTCGGGTCTGCCTCCACCAGCGCCTCGCACATGGCGCGCGCACGCTGCGGCTGCCCGTGCCTCGCGAAGAGCCACGCCGTCGTCAGCAGGAACTGTCTGTCGTCCGCATCCACCTGAATCCACCCGTCCTTTCCGCCTCACTTCTTCGGCGGCATGTCCTGGAACACCGTAACCGTGATCTTCTCGAAGGCCAGTCCCTCGATCGAGTTCTTCACGAGGCTCTTTATCTGCGGGATCGCGTCCGTGAGGTCGGCGTCCCAGCGCGAGCGGACGGCAACGGCCGCGCTCGACGGCAGCGTGTTCTTCGCGAACGGGTCGTTCTCCGGGAGAACCACGTGCACGCGCGCGTCAACAACGCCGTCTATCATCGAGATCGTCTTCGAGAGGTCCTGCGCGATCGCGTCCATGAAGCGGATCCTCTCCTCCGACGGGGAGGAGACCATTCCCGTCTTCTTGAACACCTCGCCAACGCCCTTGTACTGCTTGCGCGGCAGGCCGCGCCGCTCGCACAGGTTGGCGGCGTCGGCGAACCTCGAGCCGTCGATCTGGACGTTCCACGTGCCTTCGTCGCCGGGCGTCTTCGTGCAGGCTATGTTCTCCCCTAGGAGCGCGGCCATGACGGAGTTCGCCTGGCTTTCCTCCAGCCCCGAGAACAGCGTCGCCTGCTCCTCGCACCCGGCAAGCAGCAGCGACGCGGCGAGTCCTGCCGCGCACATCAGTCTTCCGGCGAAATTGTCTATGTTCATCGCAGCCTCCTTAGCCGTTCTTCACCAGCGTGCTCACGGCGTCGCTCGCCTTTTTGGCGATGTTGGTGACGACCTCCTGCTGGAAGGAGAGGTTCGCCACTTCGTACTGCAGCTCCGACAGCTCCGCGGCAGACGGGCCGTGCAGCCCGCGCAGCTCGGTGAGCGCCTTGATGCGGTGCAGTATCCCCTGGTAGTTGGACTCAGCCGTCTTGAACGTCGCCGCCACGTGCGACGCAAACGGTATGTCCGCCGGCGCCTGCGGCGTCATCGCCGCCTGGAAGCGCTCGACCGCCGCCGGGTCCGCGACCTGCGCGGCCTGCATGGCGTTCTGCGCGTTCTGCGCCGTGCCCGCAGCGCGGACAGCCTCGACTATAGCCATTTCCGTCATTTCTGTTCCTCCTTACAAATCCCCGAGAAGGTCCTGCGCCATCTTGGCGGCAGCCTGGTCGCCTGTCTGCGCCGCAGCTTCCTCCAGGGGCTCCCTTGCGTCCTCTGGCCTGTCCATCCTGATGAGTGCCATCCCCTTGAACGCCTTCAGCATGGCCGAGTCCGGGAACCGGACCAGCCCCTCCGCGTCGATGAACTCCACTGCCTCGGCAAACTTCAGCGCGCTCATCAGGGCGACTGCCTTTGCCGTGGCAACGGAAACCTGATCGGGGCGAAACCGCTCCAGCGCGGCGAGTATCCTCGCCGCGGACCGGAAGCGGTTCCGCCCTGTCGCCATCATGGCGATCTTCAGGAGAAGCCGGGCTTCTTCTGCCGTCAGGTCGAACATCGATAGTATCAGCGGAAGTTGGACGCGATCGAGTTGAGCGCGTCGCCCATGTTCTTCTGGATGTTAGTCATCGTCGTCAGCGCGAGGTTCCAGCTCTGCAGGTCGTACTGCAGCTGCTGGAGGTTCGCCTGGACGTCAGGGTGCTCCTGGTACGTCTTCAGCGACTCGGCCAGACGGTTCTCCATGGTCTGCGCCGCGTTGATGAGCGCGGTGTAGACTGCGTCGGTGTGTATCTGCTGGGCTGCGCCTTCCTGAACGCGCGCCAGGTCGGTGCCGATCCACTCGACTGTGTTGATCTTCGCGGCTTCGCCGGTGATCCCTGCTGCTCCTCCTCCTACTGCCATTTTGTTTCTCCTGTTTCTTTTGTTTGTTTTTCTTGTTTTCGATGTCCGACCACCCGGTCGGTCTGAAATCCCTCAGCCCGCGTCCTTCACCTGGAGCCTCAGCAGCTTGCGCGCCACCGTGACGGCCTCCTGCAGCTCGGAGCACTTCGAGTACTCCTCGGGCGGGACGCCTTTGCGGAGCGTCTCGTTCAGGCGCTGCGCGAGGGCGAGCAGCACGCGGTCGTACCGCTCCATCGCCTCCACGCGGCTCTCGCCCGCAAGCTCCTTCTCTATCTCCAGCAGCTCCATCTCTCCCTTGCCTTCCCGTGTCCTCTTCTCCGCCGCCTCACGGCCTCCATTCGAACGACTTGCCGGCCTCGCTCAGCACGAGCTTGTCCGCCTCTATCTTCTCAAGCGTGGCCGACCCTATCTGCGCGCCTTCCATGACCCTGTGCCCGTTGCGCATCACCACGCACGGATACGGCTTGGTGAGAATGCCCGCTATCGGGTAGTCCGTGCGCCCGGAGCTCGTCGTCCTCGGCGGCTTCTTGACGCCGTTCGCATCCGGCGAGGTCTCCTTGACGAACGCCGAATCAGCGACGGCCGCAGGCGCCGTCCCCCCGAGCGACACCGTCGTGGTGTCGAGCTTCTCGATGCCCTTGACGTCCGCGTTCAGCGCGCGGATGGCGCGCTCGAGCGCCGCGGGGCTTGGCGCGTACCCCGTTATCGCGACAACGCGGTTTGACGCGGACACCGCCTTGAGAGCGCCCTCGGTGTACGCGAAGAGCAGCTCCTGCGAGTTGTTCAGCAGCGTTTCGTCGTCCGTTACGTCAAACTTGCAGCGCGGATCCGCCGCGGTGGCGAGCGCGCGGATGGCAAGACGCTCCGTCCGGCGGCTGAGATTGCCCTTCAGCATGGGCCTGCCGGCTTCCTCGACAAGCTCGAGGCCATGCTGGGAGGCGAGATCCTTGAGCGAGACGGCCTCCGCCTCCCGATACTGCTCAACGGCCTTCTCGCCGGGTTCGTCGCTGCGGTCAAGGAACCTGTCTACGTATTGGCGGGCCGGCGGCCAGTAGCGAAGAAGCAGCCAGGCCGCGACCGCCAGGACGACAAGGAGAATCACAATGTGCAGAAGGCATCCAAG
>JAEEGL016087328.1_pt1 | contig 21999 bp, 17 predicted proteins | sample 9134231 | NCBI WGS metagenome assembly JAEEGL01 (sample SAMN16246548, study PRJNA631951) | gut metagenome | biome: gut microbiome; feature: rumen; material: fiber-attached | host: Bos | place: Iran: Karaj | collected 2018-10 | reverse complement strand
GGAAGATGTAAGAGGTCAGATGTATGATGTCTGACAAGATTACACATTATATCTAATGTTACAGCAGCTGCAACGGTGATGTTGCAGCTGCTGTGGTATCATGAAATCGGTGGCGTGAGCAAAAAAGTGGGGCAAAATTTGGAGGATTCAAATAAAGTGTCTATCTTTGCAGCGTCAAACAGAAATGTTTGGCTATCCGGTAAGTTTCCGCGTGGGAGCAAGACTTGATCGACACTACTCCAATTTCATAAAGAGTCACCTGCGGGTGGCTCTTTTGTTATTTCGTGTAACGTCGGATGAAGGTTCGAAAGAAATGAGTGTCCTCCAGACTCTTTCGGGTTACAGATATCTGTTTCTTGCCTTTATATACAAGAACCTCTCTTGCATTGGCGTTTAACTCAAAATACCTCTTAATGGTACGAGCCAAGGTTCCTGGATTGTAATCGGCAGTCATGTGCAATAGCACTCGGTTTGTCTGACCTACAGATTCCGACAGGCGATTATCAACAGAATGGCGACCAGAAATAGTCTTGAGATCAAACATCTTATACACTCCTTTTCTCTCAAAGATGTAGTCGGCTGTTCTACAGCCCTTGGGGTTTGGCAGAATGAAAACGCGATTGCCCATCTCAACAGCTTTGCGGGCTGCATTGAGAAGTGGCGAATAGTCTTCACTGGTCTCTCCACCGACAATAAAGATCTCTGGGTCAGTGGCTAATGGCGAGAACTCACGTCTCTCGGTAATCAAGCGTAACTGCCTGATAAAATCTATGCCTTGCAACTCATGTAACAAAGCAAGCATCTGAGCAATATCGTTGTTTCCGACCATATACGACTGCAAAGGTAACGTTTCTTTCTTGAACGGCAAAAAAATCATCATAATTTCAGCATTCGAACACAAATAAAGGCTAACCACGCGACTACGACGACTGGAGCAGATGATGCGAACATGTTAGCAATGAAGGATGAAGAGTGAAGGTAGTAATACCTATATACTATAGTGTCAGCAGCTGCAACTTCAATCGTTGCAGCTGCTTTGGTAATAGGGAGTTACTGTGTGTAAAGAATAACTAGTGCTCAGGGTTTCATGTCGTTGAACATCGCTGTCTCTCACTCGAAAACAGCTAAGATTTCATCAAGGCGAGGATTAGTGCGCTGGACAATCATGGCCACATATTCCTTACGATTACCCTCTCCCCGCATCTCTACCGATCGGGCCACATAATGCTTCTGTTGCTCGGCTCCGTTGAACCACCTCAAGAAAAGCTTATTTCTTCAGCTATCGCCTTCAGCTCCATCTCTGTTTCCTTTTGCCACGCCGCTTTGCGCTGACGAGCTCTTTCATACCAAGCCACGATTTCTTCGCGCGAACGCTTGGGATAGTTCATCGTAGTTTCCATAGTACTGTTTCTTGATATTTTGCGCTGCAAAGGTAAGCTCTTTTTTTCTACGAACCAAATTATGGGGCTTTTTTCTGCTCCGCATCACTTCATTTCACTCGTCAAGGCCCGAATGAGCTAAAGGATGGGAGGGCTCTTTTGTTATTTCGTGTAACGTCGGATGAAGGTTCGAAAGAAATGAGCGTCCTCCAGACTCTTTCGGGTTACAGATATCTGTTTCTTGCCATTGTCGAGGCATATTATCCTCTTTTCAAGAAGTTTGAACAAATGATGCTGTCGCTACGCGACAATAGTCCTAAGAACTATGGCATACGTAAGTGACGCCCTGTTCTTTTAACTGGAAACCTGTTCACCCATAGGAGACTTCGTCGTTGATTATGGGTCCATAAACGTACCCTCTTAACTGCATAAGCGGATCTTCGACGTGAAATCTGTGTTTCGCGCCGTGAAACACAGATTTCATGGACGGGAAACATGCATTCACCGCCGTGAAACCTAAAATGTCATTCTTGAAGAGAATTAGAACTATCATTCCTCACTCCTCACTCATCCCATGGTGTTTTTATGGTTTTTGTGTACATATACTTTGGTGTTAACGTCATTTAACGTCCCTCGATGTCCCTCATCTTCAAATAATCCGTACCTTTGTGGCGCAAATTATGCTAAGAGATATGAATGCAATGTCGCTAAATAACCTCTGGTCCTATCTGCAGGGCTTATCTCTGTCGGCAAGCAACAAGAGATGGCTTGCTGAGCATCTGTATGAGGCTGCCGAGGCAGAGACGACACAGCAAGAAACGTTACAGAAGGCACGCGCCCTGACTGAAGAGCAACTGCAAGTTATGGAGCAAGAAGAATTCCTCTCCCCAGAGGATCTGAAACTCTTGCTTTACAGAACTGTGGACAATATATACAGTCAGGTATGAAGTACATTGTTCGTAATCAATGCACGAGAAACATTGTTGACTTCTATCGACACGTTGCAATGAAATATAAGCATACGTATTCCGAATATTTGATGCTGAAGAACATTGACGATGCTGTTGACCCGATGTTTCAAATCGAGCAGTCTCTCCTCCGCCGCAAGCCCACCATCGAACGATGGCAAAAGTCGGGATGGCACATGGCAAATGCTGGCAAATGGTACTACGCCTACACCATCAGCGGCGACACCATCACGATCGAAGATGCCTGCCACGAGCAGAACATGCACTAATGCTGATTAATGCAAGTTTCGGGCGTAGCACAAAAACCTAAAAAACACCACTCATGATGGCTGAAGCCTACGGCTCATCGTACTGTGCTTTTGGTCTTGTGCCTGCAAGCAAGCTTTCGCACAGACCACAAGCACATTACGGTTTCATTCTGAAACTCAGCCATCATGGTGGCAAAAACACCGCACTTCGTGCTAAAAAAGTTTCGGCTCCGCCTCTGCGACCTTCATAATCACAGCCTCGCGTAGCGCTGTGATTATTCGCGAACTCACCGAAGGTCAGCTGCAATGAACTCCTTTACTCCCAAACCTCAAAAATCTTCGCGCCTCAGCGCCTCCGCGTTGAAATAAATGAGGTCAAGACGCTCTGAGCATTCTTTTGGTGTTGTAAATTCACACGAAATCCAATAGAACCCAAATATAATTTGAGAGATTTGAATCAATTTGTAAGATTTCTGTCACGAAGTGACACTCAATACTTCACACTTCACACCGCAGGACGCGCTTTTCTAGGTTTTTGCCATGGGATGAGCCGACCCGTAGGGTGGTGATGCCCCTGTCCTTTTATCTGTGAGCTTGCTCACAAGGAAAGGGAGAGGGGTAGCTCCAAGGACTCAAGAGTCCTGCTTATCCCATGGTGTTTTTATGGTTTTTGTGTCTCTTCATCATCTGTGCCATCTGAGTAATCTGTGTGCACTTAGTTGATTAAATCTGCTGCATGTCGTGGAGGTGCTTGTAGTAGCCTCCCTGCTGGATGAGCTGTTCGTGAGTGCCCTGCTCGACGATCTGCCCTTCGTGGAGGACGTAGATTTCGTCGGCGTTCTTGATGGTGGACAGGCGGTGGGCGATGGCGATGGTGGTGCGTGTGCGCATGAGTCGCTCGAGGGCTTCCTGTACGAGTCGCTCGCTCTCGGTGTCGAGGGCGCTGGTGGCTTCGTCAAGGATGAGGATGGGCGGGTTCTTGAGGATGGCACGGGCGATGGAGATGCGCTGGCGCTGACCGCCGCTGAGACGGCAGCCGCGGTCGCCGACGTACGTGTCGTAGCCGTGCTCGCTCTGGAGGATGAACTCGTGGGCATTGGCGATCTTGGCTGCTTCGACGACCTGTTCCATCGTGGCGTTCTCGACGCCGAAGGCTATATTGTTGAAGAAGGTGTCGTTGAAGAGGATGGCTTCCTGGTTGACGTTGCCGATGAGGGCGCGCAGGTCGTGGAGGCGGAAGTTCTTGACGTTGATGCCGTCGATGAGGATCTCGCCGCCGGTGACATCATGGTAGCGCGGCACGAGATCGACCAGCGTGCTCTTGCCGGAGCCCGACTGTCCGACGAGGGCGATGGTTTTGCCTTTGGGTACGACGAGGTTGACGCCGTGGATGACCTCGACGGGGCTGTTAGAGTAGGAGAAATGGACGTTGCGGAACTCGATGGCCTCGCTGATGCCTTTGACGGCTACGGGATGCTCGGGTTCGTGGATGGGATTCTCGGCGTTGAGGATCTTGTCGATGCGCTCCATGGAGGCGAGACCTTTGGGGATCTCGTAGCTGGTCTTCGAGAGCTCTTTCATCGGTGCGACGACGCTGTAGAGGATGATCATGTAGAAGATGAACGTCGGGGCATCGATGGGCGACTTGTTGGCGAAGATGAGAGAGCCGCCGAACCACAGGACGAAAACGATGATGCAGGTGCCGAGGAACTCACTCATGGGATGTGCCAGGGCCTGGCGGATGGCGACGCGGCTGCTGGCGTTGCGGTATTGGTTGTTGACGGTGCGGAAGCGGGCGAGCATCTTGTCTTCGGCGATGAAAGCCTTAATGATGCGCAGGCCGCCCAGCATCTCGTCTAACTGCGCCATCGTCTCGCTCCACTTCGACTGTGCAAAGAGGCTCTTGGACTTGAGCTTGCGCCCGATGAACCCCATGACCCAGATGAGGCCGGGCATGACGAGCACGGTGAAGAGCGTCATTTGCCACGACACGAAGAGGAGGGTGACGAAGTAGAAGATGATGAGGATGGGATCCTTGATGAGCATGTTCAGGGACGAGGTGATGGAGGTTTCCACCTCGCTGACGTCGCCGCTCATGCGCGCTATGATGTCGCCGCGCCGCTCGTCGGTGACGAAGGCGAGGGGGAGGTGCAAGACCTTGTCATAGACCATGATGCGGATATCGCGGACGACGCCGGTGCGTAGGGGCACCATGACGGCGGTCGAGGCGAAGTAGCAGGCGGTCTTGAAGAAGGTGGCGAGGCAGAGGATGAGGCCGATGATGAGCAGCGTGGTCTGATGGCCGTACTGGCCGATGAGCACCGACGTGTAGTAGTAGAGGTTGTTGATGGCGATTTCTTTGATGCCGTCCCATTGCCAGGGCTGGAAGGTGTAGGCGCTGGTGTCCAAGCCGAAGAGCATCTGCAGCATGGGTATAACGCCCATGAAGGAGAACACGTTGAGCACCGCCGACAGTAGGTTGGCGACGACGGCTCCGATCATATAGTGCTTGTAGGGTAGCGCGAAGCGGCGCAGGACTTTCCAAAAATCTTTCATGTTTCTTATTTCCTTCCGAAGTCAGCGGGGATCTCTCCCCAGTTGTCGGTGTCCCATTTGATGAGCGGGTAGGGGACTCCGTTCTGTTGCAGCCAGACCTCGGCACGACGTACGAGGTCGAGGAGGGGTTGGTTCTCGGGGGTGGGTGCCAGCGTGGTCTTGGCTTTACGTTTGTTGACCCAGATGATGGCCGTGCGCGAGTCGCTATAGACGGGCATCGATACTCCTTTCTGCTTCATCAGCGCCATGGCGTGAACGATAGCCAGGAATTCGCCGATATTGTTGGTGCCGTGCACGGGACCGTAGTGGAAGATCTGCTTGCCCGACGGCAGGTGTATGCCCCGGTATTCCATGGGACCGGGATTGCCGGAGCAGGCGGCATCGACGCAGAGTGCCTGGTTAGACCCACCCCCCTGCCCCTCCCTGTGAGGGAGGGGAGTGGGTACCTGTGCTATTGGTTGATCAGCCATAATCTGTTTATAATGATTCAAATCTTGAGAAGGTGACCGCTCCCTTTTTACATCCTCTCCGGCACTTCGATGCCCAGCAGGCCCATGCCGGTCTTGATGACCTTGGCGACGGCTTCGCAGAGGGCGAGTCGGATGGCGCGCTTCTGCTCGTCGGGCTCCTTCAGGATCTGGAAGTCGTGGTAGAAGCCGTTGAACTCCTTGGCCAGGTCGTAGCAGTAGTTGGCGATGACGCTGACGTTGTAGTCGCTGCCGGCCTGTGCTACTGATGAGCCGAAGGCGGCGAGACGCTGGATGAGGGAGATCTCCTTCTCGGAGAGAAGTGCAGACCCCTCTAAATCTCCCCGTAAGGGGAGACTTGCGTTTCCGCTTGCCAACTCTGCGCTAGCCTCCTCCCCTCCATCACGGGAGGGGTTGGGGGTGGGTCTGTCTTCTGCTTTCCTGAGGATGCTGCGGATGCGGGCATACGTGTACTGGATGAACGGACCCGTGTTGCCGTTGAAGTCGATGCTCTCTTCGGGATTGAAGAGCATATTCTTGCGGGCATCCACCTTGAGGATGAAGTATTTGAGGGCTCCGAGGCCTACGATGCGTGCAATCTCTTGTGCCTCGGCATCTGAAATGTCCTCGAGCTTGTTGACCTTGTCCTTACTCATTTCGCGGGCATCCTCAATCATTTTCTCGATCAAGTCGTCGGCATCGACCACCGTTCCTTCACGGCTCTTCATCTTGCCGTTGGGCAGCTCCACCATGCCGTAGGAGAAGTGGACGAGATCCTTGCCCCACTTGAAGCCCAGCTTGTCGAGCAAGATGCTGAGCACCTGGAAGTGGTAGTTCTGCTCGTTGCCCACGACGTAGATCATCTTGTCGATGGGGTAGTCCTGGAAGCGCAGCTTGGCCGTGCCGATATCCTGCGTCATATAGACGCTGGTGCCGTCGGCGCGCAGCAGCAGTTTCTCGTCGAGGCCCTCCTTGGTGAGGTCGGCCCACACGGAGCCGTCGTCGCGGCGATAGAAGAATCCTTTGTCCAATCCTTCCATGACCTTCTCCTTGCCTTCGAGGTAGGTCTGGCTCTCGTAGTAGATCTTGTCGAAGCCCACGCCCAATGCCTTGTAGGTCTCGTCGAAGCCGGCATAGACCCAGTCGTTCATGCGTTTCCACAGTGCGCGCACCTCGGGGTCGTTCTGCTCCCATTTCACGAGCATGGCGCGAGCCTCGTTCATGAGCGGGCTCTCTTTCTCGGCGCGTTCCTTGGCGGCTTCTTCGTCCATGCCCTCGGCCATGAACTTATCCATCAGCTCCTTGCGCTCGGCACGGAAGTGCTGGTCGAAGGCGACGTAGTACTTGCCGATGAGATGGTCGCCCTTCATGCCTGTGCTCTCGGGTGTCTCGCCGTTGCCCCATTTGAGCCATGCGAGCATCGACTTGCAGATGTGAATGCCTCGGTCGTTGACGATGTTCGTCTTCACGACACGGTTGCCGTTGGCCTCCATCACCTGAGCCAGTGCCCAGCCCAAGAGGTTGTTGCGTACATGTCCGAGGTGGAGGGGTTTGTTGGTGTTGGGCGACGAGTACTCGATCATCACCAGCGGCGACGCATCGGTGACGGGCTTGAGTCCGTAGCGCTCGTCCCCTTGGATGTCGGCCAGCAGGTTGACCCAGCAGGCGTCGGCGATGACCATGTTGAGGAAGCCCTTGATGACGTTGAAGCGTGCTACCACGTCGGACAGGTTATCGACGAGATACTGTCCGATCTCCTGCGCCGTGTCCTCGGGTTTCTTGCGGCTCATCTTGAGGAAGGGGAAGACGACGAGCGTCAGATGGCCCTCAAACTCTTTCTTCGTAGCGCTCAGTTGCACCATGCTTTCGGGCACTTCCTGCCCGTATAACGATTGGATGGCGGCCTGGATGGCAGCCGCGAGTTTTGACTCGATATTCATACCTTATTAAATATATATATAGAAATTCGGCTGCAAAGGTAGGCAAAATTTACGACTTTCGACCGTTGAATGATGAGATTTAGATGGCTGTTTGGCGTTTTTTATGTCCTATTTACGATTTTAAGCACAAAAAAGAAGTCACCCGCTGAGGTGACTTCCCTTTTTGTGTGTTTCAAATCTGTCGCTTACTGAATAGCAGCGTCGAGTTCAGCACCAGCCTTGAACTTGGCCAGCTTCTTAGCGGCGATATTGATGACAGCCTTGTTTTGGGGATTGATGCCCGTGCGAGCTCCGCGCTCTGAAACGGCAAATGTACCGAAACCAATGAGGGCGACTTTTTCACCAGCCTTGAGAGCCTCGGTGATAGCTTCAATCGTTGCTTCGAGAGCCTTCTTGGCATCTGCTTTCGTCAAGCCGGCTTTTGCGGCGATGGCGTTTGTCAAATCTGTTTTGTTCATGTGTTAAATTATTAAAGGGGTTAAAAAACTATTCTTTTATAGGGTTAAGACGCTTGAAATGTGCAATTCGTGTCGCAAATATATAGAAAGATTGAGTTCCGACCAAGTTTTTAAGCAAAAAAGAGCCCTTTTATGTCATTTTTCTGCGTTTTTAGGCTTTATTCCCCTCAAAAATGCCTACTTTTGCGCCCTAAAACTGAAAATATAGACGTCGTTATGAGTTTCAATATGCCTCCTGTGACCAAGAATCTCATCATCATCAACATCTTGATGCTTCTTGGCAAGTACGTAGCGGCCCGCTATGGCATCGATTTCGATGACCTGCTGGGCTTGCATTTCTTCCTGGCTTCCGACTTCCGCCTCTACCAGTTCTTCACGTATATGTTCGTGCATGGCGGTTTCGAGCACCTCTTCTTCAATATGTTTGCGGTGTGGATGTTCGGCCGCATCATGGAGCAGGTGATGGGTTCGCGCCGCTTCCTCTTCTACTATGTCGTGTGCGGCCTGGGTGCCGGCCTGGTGCAGGAGGGCGTGCAGTACGTCGAATACCTCTACAGCGGCCTGCAGGCTTACGACTCGGTGAACCTCGAGGGGTTGAGTATGCCCATGGAGGCCTACCTCAACCGCTGGACGACGGTCGGCGCTTCCGGTGCCGTCTATGGCATCCTGCTGAGCTTCGGCATGACATTCCCCGAGGAGAAGATGTTCATCATCCCCTTCCCCTTCCCCATCAAGGCCAAGTGGTTTGTGATCGGCTATGCCGTCATCGAACTGCTCAGTGCCCTGGGCAACCGTGGCGACGGCATCGCTCACATGGCTCACTTGGGCGGTATGCTCTTCGGCCTGGCACTCATCCTCTATTGGCGCAAGCATGGCGACGGCAACAACCATTTCTTCGGTGGCGACAACTATCGTGGCTTCGGCGGCAACGACAACTATTTCACCCGCTACGAGGACGTGAGCGACCGCGCTTCCAAACCCAGCCTCTGGCAGCGCACGAAGCAGTGGTTCGCCGACCGTCGCAAACCCAAGATGAAGGTGCACACGGGCGGCGCCAAGCACGCCGACGACATGGCTTGGCGTCAGCAGAAGAAAGAGCGCGAAGAGGAAATCGACCGCATCCTCGCCAAGGTGAAGCAGGGAGGCTACGAGAGTCTGTCGGCCGAGGAGAAGAAGAAACTGTTTGATGCCAGCAACTCATGAAGTTCATCAAGACCTTCTTCGTGCAACTGTTCACGGGCGCTAACGTGGCAACGATCCTGTTGCTGTGGCTCTCGTGCGCCGTCACCTATCTGTCGCCTGTCGATCACCCTCGGCTGGGACTGCTGTCGCTGCTGTTCCCCATCTTCCTCCTGGTCAACGTCCTGTTCGTCGTCTTTTGGCTGATATTCAAGTTCAAGCGCGCATGGATCCCCCTGGTCGGCCTGCTCTGCTGCTTCAGCTTTGCCCGCGACTATTTCCCCGTGAACTGGCCTGCCGCCCCTGCCGACAGCACGCTGAGCGTCCTGACCTATAATACGCATGACTATGGCGGCAAAAGCGCAGATCACGACGACGGCACGAATCCGATCGTGAATTATCTCCTGGCCTCCGATGCCGACATCATCTGTCTGCAGGAGAGTCCCCGCCGCGGCACTTTCCTTCAGCAGCTGGAGGATGCCGGCTACGCTTGTGCCCACATCAAGCAGTTCGTTCTCTGTTCGCGTCTGCCTATCCTGTCCTACGACACGCTGGCGCTGGCGGCTCATTCCGCCCATTGCATGCGGTCGTACCTGCTCGACGGCACCGACACGGTCATGGTCATCAACGTGCATCTCCAGAGCAATCAGCTCTCGCCGGCCGTCAAGAGCGCTTACGTCGATGCCATCGCCAAGCACGAACGCGATTCCATACGCAAGGGCTTGGAGCCTGTCGTGGTTCTTCTAACTGAGGCTTCGCCCGTCCGCTCACGCCAGATCGATAGCATCCAGGCCGTCGTCGATGAGTGGCTGCCGCGACCCGTCATCGTCTGTGGCGACTTCAACGACACCCCCGTCTCGTATTCCCTGCGTGTGCTGACGTCCAAGCTGCGTAGTGCTTTCCGCGAGAGCGGGCAGGGATTAGGTTACACTTTTCATGAGAAAGGATTCCCTGTACGGATAGATCATATCCTTTTCAGCGGCGACCGTTGGAAAAGTTACAAGAGCACCGTTTGTGACACTTTAGAATACTCCGATCACTTCCCAATAAGCACAAAATTGGGCAAATATAGACCTTAAAGCATCAAAAAACGGGTAAAAAGCCAAATATTTGCCACTTTATCATCGCTCTTCCACAAAAATTGCGTATATTTGCGCGCTATTTTGCGAAGAATGGCCTAAGACAAGCAAAAACAATAAACTCAAATAACCAATTAATCAAAATGCAAAACAAAGGAATTGTAAAAACTTTTGCCGTCCTCCTGGCACTGGTTTGCATCTTCTACCTCAGCTTCTCGTTCGTCACGAACTACCACGAGAACAAAGCTGCGAAGATTGCCGCCGTTGAGGGCGAAACAGCGGGTCAGCACTATCTCGACTCGCTACTGAACGAACCAGTGTATTTCAACGTATGGACGCTGAAGGAATGCCGCGAGATGGGTATCGGCCTCGGCCTCGACCTCAAGGGCGGTATGAACGTGATTCTCGAAGTGTCGGTGCCCGACGTCGTCAAGGCGCTCGCCGACCACAAAGAGGATGCCAACTTCAACCAGGCCGTTGAACAGGCCACGAAAGAGGCCAAGCAAGGTCAGGGCGACTTCATCTCATTGTTTGTCAAGGACTACAAGGCGATTGCTCCCAACAGCAATCTCGCCGAACTCTTCGCAACGCAGCAGCTCCGCGGCAAGGTGAACACCAAGAGCACCGACCGCGAGGTGGAGCGCGTGCTCCGCGAGGAAGTCAAGGCTGCCATCGACAACTCGTTCAATGTCATCCGTACACGTATCGACCGCTTCGGCGTCGTGCAGCCCAACATCCAGGCCCTCGAGGGTCAGGAAGGCCGCATCATGGTTGAGCTTCCCGGTATCAAGGAACCCGACCGCGTCCGCAAGCTCCTCCAGGGTTCTGCCAACCTCGAGTTCTGGGAGACCTATACCACCGCTGAGGCTGTGCCTTTCCTCATTCAGCTCGATACCAAGCTGGCTGCTGCTGGCGTAGAGAACGGCGAAGTCGATTCCCTGCAGATGGCTGTCGAAGCTGCCAAGAAGGCTATCCAGATGGATCTCCCCGAAGGCTACACTGCTGACGTCGCCGCCACCATCGTCAATGGCAACGATTCTGTCATCGCTGACGACGAACTGGCCAATATCGCCAAGAAAGGCGATGCCGAGAACGCTGTCATGTCAGCTGCAGAGCGCGAGAAGGCTATCAAGGCTAACCCCCTGTTGTCGCGCCTCCAGATCCTCAATCAAGACAATGGTGCCTGCGTAGGTTATGCCAACAAGCGTGATATCGAGGCCCTCGAAGCGCTCTTCAATTCGCCCGAAGCTAAGGCTGTTCTTCCCGCCGACATGAAGCTCCTCTGGGGTGTCAAGGGCATCGACAAGAACGAAGAAGTCTTCGAACTTTATGCCATCAAGGTCACCGAGCGCAACGGACGTGCTCCCCTCGAAGGTGATGTCGTCACCGACGCCAAGGATGAGTACGACAACAACGGCCGTCCCTGCGTCAGCATGCAGATGAACGTCGAAGGTGCTCGTCGCTGGGCTGCCTTGACAAAGGCTAACGTCCACCGTCCCATCGCCATCGTGCTTGACAACTATGTCTATAGCGCACCTAACGTGCAGAACGAGATCACGGGCGGTAACTCCCAGATCACCGGTCACTTCACCCCCGAGGACACCCGCGACTTGGCCAACGTGCTCAAGTCCGGTAAGATGCCTGCTCCCGCTAACATCGTCAGCGACGAAATCGTCGGTCCTTCCCTCGGTAAGGAATCGATCCGTCAGGGACTCTGGAGCATGATCTTCGCCTTCATCGCCCTGATGATCTACATGGTGTCGATGTACGGCTTCCGTCCCGGTATGGTTGCCAACGGCGCTCTGCTGTTCAACCTCTTCTTCACCCTCGGCATCCTCACCTCCTTCCAGGCTGCACTGACCATGAGCGGTATCGCAGGTATGGTGCTGACCTTGGGTATGGCCGTTGACGCCAACGTGCTTATCTTCGAACGTACCAAGGAGGAGATGCGCGCCGGCAAGGCCGTGCGCCAGGCCATGCAGGCTGGTTACAAGAACGCCTTCAGCGCTATCATCGACTCCAACGTCACCAGCGTCCTCACCGGTATCATCCTCTACTACTTCGGCACAGGTCCTATCCGTGGCTTCGCTACCACCTACATCATCGGTATCATCATCTCGTTCTTCACCGCTGTATATCTCACGCGCGTAGTGTTCGACGGCCGTATGTCCAAGGACAAGTGGCTCGACCTCACCTTCACCACGCCCCTCAGCCGCAAGTTCCTCTCCGACACCAACTTCAACTTCATGGGCTCCTACAAGCGCTCGTTCATCACCTTCGGTGTCATCGTTCTCGTGGCCATCGGTTCGTGGATAGCCCGCGGCTTCTCGCAGAGCATCGACTTCACGGGCGGTCGTAACTTCGTCGTACTCTTCGAGAACGAAGTGCAGCCCGAGGCCGTACGCGGTCTCCTCGCTCAGGCCTTCCCCGAGAGTAACACCAGCGCCATCGCTCTGGGTACCGAGGGCAAGACCATCCGTATCTCCACCAACTATCGTATCGATGAGGACGGTGCTGAGATCGACAGCGAGATCGAGAGCAAGCTCTTCGACGTCCTCAAGAAGGGTGGCTTGCTCAGCGCCGACCTCGACGAGCAGACCTTCATCAACCGCGATGAGCGTGCCGGTGGTTCTATCATCAGTTCGCAGAAGGTGGGACCGTCCATCGCTGCCGACATCACCCGCGGCGCCATCATCTCCGTCATCCTTGCCCTGATCGTCATCTTCGTGTATATCCTCGTTCGCTTCCGCAACGTGGCCTTCTCCGTAGGTGCTATTACGGCACTGGCTGTCGATACCATCTTCATCCTCGGTATGTTCTCCCTCTGCTGGGGTTGGATGCCCTTCTCGCTCGAGATCGACCAGACGTTCATCGGCGCTCTGCTGACCTGTATCGGTTACTCCATCAACGATAAGGTGGTTGTCTTCGACCGTATCCGTGAGAACCTCGGCCTCTATCCCAAACGCGACAAGCAGCTCCTGTTCAACCAGTCGCTGAACGCTACCCTGACGCGTACCATCAACACGTCCGTCTCCACGTTCATCGTCTTGCTGTTCATCTTCGTCTTCGGTGGTGCCAGCATCAAGAGCTTCGCCTTCGCCATGATCCTCGGTGTCGTCATCGGTACCCTGACCTCCATGTTCATCGCTGCTCCCACAGCTTACCTGATCATGGGTCGCAAGATCAAGGAAGAGGAGGCTGAATAATCCCTCTGCTTACACCTTATTATATATACAGCTGCGTCGTGAATCCTCACGGCGCAGCTTTTTTTGTGCCCGCAACGAAGCGTCGCATCTCACTTTTCCACCCCCTTCTTGAGGTCGAAATAATTAGTACGTTGATTATTAGCCTCTTCTGAAAAAGCTGAGGCATGAAATTTTCCATGGGGTAAGTGATACAACATACGGAAAAACGCCGTACCTTTGCCGCAGATTTCAATCATTAGTCATGAAAACCGTTCTGAAGATCCTATTGCTCACCCCTGTGTGGCTGACGATGGCGTGCCGTTCCGACCGCGCTGCTGCTCCTTCGCGCGATGCCCGCAGCTGCTACGAGCAGGCCCTTGAGGCCTTCGATCAGGACAGCGTGCGTATGGGCGAGCAATTGCTCAACGAGGCTGTTAGCCGTGCGCAACGCGAGAAGGACAACCACACCCTCTATCTCGCCCAGCTGCGCCTGGCCGAATCCCTCGCGTGGGGCAACAGCGCCGAGGCGCTCGCCATGGCCAAGCAAGCCTTGGAGAGCTATCAGCAGAAACCCGACAGCCCGCGCAACCTCATCATCATATTAGATTATATAGGTACGTACGCGAGCCAGGTCGCTTTCAACGGCGACGAGAACTTCGACGAAGCCCTCGACTATGCGCGCCGTGCCTACGACCTCGCCGTAGCCTCGCAGGACACCCTCGGCACGGAGCTCGTGAGCCAGACCCTCACGAGTCTCGCCAACATCCATTGGGCCATGGACGCGTACGGCGAGGCACTGCGCTATGCCCGCGAGGCCGCCACTTGTGCCCCCGATCACCTCAAGCTCGGCGCCCAGCAGGTGCTGGCGCGCTGCCTCGTCAGTTGCGACTCGTTGGCCGAGGCCGAAGCCGTCTATCGTGGCATGCAGCCGGGCGACGACCTGCAGGCGGCATACATCGTGCAGAGCAACCTTGCCAAACTTGCCCTGCGGCGCAGCGATACGGAGAGCGCCGAGGAGGCTATCGACGAAGCCTTCGGTCATGCCGAAGACCTCTACTTCAAAGCCCTGCAACAGAAGGACGACTACTACCAGAATGCCCTTGTGCAGGAACGCGAGAACGAGCGTTTGCGCTACAAGACCGTCCTCCATCGCCGTATGCTTTGGGGCGGCGTCGCGCTGCTTCTCATCCTGTTGGTGGCTACGCTGCTGGTTATCCGTGCCGAAAAAGCCAAGCGAAAGCATCAGATGCGCCTGCGCCAGCAGGAACGCCTCATCCACCAGCAGCAGCTCATCCGCCACGAGAACGAACTGCGTATGCGCGACGGCACCATAGCCTTCCTGCAGGACTTCATCCTTCAGCGCACAGAGGTCATACAGAAAGTGGGCAAGGCGGACAAACGGCATATCGCCATCAGCCCGCACGAATGGGAGGAGATGGAACGAACGCTCGACGCCATCGACGGCAACCGCATCGCGTACCTGCGACAGCACTATCCCGCGCTCAAGGAGGAAGACATACAGCTCTGCATCCTCATTCGCCTGCGCCTCACCAACCGAGCCATCGGTAACATTTACGGGCTCACCATCTCAGCCGTGCAGCACCGCAAGCAGAAGCTCAAGAAGGAAGTCTTCGGCGAGGACGACCCCGACACACCCTTCGAACTGGTCATCGAGAGAATACAAGACGAATCATTAACCAATAAACAATAAATGACGATGAAACGGACATTTTTTACATTTTTCTTCCTGCTCGCGATGGCCAATGTCTATGCTTACGACATTGCCGTCGAGAATGCAAATGGCGTGACTATCTATTACAACTACATTAATGATGGACAGGAGGACGTTTCATGCTCGATTTCTTATAAAGGTAAAATCACCGAAGATGATGGGAGCGTCTTTGTGAGTGCCGATGTCGAGTTTGGTGCTGATGTCACCTCGACGCTCGTGGCTCTTGTTCCAGGTAACTTAACCGATGAGGTCAAAGCCGCCATCATTGCTGGTGAGTATGCGAACATTGTTGAGATTTCCGAGAATGGTCAAGTAAAGTTCCCTGCAACGGATATGTATGACGGAACATATACCTTTGTTGTAGTTACCTTCCTCAATGGTCAGGCAAAGAACATCGCAACCGACACATTTAAATATGTAGTTGTTAATCCCGTATGGAAATCCCTCGGTTGGTGTAAGTACACTGAGGACTGTCTTGGCCCGATCTACCGTTTTGATGACGATGATCCCCTCAACTATGTCTGTACCTACGAGGTTGAAATACAGGAGGACGAGAATCACCCAGGTCTATACCGCTTGGTGAATCCGTACGGAGAAGTCTATCCGTTTAACGATCCTGGTGACTGGGATGCTAGCCACGACTACTACATGGAAATCAATGCCTGCGATCCTGAAGGAGTATTCATTGGAGCTCAAGAAATGGGACTTAATTGGGGGCATGGCGAATTCACTATCTGTAGCTTGGGCGCTTACAATTTAGAAAAAGGAACTACTTTTGATGAAGTAAAAGCCAGCGGTGTTATGGGAAATCTCGAAAACGGCATCATAACCTTCCCTAAAAATGGGCTTCTTGCGAAAATCGGAGATCGTGGCTGGTATTATGGAAATACTACTGCTTCTTTCAAAATTGTCCTCCCAGATACCACGCATCAAGAAGAGCCCACTTACTATCGTCATTTCATTGAAGAAGGGAAAGTGTGGAAGGTCGGTGATGTTGTGTATGCCAATACCGCCCATGAGATTAAGTATTGCTATTTTGAAGGTGATACAGTCATTTCCGGTCGCAAGTGCACGATGATGTGGTGTCGTCACGAGAAACAGAACCATCAACCGAGCACAATGTTTATGGGGGCTTTGTACGAAAACGCGGGTCGTGTTTATCTCGTCTTAGAAGGAACAAGAGATTTCAAATTAATCTATGACTTTGCATCCAAGGAAGGTCATTACTTTGAGTTATATGACCACGCGGATCAAATAGATTTCGATATCATTCAAGCGACAATCAAAAAACGATTCACATTGATCAATGACCATTACAAAGGTCCATGCTATACCGTAATCCTCAAAAAACCTTGGGGAGATACGATTTTTCAGGATGTAGAAGAGACGTGGATGGGTGGTGTTGGTAGCCAATATCTTCCATTAGATAATTGCGCATTACATTATGGTGACAACAATATGCTTATGTCCTGCACCGCCGGCGATGAAGTGCTTTATTACAACCGCAACATCATTGATGGCGTAACTCCTGACCCTTCCGAGGTCAAGAAGAACACGATTGACTTCACGCATGTCGTGAAGACGAGGCCGAAGGCTCCGAGGAGAGGTGTCGTCAACGAGACTGGGGACGACGAGCCTTTGACAGGTGAGTATTCGATGAAGGAGCTCTTTGTGAACTTCAAGCCGTTGGCAGGTCATTATGTCATCACAATCTGTAATGAAAGCGGCACAGAGGTCTATCGCAAGGAGGTGCAGACGAGTAATGTGGTGGGACTCAACACAGATATATCAGGCTATGAGAAGGGTGAATACACCATCACGGTGGAGAACAACGAAGAAGCCTATACCGCCGAGTTCAAAATTGATGAGGAGACGGGGATAAAAAGACCCACCCCCGACCCCTCCCGTGATGGAGGGGAGAAAGCTGGCGCGTGGTATGACCTCAGCGGTCGCAAACTCTATACTCCCTCCCCTGAGGAGGGTCGGAGTGGGCTCTCTCGTACACTTCCCAAGGGTATCTATATCCGTGATGGACGCAAGGTGGTAGTGAGATAAAACTGCCATATCTTTGCCACAGATTTCAATAATAAGTCGTAGAAACAGGATTCTAACTCATAAAAACGATACGATAATGAAACGAATATTACTATGCTCAGCTCTTGTGGTGCTCAGCCTCATCACGACCAATGTCTATGCTTACGACATTGCCGTCGAGAATGCAAATGGCGTGACTATCTATTACAACTACATTAATGATGGACAGGAGTTGGAGGTAACGTATAAACCTGACAATTTCTGGGACAATGCTGACACCTATACGGACAATGTTATCATCCCTAGTGAGGTAACCTTTTTGGATAGAACTCGAAAGGTGACGAGTATCGGAGAGTATGCGTTTTCCTTTTGCTCCAGCCTAACATCTGTGGTCATTCCTAGCAGCGTAATGAACATCGGAAAGGCTGCGTTTACACAATGTTATAGAATGACCTCCGTGGCCATTGGCAACAGCGTAAGGGCCATTGGCAGTTCCGCGTTCTTTGGTTGTAGCAACCTGACCACTTTAACTATCCCTGCCAGCGTAACCTGCATTGGAGAAAGAGCATTCGGTGGTTGCAACAGCCTGACCTCTTTGACCATTCCTGTCAGCGTTACGAGCATTGGAAAAAATGCATTCTCTGGTTGCAGCGGCCTGACTTCCGTGACAATCCCAGAAGGTGTGACGAGCATAGAGGAGGCCACCTTCGAAAACTGTTTCGGTCTGACATTCGTTGCCATTCCCGACAAGGTACAGCGTATTGGAGATAATGCTTTCAAATACTGTGTTGGCTTGGACTCCGTGTCACTTGGGGAAAGCGTTATCGATATAGGGAATTATGCGTTTATTGGATGTAAACGTATGGAGTGTATTACGATTCCTAATAGTGTGGAGACGATTGGAAATCAAGCATTCGCCGAGTGCGTTGGTTTAACTTCCTTATCCATTCCTGATAACGTAAAATCAATAGGGGCTTACGCGTTTATGAACTGTGAAGGTCTGTGGGACGTTACCATCGGTGAGGGCGTGTCGTCTATTGGGGAGTCCACGTTTTTAGGTTGCTATTGCCTATCTCAATTGACCATTGGCCACAATGTGACGAGTATTGGTCCGTCTGCGTTCTGGGGTTGCACATCCCTCCGCTCATTAACCATTCCCCACAATGTGAGGAGCATAGGACCAAGAGCTTTCGAAAATTGCAATTTAAGCGTTGTTACCTCATTGATTAAGAATCCTTTTGCGATTGAAGGAAAGGATTCTGACAATAGGCCTTTCAGTGAATATACTTTTAACAATGCCACGCTATATGTGCCCCTCGGCTCCATTGACAAGTATAAGGCTACCGGGGGATGGCGGGATTTCGCTCAGATCCTAACGGTGCATGGTCTGGAGTATGACTATCGTCCTTTCATCGAGCGGGCAAAAGTGTGGCGTACAGGCATCCCGAATCCCGACGGCGAGGGGTACAGCCAGATGTACCATTACATCTTTTGTCCCGATACGTTGATTAATGGCCAGAGATGTACGTTGATGGGCCGATGCCGACTGGTGGATTATGGCGACGGGATTTATGGGGAATTGGACACCGTTTATGTCGGCGCTTTGTATGAAAAGGACCGCCAGGTGTTCTGTGCTTATCCCGGCAGCCAGGAGCTGGTCCTTCACTACGACTTTGCTTCTCCCGTCGGTTCTGTGGTCAGCATTGGCGGCAATGAACTCGCCATTGTCAGCAAGGAGTCTGTTCAGGGTGAGAACTACAAGGGCGAGAGTGTTTATCTTCAGTCCGAGGATCATGTCGTCTGTTGGCAGGAAGGCATTGGCAATAGGTTCTCTCCGATGGAGAACCTCCACGGCCTTCATCCGGCGAGCGCGAGCGACGAGGTGCTTATTTCCTGCTCCGTGGGCGACGAGGTGCTCTATTACAACGGTTCCCCATTTGCCGGAGGCAATGAAGTCAAGAAGAATACGATTGACTTCACGCATGTCGTGAAGACGAGGCCGAAGGCACCGAGGAGAGGTGCGGTTAGCGAGAGCGAGGACGATGAGCCCTTGACGGGGATGTACTCACTTAATAATCTATTCCTGAACTTCAAGAACTTAACGGGAGTGTTTGTCGTCACCATTCGTAATGCCAGCGGCACGGAAGTCTATCGCAAGGAAGTGCAGACAAACAATGTCGTTGCCATCAACACAGTCATCGGCAACTACCCCAAAGGCATGTACACGATTACGGTGGAGAATGACGAGGAGGCTTATACGGCAAAGCTTAGCATCGATGAAGAGACCGCCATACAGCCTCTCCCCCTAACCCCCTCTCCCGTGAGCGAGGGGGAAGCTGGCGCGATGTATGACCTCAGCGGGCGCCGTATTGCAAACAACTCGTCCGCTCGTCAACTTGTCCACTCGTCCACTCTGCCGAAAGGCATATATATCAAGGATGGCCGAAAGGTGGTAGTGAGATAAAACTGCCATATCTTTGCCACAGATTTCAATAATAAGTCGTAGAAACAGGATTCTAACTCATAAAAACGATACGATTATGAAACGAATTACTTTAATTACCATCATGTGCCTGACGGCTTGCTTAAAAGCTTTGTCTGTCGAAGTAGAAGTGGATGGCATTAAATATGTTGCCAACATCGAAGATAAGTCTGCTAAAGTTATTCGCAAGGATAATAAATATGAGGGCTCTATTGTTATTCCCTCCAGCATCAATGTGGATGGTGTTGTATATCATGTCACCAGCATTGGGGAGTATGCTTTTTCTCAATGTAGTAATCTCATCTCCGTAACGATGCCTGAGGGCATTACTACCATTGAAAAGGATGCTTTCGCAGCATGCAATCACCTTTCTCCAGTTGTGATTCCATCAACCGTCACGAGTATCGGGAGCGACGCCTTTAACGGTTGTTCTAGTTTTACTTCGCTTACGATTCCTTCGTCCGTCAAGAGTATCGGATACAGGGCTTTCCGTGACTGCTTTCGCCTTACCTCTATTACGATTCCTGAGGGTGTTACAGACATTGGGCACAGTGCTTTCATTTACTGTACAGGATTATCGTCAGTGACGATTCCATCGTCTGTTGTCCATTCTGGAGGTGAAACTTTCAGAGGTTGCTCAAACCTTACTTCTATTACTATTGCAGAGGGTGCCACTATCATCGGTGAGGGTGATTTTGCAGAGTGTTTTGCTCTTGCTTCCATAACGATTCCATCGTCTGTCACCACAATTGGGCAAGGAGCTTTCCATGCATGTCACAGCCTTGCAGATGTTTATTGCAAAGCTGAAAAGGTGCCAGCAACGGGTGCTGATGTCTTCGATGATATCGAATCTCTCACTCTTCATATTCCTGCGTCTGCTATCGAAGACTACAAATCTACAGAGCCTTGGAGTCTGTTCGGAACAATCGTTGCTTTGGACCCCCCAGGATACACCTATCATCCCTTTGTCGAGGCGGGCAAGCGGTGGTGTGTTCACGGCTTCAACATGGGCTCGGCTCATTGCGTCATTGATTACTATTTTACCAACGACGAAGAGACGATAGACGGAAAGACGTACTTGCCGATGTACGAGAAAGAAGGTGAGCAGACCACTCTAGTCGGTTTGTTCCGCGAAGAGGACCATCGCGTGTACCTCTATAATAAAGATGCAGGCAGAGAATGCCTGACCTACGACTTCTCGCTTCAGGAAGACGATGAGTTTACGCCCGAATACGGCGACTTCTCTCATGGCAAAGTGACGAAGGTCTCGTATAAGGAAGTCAATGGAGAGCAACTAAAAGTTCTCACTATTGCAACCAGCAACGGGACGGATGTGGAATGGATTGAAGGTGTTGGTGTCAATGCGGCTTTCGGGCCTTCGCCCTTAGAAGGGATGTATTCAATACACGAGCCTAATTCGTGGGGGTACCATACCGCTTACGTCCTTTATGACAACTCCCTTGAACCCAACTTCTACCTGCCCTTCTCTTTCGGGTTAAACTACAATGGTTGGTGGGGCCAGCAGCCTCAAACGGATAGGGTTGAAGCTGAAGATAAGAATTCCGGTTTAGGACTCCATTACATTCTATTGCCAGATCCAGAGCACGATTGCTATGCACTCCATGTCTATGGCGACATCATCTGGAGCAACAGCCCCAATCGCTACGTCTATTGTGTGGAGGACAAATCGACTCATACGCTTAAGCTCCAATTTGAGGAATTAGAGCCGAGCGTTGGTGGAACAGGAAGGTATCATATCAATCTGTCTTTCCCCTTCTTCTTGTCTGGGAACCGTTACGTCGTCGTAGATGAGCAGGGCGAGCATGCAGTGCCCGTATGGCAAGAGCCATCCGACGATTATCGTCCCTTCATCGAGGAGGGGAAAGTGTGGAAAGTGGGTCATACTGGCGATTATCCTGGATGGTTTGACAAAGCAATGGCATTAGAATACTTCTATTTCGATGGTGACACAATCGTAGGTGACCGGCAGTGCAAGAAGATGATGCGCAGGGAAGAGTATGCTAACCATGAAACAAGGACAACGTTCGTCGGCGCACTTTACGAAGACAACCGCCGCGTCTTTTACGCCCGCCCCAACGGCATCGACTTTGCAATTCTCTATGACTTCGGTTCTCTTTTTGGCACCATATTTCACTAGTGTCCACTAAAAATGGACGAGTTTAAAAATTAAATAAATTAGGTTCACTTGAACCGCTTCGGTCTTTGTCATTTTTGAATATAGTTTTGTCGAAGAGATCTCTGAGATGCGTTGTGTCAGTAAGTGACATGCTG